>OGEP01003343.1_pt1 | contig 12286 bp, 8 predicted proteins | sample 1570721 | NCBI WGS metagenome assembly OGEP01 (sample SAMEA2582131, study PRJEB24529) | metagenome | biome: Human gut stool | place: China | collected 2011 | reverse complement strand
TCTATTAACTTTCCATGACTATAGCAATTCCATATCTGTGAATAACATCTATAGCCAATATCCTTGATTAACATCCCTGAGTCAAGCGTATATTCGCAATCCGCTTCGCTACGCGGCTCTACACCAGCGCAGGACATTATATGTTTTTGCCCGCATTTGCAGGAGTCTTAGAAAAAGTTAGCGCCAGGAAATCTGCGTTATGTAAAAAAATTTCACTGTCTGAGCCGCATTTGCGGCGAGTTTGAAATTTTTTTACATGTTTTTAGCAGATTTCCTGGCGCTTAGTTTTTCTTAGGCTCCGAAACCGCGGACAAAAACATATAATGTCATGCGCGTCCCCATACCAGCACCTTAGTGATGGAACAATCTGATACCAGTAAAACTCATCACCATTCCATATTTATTACAAGTCTCGATCACAGCGTCATCACGCACAGATCCACCCGGCTCAGCAATATACTTCACGCCACTCTTATGAGCACGCTCAATATTATCACTGAATGGGAAGAATGCATCAGATCCAAGTGCTACATCTGTATTCTTGTCAAGCCAAGCTCTCTTCTCCTCTGCTGTAAATACGTCCGGCTTTACCTTGAAGAACTTCTGCCACTCGCCCTCTGCAAGCACATCCATATAATCCTCACCGATATAAAGGTCAATAGTATTGTCGCGGTCTGCACGTCTGATACCATCCACAAACTGAAGTCCAAGCACCTGTGGAGACTGACGAAGCCACCAGTTGTCTGCCTTTGAGCCTGCAAGTCTGGTACAGTGGATACGAGACTGCTGGCCTGCTCCGATACCGATTGCCTGGCCGCCCTTTACATAGCATACAGAGTTGGACTGTGTATACTTTAATGTAATCATAGAGATTGCCAGATCAATCTTAGCCTGCTCTGTCAGTTTTTTGTTCTCTGTCACGATATTTGAGAAGAAATCATCATCAATATGAAGCTCGTTTCTGCCCTGCTCAAATGTGATGCCAAATACATCCTTTCTCTCGATCGGTGCCGGCTCATATGACGGGTCAATCTCGATAACACAGTAATTGCCGTTTTTCTTAGCCTTTAAAATCTCAAGAGCCTCGTCTGTGTAGCCCGGAGCGATAACACCGTCTGATACCTCTCTCTTGATTACAAGTGCAGTGCTCTTGTCACATACATCTGAAAGTGAAATAAAATCACCAAATGATGACATTCTGTCAGCTCCTCTTGCTCTGATGTATGCATTTGCAAGTGGTGTAAACTCGATATCCATGTCATCAACCCAGTAAATCTTTTTCTCCACATCTGAAAGTGGCTGTCCTACTGCTGCACCTGCAGGTGAAACATGCTTGAATGATGTTGCGGCCGGAAGACCTGTTGCCTTCTTAAGCTCTCTTACAAGCTGCCATCCGTTAAAGGCATCAAGGAAGTTGATATATCCGGCTCTGCCGTTAAGCACTTTTATAGGAAGCTCTCCTTCCTTCATAAATATTCTGGCTGGTTTCTGATTTGGGTTACATCCGTATTTTAATTCGTATTCCTGCATTTTTCTGTTCTCCTGTTTTTATCTGCTTATCTTGTATATTTGACCGTTTATATAGTGTTTTATTTGTTTTTGTTTACGATTCTGCTCTCATACTCGCCTGTTGCGATATCAATATATCTGACAAAAAGTGATACCTTATTGTCTTCGTTTAAGTTCTCCCATACCATATCGGTAAACTCATCGATATCTCCATCGATGTCTACCCATGTAGGCTCCCCCTCAAAGCTTGGCAGTGGATTTCCATCGCCCATATATGTATGAATGAAATGTCCCTCTCCCGCAACCGGTGCTGAGTATGCAAATGTGTATCTGTTGCATGCATCAGGATTGCCATTGTTGCTTTTTAAGATTGACATAGCGTAATTGAACTCGCCATTGTCAATATGCATGATTCCTGAAATTCTAGGTGTATAGTTAGGAGCGTCAGGCTCAAACTCTCTTGTCCTTAAGGCCTGCTCAAATGTCTGCTGCTTGTCCATCAGCTCATAGATAGTATCTGTCTGGTCACCGTTTGTGACAATTGTCTTGTTGCCGAGCACTCTTACAGGTGCGTAAATGATAAGACTTGGATCCTCAAGCTTTGAAGGGTCAAATGCCTGTGTTCTGATGCCCTCGCCATCCTCTACAAATACTCTGTTGCGGCTGTTTTCGCTTCTGCCCATGATAAAGTATGCTGTTACAGCCTTCTTTCCATCCTTTGTGCGGCCGATTACGATACCTCTGCCAGGGTATGTTGTGCTTGATAATTCCTTTGCTAATGATACTCTTTCCATGTTATCCTCCATGTTTTCTGATAATGTGGTCTGCATCCCCAAATTACTCGGGCCTGCCGGAATAAAAAAGACCGTCTGAACACACATAAAAATATAAAGCTCTGCAGGAAACTTATATAAATGTGCGCCCAGACGGTCGGCAATCAACTGTTATACTCCATGTGGTTATCCACTTCCGTCAGTCATATAACTGTCTTTATTTAAGCATGTATTTTTGTCATTGTCAAGTACCACTTTAAAATAAGCATGTACTTATAAGTTATTCTTATAAGTACATGCTTGTAAACAATGCCATTATTTACTAATTTTTAAAGCTGTGAATAGGTGCCGGGATTCTTCCTCCACGGTTTACAAATGCATCACAAGAGAATCTATTTACCGGCATAACCGGTGCAGATCCAAGGAGTCCTCCGATTTCTACCACATCACCTACATCCTTTCCTATTGCCGGAAGCAGTCTGCAGGCTGTTGTCTTTTGGTTTATCATACCGATAGCCATCTCGTCTGCGATAATTCCTGAAATTGTGGTGGCCTTTGTATCGCCCGGGATTGCAATCATGTCAAGTCCCACTGAGCACACACAGGTCATAGCCTCAAGCTTTTCGAGAGTGAGTGCACCATCGTTTACGGCATCTATCATTCCCTGATCCTCTGATACAGGAATAAAGGCACCTGAGAGTCCGCCGACATATGAGGATGCCATGATACCGCCCTTTTTCACCTGATCGTTTAAGAGTGCAAGTGCTGCTGTTGTTCCCGGAGCTCCGGCTCTCTCTAAGCCTATCTCGCAGAGAATATCTGCTACAGAGTCTCCGATAGCCGGTGTAGGTGCAAGTGAGAGGTCTATGATTCCAAATGGCACTCCAAGCTTCTTTGAAGCCTCCTTTGCCACAAGCTGTCCTACTCGTGTAACCTTGAAGGCTGTCTTCTTGATTGTCTCACAGAGCACCTCAAAGTTCTCGCCTCTTACCTTTTCGAGAGCAGTCTTTACAACTCCTGGTCCGCTGACACCTACATTGATGATGGCATCTGCCTCTGTCACACCATGGAATGCTCCTGCCATAAACGGATTGTCATCAGGAGCGTTGCAGAATACTACAAACTTGGCACAGCCTGATACAGGAAGGTGCTTTGTCACCTCTGCTGTCTCCTTTATCATCTCGCCAATCAGCTTTACTGCATCCATGTTGATTCCGGTTTTTGTAGAGCCAACATTTACAGAGCTGCATACGAGATCTGTCTCAAGCATTGCCTGAGGAATTGATTTGATTAAAAGCTCATCCGCCTTTGTCATTCCCTTTGACACAAGTGCTGAGTATCCACCGATGAAGTTGACTCCCACCTCTTTTGCCGCCTTGTCGAGTGTCTTTGCTATGGTAACAAAATCCTCTGAGCTCTTGCAGGCCGCACCGCCGACAAGGGCGATAGGTGTAACTGAAATACGTTTGTTTACGATAGGGATACAGTAGTTGTTCTCTATCTCTTTTCCTGTTGATACAAGATCCTTTGCAAGTGTTGTAATCTTGTTGTAGATATTTTCATTTACCTTTGCAAGGTCTGAGTCTATACAGTCGAGCAGGCTGATACCGAGTGTGATTGTACGCACGTCAAGATTTTCCTTCTCCACCATGTCATTGGTCTCAATTACTTCACCAATATTAATCATTTTAATGTTCTCCTTTAACTGTGTATGACATTTTTATGCTAAACTAGATTCGATGCATCATCTCAAAGATTTCTTCCTTCTGACACTTTATTGTTACACCAATTTCTTCTCCAAGTGCATCAAGCTGGTCAGAAATCTCTGCAAATGAAGCTGTAGCATTTGCCATATCAACAATCATCATCATGTTGAAATAACCTGAAACGATAGTCTGTGAGATATCAAGCACGTTTACACTGCCCTCTGACAGATATGTACATACCTTTGCGATGATTCCTACTGTGTCTTTTCCGACAACTGTGATGATTACTTTGTTCTTTGTGTTATCCATAACAACTTATTCTCCTGTTCTCTTATTCTACGGCTATGCGGTCTGATGCCCCATCCCTCTTAGCCACATACATAGGGAAATCACTTGCCTTATATGGATTGTCTCCCATTGTGACCTCAAGCCTGACGGCTTCATACGCCAGCTTTTCGTAGTTGTTTTCTTTACTAAGGTGTCCCAGTATTACTGAGCCAAATTTATCATGAAGAAGCTCGCATAACAACTGCCCGCTTCTCTCATTCGACAAATGTCCGCTGTCACCCATGATTCTGCGCTTGAGCGGATACGGATATGCCCCAGTCTGGAGCATATTTATATCATGATTGGCTTCAAGCAGCAGCCCATCCAGATTCTGAAGCTTTGAAACCAGTGCATCATCATACGTGCCAAGGTCTGTCACGACCGCCATCGCATGATTTTCGTTTTTAAATCTGTACGCGACAGGATCAGCCGCATCGTGTGATATGTGAAGCGGCTCAAACTCTATATCGCCTATTGTAAAATCGACGCCTGCCTCAATAGGATGAAACAGCTCATCATCTATATTTCCAACGGATTTTATGCATTTTATGGCACCGATTGTGGCCCTTGTAGCATAAATCGGAATATGATAGCGTCTTGCCATGACACCAAGCCCTGCGATATGGTCTATATGCTCATGTGTCACGAGAATCCCCTGCATATCTGTGGCAGTCATATCAAATTCATTCAGTCCGTTTTCTATTTTCTTACCGCTGATGCCCGCGTCTATGAGCACATGACAATCATCCGTACCCACGCATATACAGTTTCCACTGCTGCCGCTGGCAATGCTGCATAATTCTAACATGTTAATTCTCTTTCCAGTATAATTCTATTTGGTCTCCCTCATGAAGCTCCTCGGAAAATTGGGCATCTCTACCATTTATTACAGTGGCTATTGCCCTGCCCTTTCCTGCTTGTAAATCAAATGAGATATGAGTAAATATATCGACAAATATATATGTATCCTTGCCGGACAGCTCCACAGGCTCACCGTTTACAATTACTGTAATTGTATTTTCTGATGAGTCTTCTTCGTGTATTTCTTCCTGTATATCATTTTTTGGCAATTCATTTTCCGGCTGTTCGTTTTCTGGCACGGCAGATGCTTCAGCTTCTTTAGCAAAATCATCATGCAGCTCATCGAGCACCTGATTCATCATCTGCTCTGATGTTCTGGCTACTGTGTTGTCAGACTCTTGTGTGTCATTATAAGTGTTATTGTCGATTCTTGCAACACCATATTCATCTGTTTTCCACTCAACAGAGAAATTTTCGTATACAAGAGTGTCGAGACCTGCCTCTTCATTGTTTACAAATATCATCTGGTCTGTGTCAATAACGAGGTCCATAAACTGCGCAATCTGGCGCACTGTATAGTAATTTCTTGTCTCAATCACATCATTTTCCCTGATGCTGTAATCCTCCGGCTCAAGCTCTCCGTTTACCTGGACAAACCTAGGACATGAAATCCTTCTGCCGTTTATGATAAAAGTAATGACAGAATGATTGTACTCATCAAGCTGCGATATCTTATACTCTGCTGCCTCTCCTGCTGTGGACGGCTCTATGATTATCTCACTGTTTGGCTCAAGCGGTGTATTAATGCTTGCAGGCTTTCCGTTCATGGTCACCACTGCGCCCTCTCCGGCCTCGCCTCTTACAAGCCTTGCCACACCGTTTACCGTAAAGTTTATCGGGGTGCCGCGCTTTGGAAACAGCTCATCGTTTGGAAATCCCGCCTGAAGCGCCGCATCAACTATTGTAAGCCTGTTATTGTCATAGAGCTTTATTCTCTCACCGTTGAATCTGACCATGATAAAATTATTTCTCTGGTCATAATAATTCAGGCATATACCAATTGGAGTGACAAGAAGCGGATCCTTCTTAATATCCTCCTGCTCAAAGGTCACATCGCCAAGCACTTCCTCTCCTCTTAGGGCAACTCTCTCCTGTGGCAGATCAAGATTCTCTGCAAGCTTTTCCGTGAAGCCGTGTATCTTGCCTCCGCCTCCGACTACAAAGCAGGCGCTTACTGTCTTATCACCATTTAGCTCTATTATTTTAGCCGATACCTCATGAGCAATATTGTCAACAACAGGTGCCACCACCTCCCACACATCCTCTGCCGGAATCGTGTGCTCAATGCTCATGATATCCTTGTATGTAACCGTATCACTTGTCGTAGACTGAAGCTTGATGCTCTCCGCCATATTGAAATCCACGAGGAAATGTTGCACAATAACTTCTGTCAGCTCATCTCCTGCATGCGGTATCATGCCATAGGCTATGATACTTCCGTCTCTTGTGATTGAGATATCACTCGTTCCGGCTCCCACATCGACAAGTGCGATATTAAGCATACGATAGTTCTCCGGAATTGCCACATTGATAGCGGCGATAGGCTCCAATGTCATATTGGCTACACTAAGCCCGGCCTGTCCCACTGCCGCATACAGTCCGTCTACCACATCCTCCGGCAGAAATGTAACTATGATATCCTCGCCTATTTTGTTTGCCTTATGACCCTCAAGGCTGATAAACACCTCATCATTCAAAAAGAATTTGACTGTAGAATATCCCACACAGTAAAACTTATAGCTTGTGTCGTTAACCTCCTTGAGTGCCTCCTGTGCTTTTTCTATGCCAAGCAGGTCAAGCGTATGGACATCCTCGCCGGTCACCACAGACTCCTGCGCATACTCATACTCCACATGCGTCGTGACAGTCTTTAATACTCGTCCTGCGGCTGCTATACACACCTCTTCAAGTGGCTGTCCTGTCTGTTTTTCAAGCTCGTCCTTTACTTCCTTAATGGTTTTTGCCACCCTGCCTATATCATGTATCTGACCGTCAAGCATCGCTCTGGTCTCATGCTCCCTGACATACTGTGCTGTAACCACAAATTCCTTGTCATCAGTCTGATAGCCGACAGTTCCTACAACATTTCTTGTACCAATATCCAAACCGAATACATTATTCATTTCCACTACTCCTTGTATTTGCTAAGCGCTTTATTTATTGAAGCTATCGTGTTTTCGATATCTCCATCATTATCGATAACCTCCTTGCAGTGCCTTCTGTACTCAGCTTCTTTAAGCTGGCTTGCAAAGATACTATCTATCTTCTCATCTGAATATCCGCGTGATGACTTAAGTCTTTTTCTTCTGACTTCTTCACTTGCATAAATATACCACAGCTCGTCGCAGATTTCACCATATCCCTCCTCTATAAGGAGTGCTGCTTCAAGCACAAGCATAAAAAGACCTTCTTTTTTTGCCTCTTTAACTGCATTAAGCACATATTCCTTTACTGCAGGATGCACTACTTCATTTAGAAGCTCTCTTTTTTTATCATTCGAAAAAATCACTCCGGCAAGTGCCGGTCTGTCAAAATGCCCGTCCTCAAGCCATATCGGTTCCTCTGCAAACAATTCCTTTAATCTGTTGTAGCAGTCGCTTCCCGGCTCCATCAGCTCATGTGCTATCTCATCGGAGAGCATGACCCTTACGCCATCAAGTTCCCTAAGATAGCTAAGCACTGCCGATTTTCCGGCACCTACACCACCTGTTATTCCTATAAAAATCATACTATTTCCTTTTCTGTCATCAATGCGCATCATACCAGTCATAGCCACACTCGGTGCCCACCTCCATGGATACCTTCATGTCCACCGCACCACGCATCTCTTTCTCCAGAAGCTTAATCACTTTATCCTTCTCAGCTTCCTTTGTCTCAATTAAAAGCTCATCATGCACCTGAAGGATAAGTCTTGACTTTAAGCCCTCGTCAAGAAGCCTGTCATGCACACGTATCATGGCAATCTTTATGATATCGGCTGCTGTACCCTGAATAGGTGAGTTCATCGCAACTCTCTCTCCAAACTGTCTTTGCATGAAATTGCTCGAGTTCAGCTCGGGAATCGGTCTGATACGCCCAAACATGGTCTTTGTATAGCCATTTTTCTTGGCATCCAAAACCGTCTGATCCAAAAACTCCTTAATCTTTGGATATTTGACAAAATAGCTGTCTATATAGCCCTGTGCCTCTTTCCTTGAAATCCCCAGGTCGTTAGACAGACCAAACGCGCTGATGCCATAAACGATACCAAAATTTACAGCCTTTGCATTTCGTCTTTGAAGATCTGTGACCTCATCAAACGGTGTGTCAAACACAAGGGATGCTGTACTTCTGTGGATATCCTGACCATTCTTAAAGGCCTCTATCATCCTTTCATCCCCGGAAAGCGCCGCAAGCACCCGAAGCTCAATCTGCGAATAGTCTGAATCAACAAACAAATCTCCATCCTCAGGCAGAAATACTTTTCTGATAAGCTTGCCCAGCTCAATCCTTATCGGGATATTCTGCAGATTAGGCTCTGTGCTTGAAAGACGGCCTGTCGCAGTGATTGTCTGATTTAAGGTAGTATGGATTTTGCCATCGGATGCAATATATCCCGAAAGTCCGTCAGCATATGTGCTCTTTAGCTTTGTGAGCTGTCTGTATTCCAATATATCCGCGACAATCGGATACTCCGGTGCCAGCTTTTCGAGCACATCTGCCGCAGTAGAATAACCGGTCTTTGTCTTCTTTTCATTTGGCAGTCCAAGCTTTTCAAAGAGAATGACTCCAAGCTGCTTTGGCGAATTTATATTAAACTCTTCACCTGCTGCCTCATATATTTTCTTTTCAAGCTCAGTTATCGAAACAGCAAGCTTGTCTCCATACTCTTTTAGCTTTATTCCATCAGCCCTTATACCCTCATTTTCCATATCATACAGCACGAAAACGAGTGGCAGCTCGATATCTTTATAAAGCGTGAGCATATCCATTTCCTTTAGCTTCTGCAAAAGAACAGGCTTTGATTTCCAGGCAGTATACACCTCGTAGCAGGCACAGTCCACTGCCTTTTTCTCATCCTCCTTCATCATCTGAGTAAAATCAAGCTTTCCCAGATAATCCTTTTTAGATGAAAGCATAAGCCCCAGATAGTCCTTTGCAACCGCATCATAGGGATACTCCCCGACAAGCGGATTGATAAGGTATGCAGCCACCATCATGTCAAAATACCTGCCTCTGTCATCTGCCTTTATCTCTTTGCTCTTAAATCTGTGCAGATTGGTCTTTAAATCCGGTGATATCCATGACTTTACTTCCAGGGTATTTAATTTTTCATCGAGGAAGCTGCTTGAAATCTCATCACCTGTACAGATAAAATAAATGTCCTCCTCTGAAAAACAAATCGAAACAGCAAGATAATCGTTAGAAACCGGCTCCGAAAACAGACTTAGCTGTCCATCACTTTCGCTGTTTTCCAAAGACTCTCCCGGTACTACCGCAAAAGCGACCTCCTTGTTCTTTGCCTTCTCAAACACACTCTCTGCAGTCTTTAAGTCCCTTACTACCACAAAATGCTCCTCGGCATTGTTTTTAGGAGCCTCCACGTTAAACCGCGACAGCATGTTTTTGAATTCGTATCTTTTGCACAGTAAAAAGGCTTCCTCAGTGTAGAGCGACTCTACTCCGCCACTAAGCTTTGCATCAGAAAATTCATAGTCAACCGGTGCATCAAGTATGATTGTAGCAAGCTCCTTGCTCATAAGTGCCTGCTCCCAATACTCCACTATATTCTTTGAAGCCCTTGGCGGCTTTACATTCTCAGCGTCCTCATGTACTGCCTCTATACAGTGATATTTTGCTATAAGTGCGCCTGCTGTCTTTTCGCCGATACCGGGTACCCCGGGAATATTATCAGACGTATCTCCCTGCAGAGCCTTTACATCGATAAACTCCTTTGGAGTGACGCCGTACTTTTCGATAACATCTGCTGTATTGTAGTTTTCTATCTCGGTCCCTGTTTTCTTTGTCTTTGGAATCCTTACCATGACATGGTCAGTAGCAAGCTGCAAAAGGTCTCTGTCTCCGGAAATGATGGCGACATCCATACCTGCATTTTCTGCCCTGACAGATAAGGTTCCAAGTATATCGTCGGCCTCATAGCCTTCCTTTTCCACGATTTTAATGCCCATAGCAGTAAGCATTTCCTTTATCATAGGCACCTGCTGCCTGAGCTCCTCGTCCATAGGCTTTCTCGTGCCCTTGTACGCATCAAACATCCTGTGGCGAAACGTCGGCGCATGCACATCAAATGCCACCGTCAGATAGTCAGGCTTTTCCTCGTCAAGGATCTTGAACATGATATTCAAAAATCCATAGACTGCATTTGTGTGAAGCCCCTCTGAATTGGTCAGATCAGGCAGCCCGTGATATGCCCTGTTTAAAATACTGTGTCCGTCTATAAGTACAAGCTTTTCACTCATTTTGATACTTTCCTTACTGTCAATTATAATATTGTTGTAATCGCTGCCGGTCACACTGCAGTGCAGGCAGTAACGTTAAATAGCTCTTGTATATTTCTTGAGCCACTGGGCCTCCTCATCATTCAAAAATGGTGAAACAAGCTCATAAACTCTCGCATGATAAGCATTCAGGTATCCTTTTTCCCTGTCTGTCATCTGATTTGGATCAATCGCATCGAGATCTATAGGCACATAGGTCAGATTCTCAAAATACATGAACTGGCCATACTCATTTTTCTCACCCTTTCGGCAGATAAGCTCATTCTCTGTACGAATACCGAATTTGCCCTCTAAATAGATGCCCGGCTCATCTGTAGTGACCATGCCCTCTTCTATCACACGCTCTGCAGTCCTGCCCGGATACTGCTTCCAGTGGAAGCTGTTTGGTCCCTCATGCACATTGAGCACATAGCCCACACCGTGTCCGGTACCGTGATTGTAGTCCATGCCGATCTCCCATAAAGGCTCTCTTGCCAGAATATCAAAGTTTAGTCCCGAGCAGCCCTCCTTAAACCTTGCATTTGCCAGGTTCATATTTGAGCGGCACACTCTCGTAAACATATCCTTCATCTCGTCAGTCACCGGTCCTAACGCAAAGGTTCTCGTGATATCTGTGGTTCCCTCCAGATAATGTCCGCCTGAATCAACCAGTAAAAAACTTTCCGGCTTAAGCGGCCTGTCAGACTCCTCTGTTGCAGAGTAATGCACAATAGCACCATGATCAGCATATCCACATATTGTGGCAAAGCTCAAATCAAGAAAGCCCTCCTGCTCTGCTCTAAGCGATGCAAGATAATCTGAAGCCGAAATCTCTGTCATAGGTATCTTACCTATATTTGTCTTAAGCCAGTACATGAACCTGCACATCGCAACTGCATCCTTCAAATGCGCCTTGCGCAGATTTTCAAGCTGTACTTTATTCTTTACGGCCTTCATGACAACTGTAGGATCCTCCGCATCAATCACCTTAACACCATCCGGCAGGCTGTTGCAGACGCGGTAATTTACAACCGATGTATTTAGAAGCACTGTTTCTTTTTCATCAATATGCTTAACATATTCATAAAAATCATCGTAAGGTCTTGTCTGTATACCATTCTTATCGAGGTATGCCTTAAGAGCCTCTGTCACAACCTCTTCCTGCAAAAACCATATGCAGCTGTCCTGTGACAATGCCAGGTATGAAAGAACTACAGGCACATAGCTTATGTCGCCTCCCCTGACATTTAAAAGCCATGCTATATCGTAAAGTGATGACATCAGATGAAGTGTTGCGCCCTTTTTTGCCATCTGCTCTCTGACTCTTTTAAGCTTTGAGCTTATATCCTCACCGGTATATTTATTGTCAAAAATCATGACAGCTTCCTTTGACATAGGTGGTCTGTCAGTCCATATAAGGTCAATCAGATCCTCATTTACATACATGCTGCCGTGCTTTTCTTTTGCGATTTCAGAAAGCCTTTTGCCCCATGCGGCATTTACCACTCTGCCGTCAAAGCCTATTACACCGCCATCCGAAAGAGTATCCTTTATATACTCATCAACTGTCGGTACGCCCTCCTCGCCAATCTTAAACAGCTTTACAGTGGTATCCTTAAGCTGCGCAGCCGCC
>OGEP01003341.1_pt1 | contig 12292 bp, 10 predicted proteins | sample 1570721 | NCBI WGS metagenome assembly OGEP01 (sample SAMEA2582131, study PRJEB24529) | metagenome | biome: Human gut stool | place: China | collected 2011 | reverse complement strand
GCAACGATCCCGATGGAGTACAGCGTCATGATTGCCTCCGCTGACTTTGAGCGAGCTCGTCTCTTCTTTTCCCAAGTTTAACGTTGCTATGAAACCCGTTATGGGAGATTTGGTAGATTTTTAGTCAACTAGCAAAACCCCACGCGAATTCGCTCAAGCTGCAACTCCTTGAAGTTGGCGTCCACACACAGCTCATCCACGGCGGCAATCCCAATGAGTGCACGTGAGACCGAAACCACCTGACTGGCCTGTACGTTACGCTTTGAGATTTGTCCCGATACGGGGGCCCGAATCTCTGTGCGTGAAAGCTCCAGCGCCGCTTCACGCACACGTTCTGAGGCGGCAAGCACATTCGGGTGCCGTTCAATGGGCGTAGTGCCGACGGCGATGATGAGCTCGCAACGCTTCAAGGTCGTGTAGTGCGGCCCCATAGGCATCTTTGGCGTGCAAATACTCTTCACTGCTCACGGCACGATTGGCAAACAGCGCGTGACGCCGTTCGTAATCGTCTTTCTTCTGTTTGAGATTAAGCCTCTCACTGCGGATGCGTGCTCGCACCTCTGCAAGCCGATGCGTAAGTTGTGCCGTTTCGCGGACCGTAATACCAAGCGAACTTAACGCAGCATCCAAAGCCAACTTGGCGTCCGTCTGATCGATAACGATCAGCCGTTCTCCGGCTTTGACGTATTGATGGTCCCTGACGAGAACCTTCTCGACGCGTCCCGAAACCTGGCTCATGACGCTCACGACGTTGCCGCTCACATAGGCGTCGTCCGTCGTTTCCTGGTGTCTGCCGACCATCCAATACCAAGCTGAGCTGGCCGCACAGACTGTGGCGGCAAGGGCACAAAGAATCTTTGCGATTCAGCGCGTTGATGTTTGCGTCATCTTAGGCTCCGCTATAAATGACCGACTGGTCAGTCATAGTGTACTTCAAGCGACAGCAAACACAATTCGGCCGTCGCTGAAATTCAGGCGGCCGCGCATCGTTTTTCGGATTTTCGAGAAAGTCTCTTGTAGAACCCGAGCAGTTACGGAATCAGCGGCTCCATATCGGAACCGGCCTTCACGAGTGCGTCAATGCGTTCCTGGCTGATATCGCCGTAGTCAATGGCTGCAACCCCGGCAAGCGCCTTGATGTATTCGTCGTAAGCAGCCAAGAGCTTAGCGTTTTCAGGCTGGATCGTCTGACGGATTTCAGGGGCTTTTTGCAGGTATTTGTTGAGTTCGGCGTGAAGCGTCTTGATGTCCTCGAGACTCGCCTTCATGATCTCGTCGCCACGGGGGCCTTCCTTGTACAGCTCACCGATGCTAAAGAGGTTCTGGAACGCCACTGCGAGACGAGCGCTCAGAAGATTGATTGAGCTTCTGTACTGCTTGAGCTTACCGTAGGGATCGTTTGGATCAATATGAAACGTACCGACGAGCTTGTCTCCCTTTTGCGAAGAGGCGCAACCAGCCAAAGAAACCGCACCAATAGAAGACACAAACATCAAAAGACGACGACGATTCATATTTTTCCTTTCAAACAAATCTTTCTCCAGAAGGCAAAAAGCCGTTCCGAGCGCCCTGCAGATCATAGCAACACTGACGCTACCTATGAGTAGAAAGTTGTTGTCATTCCTCGGCAGGCATGCCGGGAATCGTCCGTTACAAAAACGGATTTTCAAATAACTCCTGAACCAACTCAGGAGTCCCCACCAGGAGGTAACTTCATGGAAAAATATTTGAGCGCAAAGCAGAGCGCAGAATTTTTAGGGATCGCAAAATCTTGCGTTTAGAAATGGGCTGCCATTGGCAAGCTACCTAAAGGCGAGAGATTCAGCAAAAGATGCACCCGATGGAAAGAATCAGACGTCGTGAAGGCGCTTGAAGCTCTTAAGGAAAAGAGTGCGAAAAAAGCTACTGCACGATCTTAAAAAATGAGAGCTACGGGCGGCATTCTGTGCCGCCTTCTCTCTATCCCCCGATGAACTGCATCTCGATTCTGCTTCGGCTACGCTTTTGCGTTTCCGACAAACGAATCTCAGAGTAGTGATCGTCACGCGCACTCCAGATACGCGCAATGGCGTCAGCAATTTCATCGTCTGTTGCGCCGCCGCGCAGAAGCGTTCTCAAGTCGTAGCCACGATCGGCAAAGAGGCACAGCACTAGGCTCCCTTCAATGGAAAGACGCACGCGAGAGCAGTCTTTACAAAACGCCTGCGTCACAGAACTGATGAAACCGATCTCCCCTGCTCCGTCTTTGTAGCGCCAGCGGGTCGCCGTCTCCCCGGTGTAATTGGGGTCGATTGGTTCAATCGGCCAGACGGCATTGATGCGCTCGACCAACTCGGCCGACGGCACAACATCATCCATGCGCCAGCCGTTGGCAGTCCCCGCATCCATGTACTCAATGAAGCGCACAATCACGCCCGTGTGGCGGAAGCGATCCAGAATCGGAATGATTTCTCCTTCGTTCATTCCGCGCTTAACGACCGTGTTGAGCTTAACCGGAATTCCGATCGCCTGCGCCGCTTCGATGGATTCGATCACTTTGGCGGCAGGAAAACCCACATCATTAATCGACTGAAAGAGCTCCTCGTTGAGAGCATCCAGCGAGACCGTAACACGATCAAGTCCCGCGGCCTTCAGGTCGGCAGCCATACGTTTTAAGAGCGTGCCGTTGGTAGTCATAGCTATGTCAGGGCTCTTTCCGCTCGTGGTGCGCATGGCCTTCAAGTCGGCAATCAGATTGCAAACGTGCTTGCGCAGCAGCGGCTCACCTCCCGTCAGACGAATCTTCTGAACACCGAAACGCAGAAAAATACCGACCAATCGCTTGATTTCTTCAAACGAAAGCAACTCCGTATGCGCCAGGAATTGATGCTTGGTATCAAACTTTTCCTTGGGCATGCAATAACGGCAGCGGAAATTGCAGTGATCCGTAAGCGAGATGCGAAGATCGCGCAAAGGACGACCGCGCTCATCTATCAGTTGTCCGTTTTCAATGCGAATGCGCCCAGATATCGGCACCGGAAGACGCATTGGAGAACTGGCCTGTGATTCGTCGGCAATCGGAATCGTTTTGGAACTCATCGGCGAGCCGCTCCTGCCGTCTGCATGATGGCCTCAGAAGCCAAATCCGCCGTAGGACGCAAAAGTGACTCGTGCATCGCCGTGAAAATCTCTTCGAGTGTTTTGCGACGGCTGTCTTTGAGTTGATCGATAAGGCTGCAGGCCATAGCGTCTGCCGTGCAGTAGTAATGCAAGAATTCAGGCACAATAGCTCGGCCGGCAAGGATATTGGGGAGGCTCACATAGGGAATCAGTCCCTTGTCCTTCATGATCAAAGCCGACAAAGCAGGCATTGCGTAACCCACCACCATGGGTTTCTTGTAGAGTGCCGCTTCCAGAGCAGCCGTACCGGAAGCCACCAAAACGGCATCGGAAGCTTCCAGCACTGCATGGGATTGTCCCGTCACGACAGTAAGACGGTCACTTAGACGGCGGTTGCGCGTGGCAACGGACGCAATCCATTCGCGAGCTTGTGCGTCAATGGCAGGCACCACAAAGTGCCCTGCGCCGATGCGTTCGATCACACGCTCGCAGGCTTCAAAAAACACGGGGCCGCAACCAAAAATTTCATCCTTGCGAGAGCCCGGAAGCACGGCAAAGACCGGTTCGCCTTTGACTTCAATGCCGAGCTTGCGACGTGCTCCATCGGTGTCCGGCACCATCGGAATGACGCCAGCAAGCGGATGTCCGATATATGTTGCAGGCACATTTTCGCGCTTGTAGATTTCCTCTTCAAACGGAAACACCAAAAGCATATGGTCGACAGCAGCGCGGATCTTATGGATTCGCTCCGGACGCCATGCCCAGATGGAAGGCGAAACAAAGTGAACCGTACGGATTCCCCTTTGCTTTAACTTGGCTTCCACACCGAGGTTAAAGTCCGGTGCATCGACACCCACGAAAACACGGGGACGAATTTCGGAGATGCGCTTGAGCATGGCGCGCCGCAACATCAAAATGCCGGGCAACTTCTTGAGTACCTCAACGTAGCCGCGCACCGAAAGGCGGTTTGCCGGATACCACCCCTCAAGGCCGGCCGCCAGCATTCTCTCGCCGCCCACGCCAAACTGAGGCGCACCGTCCATGCGTTTGGCAACTTCTGGGAGCACAAGACTGGCCAAAAAATCTCCACTGGCTTCGCCGGCAAGCCAGGCGGCACCGTCGGCGTAGCTCAACGGCTGGGCTGTTGCGGTGCTCAATTCGGCAACCTGCTCGGTCATACAAACCTCGGGGTGTCAAAGTACTACAGAGAAAAAGCCCGCAGGAAATGAGCTTCCCGACGGGCTCTTCGAACTTTAATTCGGCTTACGGACGGACGATGCCACGCGTATTGTTGGCAACGAAGTCGCGCATTGCGGAAAGAATCGGACGGATTTCTTCGGGAGCATCGGCAATCTGAGCGTCCATCCGTTCAACGGCCTGCGCCACCATGAGTCCTTCCATGTAAAGCGCCTTGTACAGTCCCTTGATTCGGCCGATCGTGTCGCTCGAAAACCCTGCACGGCGCAAACCCACTAGGTTGAGTCCGAAACTCTTGGCAGGATTGCCCGAGCAAATCACATACGGCGGCAAGTCGTGAGTAAGGCCCGAAACGCCCCCCGTCATAGAGCGTGTACCAATGTGAACGAACTGGTGTACACCGGTCTGACCGCCGATCACGGCAAAGTCATCAACATGCACATGTCCGGCAAGAGCCACGTTATTGGCGATGATAAGGTCGTTGCCAAGCACGCAGTCGTGCGCGACGTGAACGTTTGCCATCAGCAGATTGCGGCTGCCGACGCGGGTGATACTTTGATCCTGAATCGTGCCGGTCGAAATCGTGCAATTTTCACGAACGACATTGTCGTCGCCGATTTCAAGATAAGTTTCTTCGCCCTTGTACTTTTTGTCCTGCGGTTCGCAACCGATAGCAGCACCTTGGAAAAAGCGATTGTTGCGACCGATCGTGGTCAGCCCTTTGACAACCACGTGACTTTCGAGAACGGTACCGGCGCCGATGCGAACGTGCGGCCCCACCATGCAAAACGGTCCGACCTCAACGTCATCGTCAAGTTCGGCTCGAATATCGATAATGCTGGAATGATGGATTTTGGCCATGACTATCCTTTCGCAGGGCCACTCGAGCCCATTTCTAGCAGCAATAAGAAAATGTCTCCCCTTCCAAGGGAGAACGCTCGGGCAAAGTTTCGCCCGCACTTCGTCGTAAAACCGTGAAAATTATTCACGCGTCTGCGCGAATAATAGCGCACACAAGAATTGTCCCGTGTGCGCTACTTGAAAAGCCCTCAAAAAAAATTGAGGCTTGAGGTTTAAATGTTTATTCGGCTTTGCGACGAGCGCACATGAGCTTGGCTTCGCACGCTACGTGACCGTCAACCAGCGCGCGGGCTTCGTACCAACCGATGCCGGCGCGAGCCTTAACGAACTTGCACTCAAAAATCAGCTGGTCGCCGGGCTGGACAACGCGCTTGAAACGAGCCTCGTCAATGCCGGCAAAGAAAAACAAGGCCTTTTCTTGGCGTTGTTCTTCAGTAAGGCGCGCAATGCCGAGCACGGCACAAGCCTGAGCCATCGCTTCGATGATGAGCACTCCGGGCATCACGGGGTATTCGGGAAAATGCCCGGTGAATTGCGGTTCGTTTGCCGTCACATTCTTGAGAACCTTGCACGTCGTGTGATCATCGCTGATTTCGAGCACACGGTCAATCAAAAGAAACGGAAAACGGTGCGGCAAAATCCGCATGATGTCATGAATGGTTTTCGTGTCAGCCATTGGGGTTATCTCATCTGCCTTCTTCGGGCAGTCCTAGAAAGTTCAATGTCGTCGGAAATCTCGACAAACCGGGTTGAAGTCTACGCCCGCAAACGGCGAGCGCAAGACGAAAAAATATTAACACCGAGCACTAAGGCCCGCTTCAACCTTTCGGCTGAAGAGCAGCAAGACGCGTCTCGAGATCCTTTATCTGCTTGCGCATCTTGGGCAAATTCATCACAAGGACGGCCGCGCGTTCGAATTCGCGGTGTCCCATGGCCGGGAAGAAGCCCGACATCACCTTTTCGCCTTTGTGCCAGCTCATAAGCGAGGTGGCAGGTCCGACGCTTACGCCGTCGGGAATTTCGATATGGCCGTTGATATTGGCTGCGCCGCCGATAATGCAGTGGTTACCGATATGCGTTGAGCCTGCAACGCCCGTGCAGGCAGCCATCACGGTACACTCACCCACCTTGCAGTTATGGCCGAGCTGAATCTGGTTGTCCAGTTTGCTGCCCTTGCGAACGAGTGTGTTTTCAAGTGCACCTCGGTCAATCGTCGTGTTGGCGCCGATTTCCACATCGTCTTCGATCGTCACGCCGCCGATCTGCGGAATCTTCACCCAATGGCCGTCAAGCGGCGCAAAGCCGAAACCATCGGCACCGATCACGCAGCCGGAGTGAAGAATGACGCGATTGCCAATGCGGCAGCCGTGGTAGACAGTGGCGTTGGCATAGATAATTGAATTGTCGCCCACGACTGTCCCCTCGCCGATATAGGCACCAGGATACACGCGTGTGTTTTCGCCGATCACGGCGCCCGCAGCCACCGTGGCACCGGCTTCAATCACTGCCGAAGGCGCAACCTTTGCCGTCGGATCAACATGCGCGCCTTCACGAATGCCGCCGGCGGGCATCGGACGACGGGTCATGATCTGCAGCGCATAAGCAAACCAAGCGTAGGGATTTTTCGTAATGACGACAGGACGCTGCGGCCCCTGCTCGCCGTACATCGCGTCGCTGTCGGCCTGCGAGATCACCAAAACGCCGGCCTGCGAAGCCTTGGCTTCGTCACGGTACTTGGACTGCGCCAAAAAGGCAACGGTATCGGCTGCCGCATGATTGAGCGGCGCAAACGTGCGCACAGTCAAATTTTCGGCTCCGCACAGCGGCGTACTTGTCAGTCGCCCTTCGGAGAGCGTTTCGATTTCACGGATCAAAGCTTCGATTCGGAACATAGCGTCATTTCCTGAAGGCGCCGAAATCCTCGTTCGACAAGGATCGGCAAAAATCATCTGCAAAAAACCGCGCTTCGACCGGAAAAGTCGGCGCGGCTTGCTCTTTCCCCGCTCTCAGGGCGACCGACAGCACTTGGAAAGATGTGTTCCAATGGCTTTCGATCATGCCCTTTGAGCACAAGCATAAATTACTTGGCAGGCTTATTGAGTTCCTTGATCACCTGTTCGGTGATGTCAACCTTCGGGCTCACCCAGATGGCGTCCTGAATAATCAGGTCAAACTTCTGCTTCTTGGCAATGTCCTGGATAATGCGATTGGCACGCTGCAGGATGATCTGGCTCTCTTCGTTGGCACGCTGGTTACGTTCTTCAACGAGAGCACGCTGACGACGAGCAATGTCACGTTCGGTCTCGGCAAGCGACTGGCGCTGCTTGAGACGTTCACTGTCAGTCATCACCGGGCTATCCTTCTCAAACTTCTGCGCACGCGTGCGGAAGTCGCGAATGTCACGGTTGAGTTCGTCTTCACGCTTCTTGAAGTAAGTCTTGAGTTTTTCCTGTGCGGCAACAGCCGGGGCGGATTCGGCAAGAATACGAGCCGGAGAAACAAGGCCGATCTTGAAGTCCGCAGCAACAGCCGAAGCCGAACCGCACATCACAGCAGCAACGGCAGCAGCCGTCAGAATCTTCTTAAACATCTGTTTGCTTCCTTTCGAGTCTGAAAGTCTTGTCGGAAAACGTCTTGCTCGCATCTTAGGAGCTTTTACGCCGTTTTGCCGATAAAAAGAGTTACATGGCGTATCCGCCGAACCTCTGAGACAACCGAATGCCGGCCATACCGTGCATTCGGTCACGCAGTTTTTTAATTTTATACCTGAGAGTTAGAAGCCCGTACCGATCTGGAACTGGAAGCGCTGGACATCGTCACCATCCTTCTTGTTAAGCGGGAAGGCCAGCGAGAACTTCAGCGGACCCAACGGTGAAATCCATGCCACACCGAAACCGACGGAGTAGCGCAATTCGCTGAAGTCCATATCCTGGCGTTCGTAACTGTGTGTACCCAGGACTCTTTCGTAACCCCATACGGTACCGGCATCAAAGAAGAGCAGACCACGCAACGTACGGTCTGCGCCCGGCAACGGTGTCAGCAATTCGGCCGAGAAAATCAACTGACGATCACCACCCAAGCGATCGTCGTTGGTGTCACGCGGACCGATTGACGATGTTTCGAAACCGCGTACCGACCCGATGCCGCCGGCGTAGAAGTTCTTGAAGAACGGGTACATCTTGTCGCCGTAGGTATCACCGTAGCCGAACTGGAAGTTCATGCCGAGCGTCCAGGACTTGGACAACGGGAAGTACTGCGTCAACTGGTAAGTCGCGCGGTAGTAGCGCTGATCCCAGACCGGCAGAGCAAATTCAGCTGACACACGTTGGTAACGGCCGCGAGTCGGCGCCAGCACGTTGTCACGCGAGTCACGAGACCATCCCAATGTCAAAAGAGCAGCTTTCGGACTGTCGCCGTATTGGTCAACATAGTTCCAGTAACGTTCAGGCGAGTTGTTATCAGTGAAGCCTTGAAGAGCTCCTTCGCGACTTCCTCGCAGATCAACCTGGGTTTGTTCCAGTCTGGCCCCCAAGAAGACACGATCCAATTCCGTCACGGGGATACCGAAGCTCAGACCGGCACCGATCGTTTCGTAAGCCACATTCGAAACGTCGAGTTCGTCCAAGTCGACGCGGCGGTCGTACAAGTCAATGTGGCGGCTGATGCCTTCCGGCGTGATGTACGGTTCACCCAAACTCACGGCGTAAGTGCGCATACTCTTGGACGTATTGACTTCAACACTGAAGGACTTGCCCGAACCGAACACGTTGTCCTGCGCAAAGCCGGCCGACAGAATCACGCCGTCGGACGTGGAGTAACCGGCACCGAGCGAAATGGAGCCCGTCGGACGTTCCTTCACATTGATTTCCAGGTCAACCTGATCACGCGTGCCTTCCACAGGCTTGGGTTCGGCAGTCACCGAATCAAAGTAGCCCAGACGATCAATACGATCTCGCGAAATTTTTACCTTCTCGCTGTCAAACCATGCGGACTCGTACTGACGAACTTCACGACGAATGACGTCGTCGCGGGTACGGGTATTGCCGGTGATATTGACGTGACGCACATAAGCGCGACGACCCGGGTCAACCGTCAGCACAATATTGACAGCGTCCTTGCCTTCAATAGGAACGGGGTTGGGCGTAACGGTTGCGAAGGCATAGCCCAATGCCGAGAACTTGTCCACAATCGTCTTCGTCATCTCATTGATGCGTTCGGCGTTGTAGATCTCGCCCGGCTCAAAAATAACCAACGGCTTGATCTCGTCATCCAACCCCAGCATATCGCCGCCTAGGGTAATGTCGTTGACAGTGTACTGCTTGCCCTCGGTTACGTTAATCGTGATGAAAATGTCGGATTTATTCGGCGCCACAGACACCTGGACGCTATCGACCTTAAAGTCAAGATAGCCCTGGTTCTGATAAAAACTGCGAAGGGTTTCAAGGTCGGCAGCAAGCTTTTCACGCGAATACAGGTCGCGCTTGGTATAAAAACTCGACCACTTGTGTTCGGAAAGCTGCATCTGGTCGGCCAGCTCGTCCGAGTCAAAAACCGTATTGCCTACAAACCGAATTTGCTTGATGGAGGATGCGGCACCTTCGTCAACATTGATCGTGATGCGTACACGATTGCGCTCAAGCGGTGTGGCCGATGTCTTGATGTCGACGCCATAGTAGCCCTGAGACAAGTACTGACGGCGCAATTCCTGATCGGCACGTTCAAGAATTGAGTGATCAAAAATACGGCCTTCTGCCAAACCGACGTCACGCAGACTCTTTTCCACGCCGTCCTTGTCAAAGGCCTTGATTCCGTTCGTGTCAATAGCGGCCACGGCAGGACGTTCAACAACGTTCACCACCAGCACGGTCCCGTCGATTGAAAGATCAATGTCACGGAACAACCCGGAAGAATAGAGCTGATGAATAGCTTCCGCACCGCGCTCCGGATTGTATTCGTCACCTACGCGAAACGGCAGATGAGAAAAGACCGTACCGGGCTCGGTACGCTGAATGCCTTCGACGCGAATGTCGGAAATGGTGAAAACCTGCGCGGATGCAGCCGCGGCCAAAAATGCCGAAACCGCCCCAGCCAGGGCTGTTTTGATGAACGTGCCCGTCATGAGTTAAGCGTGAATCTGTGTTGTCAGTGCATGCACAAAACCGCCCGCGGTCGAACGCCTTGCCAACCGTGGACGGAATCGCAGAAACAAAATGTCGCGTAAGTTTACCGCGTGTGAGCTATCTTTATGAGGACATTTTTCGACGAGTTGTATCTTTGAGTTCAAAATCGGTGTAAATCCGCACTCAAATAACCTTGCTCAAGCGTCAGAAACCTTTCTTGCGAATTCTTTGTCACAAGTCCGCCTGAGAACACATACCCGCCTCGCTGCTTTGCCTCTGCCAACGCTGAAGCTAGGCACATCGGCCATATCGAGTCCGATATCAAAAATTATTTACGCTTGAGTTTTCACGCTCCATACTTAGAGTTACCGAATTCTCTCCGTGACTCAATTCGGGGCTTCTGAATGAATACGGCAAACACCGTCGTTGCAGGTCGCTGATTGACATTGACTAGCGCTCGGCAGAGGTTGTAGCAAACCTCGAAACAAACCTCGGTTGAAGATCAACACAACAACGCTTTTCAGGTACTTTTCTTCATCCGAGACAAATATCCATTCGCGTTTTTCCGAATTCTTGATTCCGAAGTCGTTTGTGTATTCACAATACCAGCTAGGACATTTTTTCTTTTTTAATCAAAGTGATACAGATCGAGTTCACCTGTAATTCCCGGTCTTTGCTCGCCTCATAGTGAAGGCCTATCGACCAGGTAGAAAATCAGTATTGGACACCCGCACTCTCCTCTGCCTACGATGCTCGCAACCTGTTTGCGACACCTTCTCTACTGCAAGCAGCCTTCTCAAAAACAGGAGAGACTCTCATGAAAAAACTTGCTCTCAGCTGCGCCATCGCCGGCGCCTTGATGTCGCTGTGTGCCTCCGTTCAGGCCGCCGAACCCATTGACCCCATTGAACCGGTTGAAGTCAAAAATCCGGCTCTGGTCGAACTCGGCAAAATGCTCTTCTTCGAACCGCGTCTGTCCCGCTCCGGCTTTATTTCCTGCAACAGTTGCCACAACCTCGCTACGGGCGGCGTAGACAATTTGCAGACTTCCATTGGCGACCGCTGGGCGCAAGGTCCGATCAATTCACCGACCGTATTGAACTCCTTCGGTCAGGTCGCCCAGTTCTGGGACGGCCGAGCCAAAACGCTTGCCGAACAAGCTGCCGGCCCCATCGCCAATCCGCTTGAAATGGCATCCACCCACGAAATGGCGGTGAAGGTCATCGCGTCAATTCCCGGCTACGCTCCCTACTTCAAAAAGGTCTTCGGCGACGCTGAGGTCAACATCAAGCGCATCACCGAAGCCATGGCCGAATTTGAACGCACGCTCGTTACCCCGAACGCTCGATTCGACAAGTGGCTCAAGGGCGACAAAAACGCAATCACCCAGCAGGAATTGAACGGCTACAAGCTCTTCAAGGAATCGGGCTGCACGATCTGCCACAACGGCGCTCAGTTGGGCGGTCAGTCCTTCCAAAAGATGGGGGTCGTGCGTCCCTATAAGACCACGAACACCGCCGAAGGCGTCAAGGCCATTTCCGGACGTGATCAGGATCGCATGACCTTCAAGGTCCCGATGCTGCGCAACATCGAACTTACCTATCCGTACTTCCATGACGGTGCCGTCTGGTCGCTTGAAGAATCCGTCGCCATCATGGGCGATCTTCAGCTCGGCAAACGCTACACCAAGCAGGAAATCAATGACATCACCGCGTTCCTGAAGACCTTGACGGGCGATCAGCCCAAGGTTGAATATCCGGTACTGCCGCCGTCCGGTCCCAACACGCCCAAGTTTGATCCGTGGGCCAAGGTTGAGAAGAAATAATCCGGACACCTGCTGTTTCGCACACGGATTAGAGATCCGACAACGGGTCGAATGCAAGAGATGCTTCGACTCGTTTCACAACTGCAAAATCAATCGGGCGGCAAACTTTGCAAAATGTCTGTCGCCCGATTCATAACCGTCAGTTCAAAGAACGACGGTCATTTCACTTTCTCGTTAATCAGAGCTTGCC
>OGEP01003338.1_pt1 | contig 12297 bp, 5 predicted proteins | sample 1570721 | NCBI WGS metagenome assembly OGEP01 (sample SAMEA2582131, study PRJEB24529) | metagenome | biome: Human gut stool | place: China | collected 2011 | reverse complement strand
CGATACTTCAATCAGGACACAGAAGCAATCATTACATTAAGTGTTGAAAAAGAACGTCAGAAAATCGAAGTTACCATTCCTGTAAAAGGCACCATTATCCGTGCGGAGCAGGAAAGCAACGATATGTACGTATCCATTGATTTGGTAGAAGAAATTATCGAGCGCCAGCTTAAAAAATATAAAAACAAGATTGTTGACAAAAAACAGGCGGCTATTGCATTCTCCGATTATTTCATGAATGAAGAGTATGAATCGGATGACGAAGTAAAAATTGTTAAAGTTAAGAGATTCGCGATGAAACCGATGGATCCGGAGGAAGCTTGTGTACAGATGGAACTTCTTGGACATGCCTTCTATGTATTCCTTAATTCGGAAACCGACCAGGTGAATGTGGTTTACAAGAGGAAAGGCAATACCTACGGATTGATTGAGCCGGAATTTTAGAATTGGCCCGTTAAACCGGTATTATAAGCATAGCAGTGGGGAGAACCGATTGACGGTTCTCCCCATTTAAAATGCCGCCAAAGCAGCCACTGCTCTGTGAAATTCATGGAGCCGCAGAGGTTCGCACTGCGGCGGCACGGATTGTACAGCTAGTCCAAATCGAACAGTTCGCGCTTTACGAGACGGATCTCCGCATAGATACTGTCTTTTCTTAACTTCCCGGCCTCCGGCGTCTCTGGGCCGATTATGATTGTCATTCCATCCATATCGCCGTTAAATGCCATTTCCAGCCGGTACCATTGATCACTGGCGCCGCTTCCCAGGCTTCCTTTCTGCACCGGTTCGCCTGCAACCTTCACTACCGGAAAGCTCGAAACCGTATTTTCTTCCGGAAGTTCCCCTATTGTGTAGGCCGATTCATCAAATACCGCCACCGACGGAAGGCCGTCTTCATTCAGTTCACCCTTCTTCCCGATTGCCAACGGTACCGTCTCATTGTCTGCGGCATTCATCTTTTGTACCCGGAACAGAAGCTCCAGCTTGTCGTCGTAAGCATCGTAATAAAAGGTATAGCGGTTCGGCGCACCGGTATTTCCCGCCAGTTCGATTCCCGATACCGTTCCTCCTTCCAATACTACGGTATCATAGAAGGACGTCTCCGCCGCCTCACTGTTCAGGGCGGCGTAAACCGTATTGATGAACAGTTTCATTTCCATATCCGGAACCAGTTCATCATCAGAACCTGATTCATCCGTGTCGTCATAAAGTGAAAAGCCGGTATAATAGATTTTACCTTTTGAATATAGATAGTAATTGTTTCCGGCGTCTCTTACCGTTGTATCAAAATATTTAGATTCATCGTCAATGCCCGAACCTGCAAATGTATACCAGACCGTCACATCGTCAACTTTCCCCTTGCCAGGCTCCCGCTCTAAATCAAGCTGATAATATGGGGCATGGTTCTCTGCTATCCCAATTTTCGCTTCCGAAACTTCATTTTCAATCTTATATGGATACAGGCCAATCTGCCCCTCATTGAGCGGTTCAATATACTGTGTACGGGGTTTCACACCGATGGCAAGGTTCTGTGATATCTGTGTATTGTAAGGCGAAGTGGTATTCACCAGAGCCTCATAACTGCTGCCCGCCTTTGGTATAAATGCATATTCCAGCAAGGCTCCGTTTGTAAAGCCCTGGAGCTGCTCTATCTTTGTCCACCGCCTGCTGCTTCCCTTATCTCTTTTGTCGTCCGGCTTGATATCGGTTGTCACGGCAAAACGGTCCATACCCACCGCATAGCGCAGCGATTGCGTAAAGAAGTAATTCCAGTTGTTTTTATGAGGATACAGCGCATCGCCTTTTCCGGCCACATTGTTAAGAGTATACTTTGTCTCAACGGGATTATCGCTGTCTCCGGCTACTTTTTTCTGCCATACATAACCGTAGAAATTCGTCACGTCCTCCTCGAGACGGATGGACAGGTAATCGGCGCCGTTCGACTTGAATTTATAGTAAGTATCCCCGGCGATTACGATTGGAGCCGTCTCATCCACGATATCTTTGGAAATTGCTTCGTAGCTTCCGAGAGCTGCGTGGAGATCTTTGACATTAAATGTATTTTTTTTGATTGTGGTTCTCAGGGGATTCCCACCGGCATCTTCATACAGAGATCTCAGCTCCCCTTCCGTCACATAACCGTTCCTGGCATAAAAGTAGTAAATCCAGCTAAATGTTCTGTCTATCATATTCCTGAATTCGTTATAGAATTGGGCTGCGTTAACTTTTACCGGCGGGGAATTGGGATTCACTGTCTTTACCTCTTTTCCTCCTCCATTAAACCACCCGCCCCAGGTTTGCCACCCGATATACAGCTCCGAAATTTCTCTCCCGTCATCGGCTGCAGTCGGCCTCACAAGAGCCTTATAAGATCCTGCTTTTTCAGCCACCTCATGGAGACCCTCCGGATCGAGATAGACGGTCCCGTTTCCAATATTATGCTGATTGTCATTCCACTCTTTCTCATTTTTTTCCAGATAAGCTTCATACTGTTCTTTACTAATCCTGACCTTTTTGTAGTTTGGATCTGTTTCTGTCGGCTTCTCCCTCTGCCCTTCTTCAATCGTCATATTGCGGTAATAATAATCAACTTCCTCCGGGGCAAAGTAATTCTCCGAATTGACATAGGAAAATGCATCGTTTGTAAAGATAATTGGTTTTTTGAGTGTATCCGAATATTCCTTTAAAACTTTGGCCGCCTCCAGAGTATCTGTATCCGTTATATCGCCTTTCAGCTCCTGTGAAAAATCGGTTCCCACAATGATTAAATCATATGCCTTTAATTTTTCCGCAGTAATTTCCTTACCCTCACATTCTGCAGCAAAATCGCCTTCGGAAATTGTTTCAAATCCGGCATTTTCAAAGTCGATATGATACTCCCCGCCCTTTTGCTCCGCCTCATTAAACAGACGGACAAACTGTGGATTCTGTGACAGATTCTTACCTCCTGCCGTATCGGAATACGGCGTAATCTGCAGTATCTTCACGTCCTTCTTCTTTGTATCAGGATGCAGGTATCCGGTCCAGACTCCGGTGAGAGGATTATTTTTATCAAGAGTCGAAATCTGTACGCGGAACTGGCATATTTCCTCGATTGACTCAACCGGCACAGGAGAAGTATATCTGCCTTTCAGCAAGCCGCTCTCAAAGGTATAATCCCCCGGGGGCAAATCTCCGAATTTTACGGTAAACACCTGATCATTTTTAATATAATCCGTTGAATTATTTTCTTTACCCGGTTTGCCTGAGCCGTTTCCTCCGTCTCCCGCTTCATCGAAAATACCGTCGCCGTTCCGATCCACAATGATTGTCATTACCATATTCTCTGCCTGATCGCCTATGGGCAGCGTGATTTCGTAGTCAAACGTCAATGTATTCGTTCTGGCAAGCGCAGTCAGATCCGGCTTTGTCTCCGGACTCCATCCTTTCTCAGCGATTGAAGAAACAGCATTTCCGTTTTCATCCTTTATTAACCCGGTATCTTTTACCACAATTGACGGTTTATAATCTTTCATCAATGAGATTGTTTTACCTGCCGCTTCTTCAAGACCGGTACGCATTGATATCAGCCGATTATAGTAAGTTTCTTCCGGGGCTTTCGTATAATAGTCCCTCTCATCCTCCATTCCGTACAATGCGAAATATAATCTGGCATCCAAATCCAGCTCCTCTTCGTATGGCCTGGAATCCATATCGATGAAAATGAAATCGCCGATTTGTTTCCTCGCATCTACCAGGAGACGATCTGCCACAATAACCGGCTGGCCTGATTTTACGAATTCCGCCAGCTGCCGCTGCATATATGAGCTTATATCATTGCCGCTGAATCTGGCCTTGCTGACTGACTCATCGGCTCCTAATACCTGAAGCTCCAAGGCCAGTTCCACATTTTTCAGGAAATAATAGTCCGGTGTTTTGGGCCACTGCTCCCTCAATCCGGGATTCCAGTACCGGCTGCTGCTGACCGTAAGAGGATAAGACCCTGTATTCAGCGAGGCGCCCTCTTTTTTCATTGCAATACCGGCATCAAATTTTGCTTTTGTCGTATAATCACCTGCCAGTAAACCGTTGAGCAGGGTCTGAGGAATTACCGCATCATCCAGGTAACCGTTATGGCGGTAAGGAATGCCGCTGCTGTAAGGGCCTCCCGCTCTGAAAAGAGAGGTGTCTTCCCCTATTAATATTAAATCATACTCCGCCGTCAAATCTACCGCCATACCATTTAATGTATTTGGCGTCACATATGTAACGGAAATTTCGTCTTCATCTTCACCAATCGCCGTTGCAAGTTTTGACAGATTTTCCGGAATCACAAGCCAGTAATTATTGGATGGTTCGATTTCCAGTACCTTGATCCGTCCATCTGCCGCCTCCTGGGGCGGTCCGTCCGGCGTTACCGCTCCTCCTAATAAAATCTCTTCCACATCAATCTGGTGTTTGGAGCTTTCGCCTAAGAGGACCGGAACAAACGGGTAACTGATCCATCCTTCCATATAACGGATCACATTATCCCACTTTGTTTTGCCGATGTAACCTCCGTTATGCAGGAGATCATATCCGGCTTCATACTTGTCTTCAAGTTTACAAATTTGATGCTTTTCATACTTTACCCGGTAATTTTCAAACGCCTGATAATCCTCTTCCGTGATTTTTCCGGCACTGCCCTCTTTATCTCTCAGCAGCCTTGCATACTTTAATAACGCATCCCATAATTCGGAATCCATAAACTCATAAAAGTCTTCATTTGAAAGGCTGCCCATTGTCCTGAACCGTTCCAGGAATGTTTTTACATTGTCCGGCGGCGCATATTGTTCAGACGGATTATAAATAAAATATTTCAGCTTTTCAAAACTGTTTGTAAAGGTGGTACGGTCGAGCAGAACGGCATCATAAAATAACTTTTCATTCCAGGATGTTTCTCCGTTAAAGCTTCCAGTTCTGACGCCTTCTCCATTGACAGCCGTGGTAATCATTTCTTTTATTCCGTCATCGATATAGGCTTTTCCGCTCAGCTTTGTTAAAAGCAGAATTAATTTATCAATATTTTTATCCGCATTTCCGGCTGACTTTTCAGATGCCACAATTGTCGCCTTATTGTTTGTATAGGCATGATCCAGAACAGCCAGCGCCGCATCCCATTGCATATCCATTGATTTCCAGCTATTCCCATTATCTTCCGAAATGCTGCCCTCATAGACGGCCTGGCCCCCTTTATTTGGCTCAATGACCTTTCCTTTTTCATCCTTTAATATGACTGACGGTTTATTATATTTCCAATATGCATACAGCGGATTCCGGTTATCGCCTCCGGACTGGTTGTATTTATAGGCCGACTCATTACTTTGGACTATAATAAGATCGGCTCTTTCCACGTCCTGAACCGTTATATCGCATGCGCTCTCAGACCTTACCTGAACTTTGCCTGCCCAGTCCTCCGCTTTTTTGCCGCTCTGGCAGAGAATGTTCTTCACAAAAATGTTATTGTTGGCGTACCGTCTGTTTTCTTTATCTCTCACCAGACCTGAGAATGGAAATTCAATAAAAAATGTTGCATTATTGTTTCCCCAGTCTAAGCTCCAGTAATCTTTTAACTCCTGTTCTTCCGTATAATACCCATTGATTGCCTCGACTGTCACAGGTTCCTGTCCTTCGACCAAATACCCCCATTGTCCCTGTCCTTCGTAAGGTACTATCTCCAAAACCACAAAGGGATGTTCTTTGCTGTATCTGGTCGGATCGAGCGCGGCTTCCGCCTGCTGTCTGCGGCCTGCAATCAGCAATATCCCGCCGGCCAGCACGCAGATCACCAGTATCGCCGCCACGGCTTTCCATACAGTATGCAGTTTTTTTCCGTCCCACGGAAATCTCTTTTTCTTTTTCTGTACGCGAACTTCCATTCCTGCCTCCTGATGCGCCATCGGTTTGAATTAACATTTTTACGGCCAGTACGGACCCGTATTGGGTCATGCCCCTGTTTCGGGCCCGCCGCCTGTACCGGTTTCTCCATTCCACCATAAAACCGCTATCCTGTTACGGGGCGCGGCACTGGTTGTCACAAAATAGCTTTTACTGTCCAGATATTGGAAAGTCAGAGCAAAATTCACACTTATCTTCCCATCTGTTTTGTAGAATCCATCGTCTTCATTGATCCGCTCATTTTCCGTCAATTCAGGGAAAATTGTAAAATCAAGCCTCTTTACTTTATCGCTGATCAGATATTCCCGGCCATTACCTGCATTTTCTTCTAATGCTGCCCTGACCGTCTCCAAAGACAGGACTCCAGGATTTCCCGATATTTTATCCCCTGTCTCGTCATGGCTCTCTCCGCCTGCGATGTCCGGGCCGGAATTAATGTCTTGTTCGGCCTTAAAGCCGCTGTTTTGATACAGACAGCCGGTCTCTTTGTTGAACCAGAATATCTCACCGGAGTATACATTCTTTCCGGCTTCCGTTTTCACCTCACCGGTAAACAGATAGCTTCCGCGTTCCCCTTCATTCAGATATAATGAACCGGCTCCCATGATTGCATTGCTGATTTTCCGGCTGACTGCCTGGCTCTCAGTCTGGATATTGGAGTAAGACGCCGTAGAACGGTAGAGGCGGGTGGAACTGCTAAACAGTGATGTTATCATAAGACCCACTACTGCCAAAACTGAAATTCCGACCAGTAATTCAATTAGTGAAAAGCCTCCGTTTCCGGACTCTGTTAATGAATTTAATGAATTCGGCTCTTTGCTTTTTCTTTCCACGCATCTTCCTCCTTTCCGCCCGATTTTTGTCTTTTCATCGCGCCGCACCGCACTACTCGGTATTTTCGCAAGAAACAGCGAAAACGCCTCGCGGAATACATCATGGCTGAACGGTTACAGATTTTTCCCTACTTCACATTGCTGATATCGACCCGGCCATTCTCTTTATAAACTGTAATGGTTCTGGTACGTCCCACGCCGGTGACCTTAAGAGTGCCCGCTCCCTCCATGCAGGAGCCTGTATCTCGGTCGAACCGCCATGCATGAATCAGCTTCCCCTTCTCCAGGCTGCCCTCTCCGGTTCCGGCGCCGTCTGAAATGTTCCCTTCACCGTCAGGATCGCCGCTTCCGGACACCCATTCATAATCAACCGCGCCGGCATGCCCCAGTCTGACTTTCTCTGACCGGCTCTCCCAATATACGCCGCCTGACTCTCCGGATGCCTTTTCCTCGCTCTCCAGGATACAGTAATATTCTTTTTCCTTCAGATAAAGTCCCAGCCGCCACTTGCCCGCCTTAGACATGGAGGCCGTCCGGGCCATCAAGATCTCATTGCCGAGAGCGGCCGCATACTTCTCCGTTTCTTTTCTTCTTGCTGAATCGCTTCCCAGAAAAATCATGCCGCTGAGAACAAGCAGAATGGTCATGGCAATAATTAGCTCTATCAGTGAAAAACCGCTGTTGGTATTGTCTTTCATCATTTGCCGCCTCCCCGCTCACGTCCGGAACGGCTCCAGTTCTCTCTCGTAACAAAGTCTTCATAGTCGTTCAGCACAGTGGAGGCCGGATCGCTGTAATCATAAAAATATTTTGCAGTCTCTTCTCTGTCCAGAATGGGTTCGTAAGTCTGCCCATCGGCGGTCAGCCTTGCGCTGCCCGTAACAGATATCTGACCTGCCGCCATAAACAGGCCGTTAAACGCTCCCTCTCCTCCAATCTCAATATCTTTTGCCGATACAACCAGCCCTCCGTCCATAGAAAAAGTTCTCCCCAGAGTTGTGACTGACGCGCTGTCCCCACCGGCCCCCAGCTCTACATGAACCGAGTCCCCGCTCAGCAGTACACAGCATCCGTTTTCTTTGATATAGACCGGTTCTCCTATTAGTTTTTTCACTTCATCAATTTTAACATAATTTCCAATCGGCAGTATCGATGAAATTCCCATGGCAGCTTCTCCGGCACGCCCTCCGACACGGTCTGTCTCCGCCAGATTATCCTGTATATTTTTAAAAGAGGCATTCAGATTTCCAATCAGGTTCACCCATTCAAGTTTACTGCCGACACCGTCCTCCCCCTTCTTAAGGAGCTGAAAAAGATGTTCATCCTCCCCTTTATCCCCGGCTACCTGATATAGGGCGCCTGATGTATGAATCTGCTGGGACCCGCTGCCTTTAATATATATTCCGCTGCCGTCACCGCCGGCTGTCCCGCCGCTTTTCCCCATACGGCTTTTCTCCAGCAGATCGTCAAAAGATGAAGCGTTTTTATCCAGATAATTGACAAAATAGTCTCTTCTCTCACTTTCCGAATCAAAATTATAATAGATATAAATCTTTCCATTTAAAATTACCGGGACAACCGGGGAGTCCTGTGTTCCGGGTCCTGTAACTGTAATTTCTTTATCCGAATCGCTTTCTGCCTGGGGATTGTCTATCCGTATCTGATACTCCGCCTTCTTCCCGCCCATTTCATCGGGAAGCTCGACCTGAAGCGCCAGTGTATAGCCATCCTCCTCATCGGGCAAGAGTACCGGGTTGGAAACGGCAGCCTGTGTATTTCCATTCCATGCCAGGCGAATGGATGTCTCCGGTATCAAATACATCGTCTGAGTGGCCTTAACGGCCAGTGATTCTCCCATCGGGTAAACGTACTGCCCGTTCGTAATCGTATCGTCAAATCTCATATAGGCCCGTCCGGCCAGTATCAGGGAGTCAAGGCCCGTCAAATCAAGACTGCTCCCCCTGTCATTTATAATAACCGCGCTGCTTTTATTCGGTGTTTCCTGTTCCAGCGCGCTGCTGTCCCCTTCGTTTCCGTAGCCGTAATAAGAGCCTTTCAGGGTAACATTATTCTTATCGCCCTTCAGGGTCAAATCATCCTTGACAAATATGTCGGCATCCTCAGCAGTCAGGGTGGATGAGGCGTTAAGCTCAATCCCGTCTGCCCAGACGCGGCTCTTCGCCCCGGTATTCACAGCAGGGAAAATTGTAAGCTCCGCACGGTTGTCAGCCGTTATATTTCCCTTTGCCGCAATTAACCGGCCCGCCGCGTCAAGCTCGCTGTGGAATACCGTAATTGAATTGCCGTATATGTTTCCGGTAAACTCATTCACTGTTCTGCTTGTGCCGTTCTGGTTTACTTTTATATCCCCATTCGCCGCCAGGACATAGTCAAGCAGTGCATCGCCTTCATTCATGAACCTTACATAGGGCGCCCGTATTCTTAAATCCACGGTGACTGCCGACTCAATTCCGGTATCCGGATTTGTATAAATCAGACAGAATCCTTTCAGGGTGATACCGCTGTAGCTGTCCCGCGGACCGGGGACGGACAGAGGCGCCGCATTGCCGGAGCCGGTCATCGCAAGCTCTTCCCCTTCCGGCATAACCTGTTTCTCCATGATAATTGAATCGATAAAAACCTCCAGATTCTGTTTCTGTATCGTATCCGAAAAAGAGGCCAGTTTCTCAGCCGCATTTTTAAGATTTTCCTCATTGTTTTCATCAGTGAGAGGAAGTGATAACCCCAAAGCGTTTTCGCCTGTCAGTTCCTTCATAAAACCGGCTGTCAGCCAGGCGTTCGCCTCATCGTTTGTTCTGTAGCCATCTTTATAAAGCTTCTCCATCACGCCAAGATAGTTTTCTTTCAGGATGTCACTCGCCATTCTTCCTGTCTGCGCATAAATCTCATCGAGCGCTGTCTCAAGATAGTAAAAATTCTTGTCCGATTTCCGGTTCAAATCTCTCATTCTGACATTCAAAAGCGCGGAGCTTAAAGCCATAATCCCCAATATGGCAATCAGAGAAAGGACAGTCAGCGCCAGAATCATGGCGGAACCTGAATTATTCAGTTTTTTCTTCTCCGGCAACTGGTTTTTAACTCGTCTCATTCCGGAACCTCCTGTCTCTTTTGCTGCCGTAATTCTGCCGGCCTCACCACTTTTCTATCACTCTTACTCTGATTTTGTTGAATCCAGTTTCAATATTTCCCGGCCCCTGCCGGGTTCTGCGCCTGTTCCCTCCGTCCCGCTGTAATCGGCTTCGTAAACAGTCACAGTCAAATGATATAGCCTGTTTTCGGGTTCGTGGTAGGATATCGGTTCATTTTCCACACCGATATTCGTATAAATCAACATCCCGCTGTTTTCAGATGACTCGATCTTTATCTTATCATCCCCGGATTGCTCATACGCGCCGGGACTGCCTGCTACCAAAAAGAATTCTATCGGTTCCTCCAGGTCATAGCTTATAAAAATTCTGTCGAAGCCGGGAAAACCGGATTCTTCGCCGGCCGCTTCCGGAGCAATGCTTTTTTCTCCGCTGCCGTTCTCCCTCACTTCAGTCCTAATGTATTTAATATCCTTATCCGGAAGAAAAAGATAGATCCGGTTGGAAGGCCGGCCGTTGTCCTCTCTGACAATGTTTCTCTTCACTGTTGCCAGGCTTGCCACGATTGAAACATCCGGATCCGGATGACCCTCATTATCCGCTTCCACCGTATATTCTGCTTCCGCCTGAACGGTCAAAACTCCGCTGTCATCTGCATCTCCTTCATGGCCGCCGGCCGTCTCAAAAATATGTACCCGCAAATATCGTTCCACTTCGCTTTCGCTGTAGCTGTCCCCGCCGGAACTCTCCCCGGCGCCGTCCCCTGTCACGCCGTCTGATGCATCCAGCCCCTCACCCGTCTCCTCTTCCTCGTTCACCTTCATCAGAAGCTGCGAGGTCAAGGGCTCATCCTCTTTCATCAGTGTCTGCGGATCGATTACCGCATTCTGAAAGCTGCTTACATCGGCAATATTCGGCATCTCATAGCGATTGATAGAGTATGAACGATTCATCTCCTCATCTTCCCGGCTGTACTTTCCAAAATCAGCTTCTGCGCTGATGATATAGGACGCTCTCCCGTCCCCCGACGGATTATGTCCGTATTCGGCTGTAAGACGGTAGCCCTGTCTTTGTCCGGTCTCTGAAGCGCCATCCTGTCCTCCGCCTTCTCCGCCGCCGGCTTCCCTTCCGGCTCCTTCCTCTTCCAGGCGCTCGATTCGATACATCGTATTCCCTATCAGTTCCTCCATCGTCCGCTTCGCCGCATCCAGCAGCAATTCGTCTTTCCTGGCCTTGGTATTCATCCTTCTGCTTACTACAAACGACTGAAGGAGCACGCCTGCCATGATAGAAAGAACAGCAAGCGCGATTAACAGTTCAATCAGCGTAAATCCTCCGTCCTTTTTCTCCATGGCAGCCGTGCTCCTTTCCATAAACGGCCTGACACCAGACCGTTCCGCTCCTATCACAATCCCTGCTGTTAAAGTGTTCCGTCACTTCAGTATCTCCACATCACCTGTCCGGCTTTCGACCACGAATCTGGGCCTTGCGTCATCATCGCCGGTCACGGCAATCCGCATCTTTTTCGAAGTCCGGTTCTCAATCCGGACTTTTACCTGGCTCAGATCCGTGCCGCCCATTCTGGGAGAGCTGAGTACATAGATGTCAATCGTGTCTCCCTTCGTGTAAAGCACGCGGGGACGTCCGTTTTCACCCAGCGTATAAGTGATACTGCTGTTTTCCCCGTTTTCTTCTGCTTTTATGGTCAATGTCTCCTCTTCATTCTTGTCGGATATTATCTTCTCGCTGTCATCCGGGCCTGCCACGACCTTGGCATTCACATCCGATGCAGACGGGAACAGCATGATATAACAGTCGTAATCGCTCTTTATCGCCTCGATCTGTTCCACCGTGCCGCCATTATAGGATAGAGCCGTACCGGAGCGGAAAATATTGTCCGTACCGATTGGCACCGTAATCTTTGGTTCTTCAAATATCCGGTCTTCCCCACGCACTGCATACTGGTACATTGTTACTGTTGCATCCACCACATTCGTTTCCTGGTTATAGGAAGCCGTAATCTGGGGGATCGTATTTTTATCCTGATAGGAGAATACGTAGTCCAGTAAATCTTTCCACTTCCCATACTCCAGACTGACCGGAATCTGCAAGGTACTAATTGCCAGCGTATACGGCATAATATTTCCCTGTTCTGTGGTCTGAAATTGATAGATTTCGGCCGGATCCGTGTAGGAGACGGATACCACCTGAGTATCGAACCGTTCTTCCAGCCCCGTCACAAACATAATCTGCTGCACCTGTGAGATGTCCCCCGGATACCTGCCGAGCATCAGTGTATAAGCCTCGTTATAATCCTTTGTCTTTTGAATATACTCATCCTTTTGCTGAAGAATCCTGATACGCTCATCGTATTCCTGCCGGAGCTCTTCCTTCCTGACCGTCATTTCCTCTGTCTTTTTCTCAATATTCTTTGCTCCCAG
>OGEP01003337.1_pt1 | contig 12301 bp, 18 predicted proteins | sample 1570721 | NCBI WGS metagenome assembly OGEP01 (sample SAMEA2582131, study PRJEB24529) | metagenome | biome: Human gut stool | place: China | collected 2011 | reverse complement strand
GGGGTGTAAAAAAGCCGCCCGCAGGCGGCGATGTTCAGCCGTTGTCAGTGTCCAGTGAGTAGTTTTTAAAGCGGATGACCTCCTGGCCGAGCCAGCCGTTTATTTCCCGAATCCTGTCCTGTAACGGGATTAGCTCATTGCGGACAAAGACCTTTGCCACTTTCTCAATATCACCCAGTGACCCGACGTTCTCCGGCTTGCCACCCATCAACTGAAAGGGGATGCGGTGTGCGTCCAGCAGGTCAGCGGCGCTGGCTTTTTTGATATTAAAAAAATCGTCCTTCGTCGCCACTTCACTGAGCGGGATAATTTTAATGCCGTCGGCTTTCCCCTGCGGGGCATAGAGAAACAGGTTTTTAAAGTTGTTGCGGCCTTTCGACTTCACCATGTTTTCGCGAAGCATTTCGATATCGTTGCGATCCTGCACGGCATCGGTGACGTACATGATGTATCCGGCATGTGCGCCATTTTCGTAATACTTGCGGCGGAACAGCGTGGCCGACTCATTCAGCCAGGCAGAGTTAAGGGCGCTGAGATATTCCGGCAGGCCGTACAGCTCCTGATTAATATCCGGCTCCAGCAGGTGAAACACGGAGCCGGGCGCGAAGGCTGTCGGCTCGTTGAAGGACGGCACCCACCAGTAAACATCCTCCTCCACGCCACGGCGGGTATATTTTGCCGGTGAGGTTTCCAGTCTGATGACCTTACCGGTGGTGCTGTAACGCTTTTCCAGAAACGCATTACCGAACACCAGAAAATCCAGCACAAAGCGGCTGAAATCCTGTTGTGAAAGCCACGGATGCGGGATAAATGTCGAGGCCAGAATATTACGTTTGACGTAAATCGGTGAGCTGTGATGTACGGCAGCACGCAGGCTTTTTGCCAGACCGGTAAAGCTGACCGGCGGCTCATACCATCTGCCGTTACTGATACATTCGACGTAATCCAGAATGTCACGGCGGTCGAGCACCGGCACCGGCTCACCAAAGGTGAATGCCTCCATTTTCGGGGCGCTGGCGGTCATTGTTTTTGCCGCAGGTTGCGGTGTTTTCCCTTTTTTCTTGCTCATCAGTAAAACTCCAGAATGGTGGATGTCAGCGGGGTGCTGATACCGGCGGTGAGTGGCTCATTTAACAGGGCGTGCATGGTCGCCCAGGCGAGGTCGGCGTGGCTGGCTTCCTCGCTGCGGCTGGCCTCATAGGTGGCGCTGCGTCCGCTGCTGGTCATGGTCTTGCGGATAGCCATAAACGAGCTGGTGATGTCGGTGGCGCTGACGTCGTATTCCAGACAGCCACGGCGGATAACGTCTTTTGCCTTGAGCACCATTGCGGTTTTCATTTCCGGTGTGTAGCGGATATCGCGCGCGGCGGGATAGAACGAGCGCACGAGCTGGAACACGCCGACACCGAGGCCGGTGGCATCAATACCGATGTATTCGACGTTGTATTTTTCGGTGAGTTTGCGGATGGATTCAGCCTGGGTGGCAAAGTCCATGCCTTTCCACTGGTGACGCTCAAGTATTCTGAATTTGCCACCGGCCACCACCGGCGGTGCCAGCACCACGCATCCGGCACTGTCGCCACGGTGTGACGGGTCGTAACCAATCCATACCGGGCGGGAGCCGAACGGATTGGCGGCAAAGGGTGCATAGTCTTCCCATTCTTCCAGCGTGTCGACCATGCAGCGTTGCAGCTCCTCGAACGGGAACACCGACGCCTTGTCGTCAACAAATTCACACATGAACAGGTTTTTAAAATCGTCGGCGCTGTTTTCGCGTTTGAGTTGCTCAATGTCGAACAGCGTGCAGCCGCCTTTCAGGGCGTCCTCAATGGTGACAATCTGCCGCCACTGGCCGTCCGCACAGAGAAGCCCGCTGGCAAGGGCGTTATGACTGACGTCGATTTCCACACGTTCGGCGGCGCTGGCACGTCCCCGGTTGAACAGTTCACCTGACCAGAACGGGTAGGCGTCGTGCGCCAGCGTGGACGGGGTGGAGAAATAGGTCGAGCGCAGGTGACTCTGTGAGGCCATACCTGATGCCACCTTACGCAGTACCTGAAAATTCGGGATCCAGAAAATCTCGTCGACGTACAGGTCGCCGTTATGGCTCTGCGCGGTGTTGGAGTTGGTGCCGAGAAAAATCAGTTTTGAGCCGTTATTGCCCAGGACAATCGGGTCACCGGTAAGGTCAACGTCCACCAGACGGGCAAAGGCGATGATGTATTCGCGGAACACATACGCCTGCGTTTTACTGGCCGACAGAAAAATCTGGTTATGACCGGTTTTCAGGGCGCGCAGCAGCGCCTCGCGGGAAAAATAAAACGTTGCGCCAATCTGGCGGGATTTCAGGATATCGCGGATGCGGTGCTCAAGCCCGGCGCGATACCAGTGCAACTGATAGTCGAAAGACTGCTCAAAGAAAATCTGCTCCAGCTTTTCGATGGCCTCGTCACTGAAAAAATTCTTTTTCGGTTTGCGACGCCCGCCTTTGTTGCGGTTAGCGACGTTCGGATTAAGGTCTGCCTCGTTGCCGGTCTGACTGTAGCGGTTTACCCGTGCCAGTCGTTCAATCTGGCGTCCGAGCAGGTCAATTTCCTTGAAGTCACCACCGGTTTTCTGCGGTTTGATAATGAGCTGGGTCAGTCGCGCTTCCAGACTCATTTCGACACGGCTGATGGGGGCAACGCTGTCCCAGCCGTCGCGCTGTTTCCAGCTCTGCACCGTCGGGCGTTTCATCTGCAACATGGCGGCAATCTGCGGCACGGAAAACCCCTGCCAGTACAGCAGCGCCGCCTGACGACGCGGGTCGTGTAAAAGAGTGGTGTCTGTGGTGATGGTCATGAATACCTCGCCGTGATGAATACACGGCAAGGCTACTGAGTCGCGCCCTGCGATTCGCTAAGGTGCTGTTGTGTCAGTGATAAGCCATCCGGGACTGATGGCGGAGGATGCGCATCGTCGGGAAACTGATGCCGACATGTGACTCCTCTAATCACTATTCAGGACTCCTGACAATGGCAAAAAAAGTCTCAAAATTCTTTCGTATCGGCGTTGAGGGTGACACCTGTGACGGGCGTGTCATCAGTGCGCAGGATATTCAGGAAATGGCCGAAACCTTTGACCCGCGTGTCTATGGTTGCCGTATTAACCTGGAACATCTGCGCGGCATCCTGCCTGACGGTATTTTTAAACGTTATGGTGATGTGGCCGAACTGAAGGCCGAAAAGATTGACGATGATTCGGCGCTGAAAGGCAAATGGGCGCTGTTTGCGAAAATCACCCCGACCGATGACCTTATCGCGATGAACAAGGCCGCGCAGAAGGTCTATACCTCAATGGAAATTCAGCCGAACTTTGCCAATACCGGCAAATGTTATCTGGTGGGTCTGGCCGTCACCGATGACCCGGCAAGCCTCGGCACGGAATACCTGGAATTCTGCCGCACGGCAAAACACAACCCCCTGAACCGCTTCAAATTAAGCCCTGAAAACCTGATTTCAGTGGCAACGCCCGTTGAGCTGGAATTTGAAGACCTGCCTGAAACCGTGTTCACCGCCCTGACCGAAAAGGTGAAGTCCATTTTTGGCCGCAAACAGGCCAGCGATGACGCCCGTCTGAATGACGTGCATGAAGCGGTGACCGCTGTTGCTGAACATGTGCAGGAAAAACTGAGCGCCACTGAGCAGCGCCTCGCAGAGATGGAAACCGCCTTTTCCGCACTTAAGCAGGATGTAGCTGACAGGGCGGATGAAACCAGCCAGGCATTCACCCGCCTGAAAAACAGCCTCGACCACACCGAAAGTCTGACCCAGCAGCGCCGCAGCAAGGCCACCGGTGGTGGCGGTGACGCCCTGATGACGAACTGCTGACCGGCGTCAGTCAGTCCGGGAAAACCTTCACGATTAACCCTTAATTTCAGGAAAAACTATGCGCCAGGAAACCCGCTTTAAATTTAATGCCTACCTGTCCCGTGTTGCCGAACTGAACGGCATCGACGCCGGTGATGTGTCGAAAAAATTCACCGTTGAACCGTCGGTCACCCAGACCCTGATGAACACCATGCAGGAGTCCTCTGACTTTCTGACCCGCATCAACATTGTGCCGGTCAGCGAAATGAAAGGGGAAAAAATTGGTATCGGTGTCACCGGCTCCATCGCCAGCACCACCGACACCGCCGGTGGCACCGAGCGTCAGCCGAAGGACTTCTCGAAGCTGGCGTCAAACAAGTACGAATGCGACCAGATTAACTTCGATTTTTATATCCGCTACAAAACGCTGGACCTGTGGGCGCGTTATCAGGATTTCCAGCTCCGTGTCCGTAACGCCATTATCAAACGCCAGTCCCTTGATTTAATCATGGCCGGTTTTAACGGCGTGAGGCGTGCCGAAACCTCTGACCGCAGCAGTAACCAGATGCTGCAGGATGTGGCGGTCGGCTGGCTGCAGAAATACCGCAATGAAGCCCCGGCGCGCGTGATGAGCAAGGTTACTGACGAGGAAGGTCACACGACCTCTGAGGTCATCCGCGTGGGTAAGGGCGGTGATTATGCCAGCCTCGATGCACTGGTGATGGATGCGACCAACAACCTGATTGAGCCGTGGTATCAGGAAGACCCTGACCTTGTGGTGATTGTGGGACGTCAGCTACTGGCGGACAAGTATTTTCCCATCGTCAACAAGGAGCAGGACAACAGCGAAATGCTGGCCGCTGACGTCATCATCAGCCAGAAACGCATCGGTAACCTGCCGGCGGTACGCGTCCCGTACTTCCCGGCGGATGCGATGCTCATCACAAAGCTGGAAAACCTGTCCATCTACTACATGGATGACAGCCATCGCCGCGTGATTGAGGAAAACCCGAAACTCGACCGCGTGGAGAACTACGAGTCAATGAACATTGATTACGTAGTGGAAGACTACGCCGCCGGTTGTCTGGTGGAAAAAATTAAGGTCGGTGACTTCTCCACACCGGCTAAAGTGACCGCAGAGCCGGGAGCGTAACCGATGACGAGTCCCGCACAGCGCCACATGATGCGGGTCTCGGCAGCGATGACCGCGCAGCGGGACGCCGCCCCGCTGCGACATGCAACTGTCTATGAGCAGATGCTGGTCAAGCTGGCCGCAGACCAGCGCACACTGAAAGCGATTTATTCAAAAGAGCTGAAGGCCGCGAAAAAACGCGAACTGCTGCCGTTCTGGTTGCCGTGGGTGAACGGCGTGCTGGAGCAGGGCAAAGGCGCACAGGATGACATTCTGATGACGGTCATGCTGTGGCGTCTGGATACCGGCGATATTGCTGGTGCGCTGGAGATTGCCCGTTATGCCCTGAAGTACGGTCTGACCATGCCGGGTAAACACCGCCGCACCCCGCCGTACATGTTCACCGAGGAGGTGGCGCTCGCGGCCATGCGCGCTCACGCTGCCGGTGAATCCGTGGATATCCGCCTGCTGACGGAGACCCTTGAACTGACCGCCACTGCTGACATGCCTGATGAAGTGCGCGCAAAGCTGCACAAAATCACCGGTCTGTTTCTGCGTGACGGTGGTGATGCCGCCGGTGCGCTGGCTCACCTGCAACGTGCGACACAGCTCGACTGTCAGGCAGGCGTCAAAAAAGAGATTGAACGACTGGAGCGGGAGCTGAAACCGAAGCCGGAGCCGCAGCCCAAAGCGGCCACCCGCGCCCCGCGTAAGATCCGGAGCGTGACACCGGCAAAACGTGGACGCCCGAAAAAGAAAGCCAGTTAACAACCGAATGCGCCCCGCGCCAGGGCGGCACGCCGGTCAGTGAGGGTGAATCACCTGACACTGTACCGGCGTCCACCGCCCGACTTTTCAGAGGTAGTCATGATGACGCTGATTATTCCGCGAAAGGAGGCTCCCGTGTCCGGTGAGGGTACGGTGGTCATCCCGCAACCGGCAGGCGACGAGCCGGTGATTAAAAACACGTTCTTTTTTCCCGATATCGACCCGAAGCGCGTCCGGGAACGTATGCGCCTTGAGCAGACCGTCGCCCCCGCCCGTCTGCGTGAGGCCATCAAGTCAGGCATGGCGGAGACGAATGCGGAGCTGTACGAGTACCGCGAACAGAAAATTGCCGCCGGTTTTACGCGTCTGGCGGACGTCCCGGCGGACGACATCGACGGTGAAAGCATCAAAGTTTTTTACTACGAGCGCGCCGTGTGTGCGATGGCGACCGCGTCGCTTTATGAACGTTATCGCGGTGTGGATGCCAGTGCGAAAGGCGACAAGAAGGCCGACAGCATTGACAGCACCATTGATGAGCTGTGGCGGGATATGCGCTGGGCAGTGGCGCGCATCCAGGGCAAGCCGCGCTGCATCGTGAGTCAAATCTGATGAAGACCTTTGCGCTACAGGGCGACACGCTCGACGCCATTTGTGTCCGGTATTACGGGCGCACTGAGGGCGTGGTTGAGACCGTGCTCGCCGCAAATCCGGGAATGGCTGAACTGGGTGCGGTGCTGCCGCACGGCACCGCCGTCGAACTGCCCGACGTTCAGACCGCGCCCGTGGCTGAAACTGTCAATCTGTGGGAGTAACGCATGACAGCAGAAGAAAAAAGCGTCCTGTCGCTTTTCATGATTGGGGTGCTGATTGTTGTCGGCAAGGTGCTTGCCGGTGGTGAACCCATCACCCCGCGTCTGTTTATCGGGCGCATGTTGCTCGGTGGTTTTGTCTCGATGGTTGCCGGTGTTGTTCTGGTGCAGTTTCCTGACCTGTCACTGCCTGCGGTGTGCGGCATCGGCTCCATGCTGGGTATCGCCGGTTATCAGGTGATTGAGATTGCCATTCAGCGCCGCTTTAAGGGCAGGGGGAAACCGTAATGCCGGTTATTAACACGCATCAGAATATCGCCGCCTTTCTCGACATGCTGGCCGTGTCCGAAGGGACGGCAAACCATCCGCTGACGAAAAACCGGGGCTATGACGTGATAGTCACCGGACTGGACGGGAAGCCGGAAATTTTCACCGACTACAGTGACCACCCGTTCGCGCATGGCCGACCGGCGAAGGTGTTTAACCGTCGCGGTGAAAAGTCCACGGCATCCGGTCGCTATCAGCAGCTTTACCTGTTCTGGCCGCATTACCGCAAACAGCTTGCCCTGCCGGATTTCAGTCCGTTGTCACAGGACAGGCTCGCCATTCAGTTGATCCGCGAACGCGGTGCACTGGATGACATCCGGGCGGGACGCATTGAGCGCGCTATTTCACGCTGTCGCAATATCTGGGCGTCCCTGCCGGGAGCCGGTTACGGTCAGCGTGAGCATTCACTGGAAAAACTGGTCACCGTCTGGCGTACCGCTGGCGGCGTACCGGCTTAAACGGAGTAAACACCATGAAGAAATTATCCCTTTCACTGATGCTGAACGTGTCGCTGGCGCTGATGCTGGCACTGTCCCTGATTTACCCGCAGAGCGTGGCCGTCAGTTTTGTCGCCGCCGGGGCGATTCTGGCGACGGTTATCTGTGTGGTTGCCGGTGGTGTCGGCGTGTATGCCACAGAGTATGTACTGGAGCGCTACGGGCGGGAGCTGTCGCCGGAATCGCTGGCCGTGAAGATTGTCGCGTCGCTGTTTTTGCAGCCGGTGCCGTGGCGCAGACGGGCGGCGGCTCTGGTGGTGGTGGCGACGTTTATCGCGCTGGTCGCTGCCGGGTGGATTTTTACCGCGCTGATTTATCTTGTGGCGTCGGTGTTCTTCCGGCTGATACGTAAAGCCTGTCGTCAGCGTCTTGAGGGGCGGGAATTATGTCAAAGCTGATGATTGTGCTGGTCGTGTTGTTATCGCTGGCGGTGGCGGGGCTGTTTCTGGCGAAGCATGAAAACGCCAGCCTGCGCACCTCACTGGACAGGGCGAACAGCGTCGCCAGCGGGCAGCAGACGACCATCACCATGCTGAAAAATCAGCTTCATGTTGCCCTCACCAGAGCAGACAAAAACGAGCTGGCGCAGGTGGCACTGCGTCAGGAACTGGAGAACGCCGCGAAGCGTGAAGCACAGCGCGAGAAAACCATCACGAGGTTACTCAATGAAAACGAAGATTTTCGCCGCTGGTACGGCGCTGACTTGCCTGATGCTGTGCGCCGGTTGCACCAGCGTCCGGCCTGCACCGACGCCAGTGATTGTCCACAACGCCTGCCCGAAAGTGAGTCTTTGCCCGATGCCGGGCAGTGACCCGGAGACGAACGGCGATTTAAGTGCCGATATCCGGCAGCTTGAGAACGCGCTGGCACGCTGTGCCAGCCAGGTAAAAATGATTAAACACTGTCAGGACGAAAACGATGCTCAAACCCGACAGCCTGCGCAGGGCGCTGACTGATGCCGTCACGGTGCTGAAAACTAACCCCGATATGCTGCGGATATTCGTGGATAACGGGAGTATTGCTTCCACACTGGCGACGTCGCTGTCATTCGAAAAGCGTTACACGCTCAATGTCATTGTGACCGACTTTACCGGTGATTTTGACCTGCTCATCGTGCCGGTGCTGGCGTGGCTGCGGGAAAATCAGCCCGACATCATGACCACCGACGCAGGTCAGAAAAAGGGCTTCACGTTTTATGCAGACATCAACAATGACAGCAGCTTTGATATCAGCATCAGCCTGATGCTGACCGAGCGAACGCTGGTCAGTGAGGTGGACGGCGCACTGCATGTGAAGAATATCCCGGAACCTCCGCCGCCGGAGCCGGTCACCCGCCCGGTGGAGCTTTATATCAATGGCGAACTGGTGAGCAAGTGGGATGAATGAGTTTAAGCGTTTTGAAGACCGGCTGACCGGACTTATTGAATCGCTGTCACCGTCAGGGCGTCGACGACTGAGTGCCGAACTGGCGAAACGTCTGCGTCAGAGTCAGCAGCGTCGGGTGATGGCACAGAAAGCCCCGGACGGCACACCCTACGCACCACGCCAGCAGCAGAGCGCCAGAAAAAAGACCGGTCGCGTTAAGCGAAAAATGTTTGCGAAACTTATCACCAGTCGTTTTTTGCATATCCGCGCCAGCCCTGAACAGGCAGCAATGGAGTTTTACGGCGGGAAATCACCGAAAATCGCCAGTGTGCATCAGTTCGGTCTGTCGGAAGAAAACCGGAAAGACGGTAAGAAAATTGATTATCCGGCGCGTCCTCTGCTCGGCTTTACCGGTGAGGATGTGCAGATGATTGAAGAGATTATCCTGGCTCACCTCGACCGTTAGTTGTGCCATTTCTTGCGCCTTATTGATGAAATATCGCCATTATCCTCTTGCGGCATCCTTTTTATATTTCAACTAAATGAACTTTAATTGTAACTTGAAAATGTGCAGTGGATGAGAGTTATAAGGACTCATCGAAGGTAGTCGCTTTATCATATAAGGCCACGATAAAATATCGTGGCCAAGGTGTCTTATGTTTGTGAGCTAATTAGATTGTTATCTGGTCAAATAAGTGAGGGTACTCTCTTCAGGTATTAGTTGGATATCTCCACCCCAGACGTCCATTATGTTTTTTCTTGCTTCCCAATATTCTGGATATGTGTTTTGATGAGCATTGTAGATACAAGCTAAAAGCCAGTGCTGGTATTTAAGAGTTGTGTATTGGTATTCCTCTATTATCGGCAAGATGAATAAATTTTTTTGTTCTGTTGACTTCAGGTATTCTTTTGATTTACCAGAAAGCCGGTCATTCTCCAGTATGGTTTCAATCTTAAATGCAAATCCGTGTATGTTTATTTTTTTCTGGAGGTGCATAAATGATGATATTAATGGGGAGATCATTTTTTGATGGGTTAGGATGTTTCTTAAATCTTCCATTAATTTTATGATTGGATTTTTTAAAAATTCTTCATTGATGATTTCTCTGGATTTATTGGTAATATCATCAATATTTAATACATTGATTTTATGTAGATTACGCGTTGAATCTCTAAATGATAATGCTGAGGAGATATAGTTGAGAAAATGTCTTGATATATTTATGTGCTGTTTTTTTAATTCATTTCTATTAAGTGAGTAGTGGAATACAATTTCAGGAGAGTTGAATTTGCTTAATTCACTTTGAATCACCTCATAATTGGCAATGTGTATATGTCCAAGTAAATTGGTGTCGGAAATTTTTAAATATTCTTTATGGGCGATGGTGTCTTTTTGTTTTTCCCAGATTTGATATTTATCCATGCTTCGGCTCCTTCTTGGTTGTGCCGAAAATGATACAACGGGTTGCAATAGTTTTTCGAGCATATGTTCCCCATTATTGTCATATGAGCACATTATCAAGTATTCAGGAACTCGCGCGCGTACTGCGCAACATGATTCGCACCGGCATTATCGTCGAAACCGACCTTAACGCCGGTCGCTGCCGTGTGCAGACCGGCGGCATGTGTACCGACTGGCTGCAGTGGCTGACCCATCGCGCCGGACGTTCGCGCACATGGTGGGCACCTTCCGTGGGGGAGCAGGTGCTGATTCTGGCCGTGGGCGGTGAACTCGACACGGCGTTCGTTCTGCCGGGGATTTATTCCGGCGATAACCCCGCGCCGTCTGCGTCGGCGGATGCCCTGCATATCCGTTTCCCTGACGGGGCGGTGATTGAGTATGAACCCGAAACCAGTGCACTCACGGTAAGCGGAATTAAAACGGCCAGCGTGACGGCTTCTGATTCTGTTACTGCCACGGTGCCGGTGGTCATGGTGAAAGCATCAACCCGCGTCACCCTGGACACACCGGAGGTGGTCTGCACTAACAAACTGACTACCGGCACGCTGGAAGTGCAGAAGGGTGGGACGATGCGCGGCAACATTGAACACACCGGTGGTGAACTCTCATCAAACGGTAAGGTGCTGCATACCCATAAACACCCCGGCGACAGCGGCGGCACAACCGGGAGCCCTCTATGACAGCGCGTTATCTCGGAATGAATTGCAGTGATGGCCTGACTGTCACTGACCTTGAGCATATCAGCCAGAGTATCGGCGATATCCTGCGCACACCGGTCGGCTCGCGGGTGATGCGTCGTGATTACGGCTCGTTGCTGGCGTCAATGATTGACCAGCCGCAGACCCCGGCGCTTGAGTTGCAGATTAAGGTCGCCAGTTACATGGCGGTGCTGAAATGGGAACCCCGCGTCACCCTGTCATCCGTCACCACGGCGCGCAGCTTTGACGGTCGAATGACAGTTACGTTAACCGGCCAGCATAACGACACCGGCCAGCCACTTTCGTTAACCATCCCTGTGAGTTGAAACCATGCCGATTATCGACCTGAACCAGCTACCCGCACCGGATGTGGTCGAGGAGCTGGACTTTGAAACCATTCTCGCTGAACGCAAGGCGACACTGATTTCCCTTTACCCGGAAGACCAGCAGGAGGCGGTCGCCCGTACCCTGACGCTGGAATCCGAGCCTCTCGTCAAACTGCTGGAGGAAAATGCTTATCGTGAGCTTATCTGGCGTCAGCGTGTGAATGAGGCTGCACGGGCGGTAATGCTGGCCTGTGCCGCCGGTAATGACCTTGATGTGATTGGTGCCAATTACAACACCACGCGCCTGATTATCACCCCGGCAGATGATTCGACCCTCCCGCCGACACCGGCAGTGATGGAATCTGACACGGATTATCGTCTGCGTATTCAGCAGGCGTTTGAAGGTTTAAGCGTCGCCGGGTCGGTGGGGGCCTATCAGTATCATGGTCGCAGTGCTGACGGGCGTGTCGCGGATATCTCTGTTACCAGTCCGTCTCCGGCCTGCGTCACCATCTCCGTGCTGTCACGTGAAAATAACGGTGTGGCATCCGAAGACCTGCTGGCTGTGGTGCGTAACGCCCTTAATGGCGAGGACGTCAGGCCGGTGGCCGACCGCGTGACCGTGCAGTCTGCCGCCATCGTTGAATACCAGATAAACGCCACGCTGTATCTTTACCCTGGTCCAGAAAGCGAACCCATCCGCGCTGCTGCCGTGAAAAAACTGGAAGCGTACATCACGGCACAGCACCGGCTGGGGCGCGACATCCGTCTGTCTGCCATTTATGCCGCTTTGCATGTGGAAGGCGTGCAGCGTGTCGAACTGGCTGCACCGCTGGCCGACATCGTGCTTAACAATACGCAGGCGTCTTTCTGCACCGAATACCGCGTCGTGACCGGAGGCTCGGATGAGTGATTCGCGCCTGCTGCCAACCGGCTCATCGCCGCTTGAAGTTGCCGCCGCAAAAGCCTGTGCGGAAATTGAAAAAACGCCGGTCAGGATTCGTGAACTGTGGAACCCGGATACCTGTCCGGCAAATCTGCTGCCGTGGCTGGCGTGGTCATTTTCGGT
>OGEP01003316.1_pt1 | contig 12399 bp, 10 predicted proteins | sample 1570721 | NCBI WGS metagenome assembly OGEP01 (sample SAMEA2582131, study PRJEB24529) | metagenome | biome: Human gut stool | place: China | collected 2011 | reverse complement strand
TGGCTAAAAATTCACCTTCGTAAACAGTCAGATCAATCCCCTTCAAAACTTGGAGTTCTTGGTCACCATTCTGATAAGACTTGATAATATGATGCAGGGTCATCAATTCTTTCTTCTCATTAGACATCCGATGTCCCCCTTATTTTGTCGTATCATCAGAGCTTACATTATCCAATTTATCACCGTTTTTAAAGGATTTATCTTGGTTTGAAATGACAATTTGACCCATATTTAGACCTGTCAAAATTTCTTGTGATTTAGCATCTGCTTGACCAAGTGAAACTTCCGTCTTGGTGATTTTTCCAGTTGAATCGTCATAAACCCAAACAAATCGTTTCCCATTTTTCTTTTGCACAGCAGTTGTTGGAACAAGTGCATGTTTTTCCGTCGCCTGCACTTCAACTGAAACAGTGAAACCTTGTTTTAAATCATTCAAAGGACTTGTAAAATCAATTTTGTACTTGTAGGTCGGACTGCTACTTGAACTTTCGCTTGACTCTGGATAGTTGGAGATATAGGCAATCTTGCCAGTCCACTCTTGATCAGGGTAAACCTTGGATTTTATTTTAACTTCTTGCCCTACCTTAACATTAGCCAAATCGTATTCACCCAAGGTTCCTTGAACTTGAAGTTGTCCTTCCGTCGCAACATGAACCAAAGTCTGACTCGTTTTTGATGATGGGTCAATTGATGTATTAGTTTCTACCACAGTTCCTGAGACATCACTAACAATAACAGTTGCATTGAGAGCTTGTTGCGCTTTATCGACCTCCGTCTGAGCATTAGCATAGGTGTCATTTAAATCTTGGAGTTGTTGGTTGTAGGAAGCATTGGCTTGCGCTGTCGGAGGGGTTGTTACACTTGTCTCCTGACCAGTCTCCTCATCGGTACTTGTAGTCGTTGTCGGTAAGTTGCCATAAGTTTTCAGATAAGTAATTTGACGTCCAATCTTGTTTAAATTACGGACAGCTGTATCATAACTTGCTTGAGCTGTCGTTGTATCGTACTGCACTAATTGTTGTCCAGCTGTCACCTGGTCTCCTACGTTAACCGTCACCTTGGCATCAGTCCCCTTGCTGGCATCAAAATAGACATACTGCTCCTGATTAGCCTTTAAGCGCCCAGACAAGATTATGGAAGACGCGACATTCCCTTCAATGACATTGACTGACTTGTAACTAGTGACTTCATTTTTTGAACTGTTCTTTTGTTGCAACCATAAACCACCAGCTATAGCTACAAGAGCAAGGGCAGATAAACTACCAATGAGCCATTTTCTTTTGTTAGTCAATTTTCCTTTTTTTCTTTTTGCCATAAATCCATCTCCTTTTTTGTATTGTTTATCTAGAACAAGTGTAACGCTTTCATTTATATTTGTCAAGAAACTTCTTAATCTATCTCTAGTATACCCCATTTCTCAGTCCCCACTCTTACAATGATGTAAGAAAAGAATTATATGAGCCCACATAAAAAAACAGCTATCAAAAGATAGCTGCCTAATTAGATTAAATAGATTGTGTCAAAAAGCTTCTGCTTTCAAGAACGCGAACCATAGCATCCGCTGTATCAAGGGCAGTGAATAGAGGCACACCGTGTTCAATAGCTGAGCTACGAATGGTTGCACCGTCCTCATCGAAGGTACGTTTGGTACCGACAGTATTGATAATCGCCTGAACCTTACCTTGGCGAACTAGAGCTGGAATATCATTGTCATCATTGTCTCCCAACTTATCAACCAAAATTGGACTCAAACCATGTTCTTTAAAGAATTTGGCAGTTCCTTCTGTCGCTAGAATGCTGTAACCAATATTAGCAAAGCGTTTAGCCAAGCTAAGAGCTTCTTCCTTGGTTTCATCAGCAATGGTGAAAATAACATTACCGAAGGCTGGCAAATGGAAGTAAGTTGCTTCAAAAGCTTTATAGAGTGCTTTTTCAAGCGTCGTATCCGTTCCCATAACTTCACCAGTTGACTTCATTTCAGGACCCAAGAGACTATCGACTTTAGCCAATTTAGTGAATGAGAAGACTGGCGCTTTGACATGGACATTTGGACTTTCAGGATACAAGCCGTCTTCGTAACCTTGTTCTGCCAAGCTTTCGCCCAAAATCAATTTCGTTGCTACTTGTGCCATTGGGATATTAGTTACTTTAGACAAGAATGGTACCGTACGGCTGGCACGCGGGTTAACCTCGATAACGTAAACTGTTTCATCTTTGATGACAAATTGGATGTTCATCATACCGATACAGTTGAGCCCAAGGGCTAAACGTTTGGTATAGTCAGCAATTGTATCTTGAACTTTTTGCGACATCCCTTGCGGTGGGTAAACAGCCATAGAGTCACCTGAGTGAACCCCTGCACGTTCAATATGTTCCATAATACCAGGAATGAGGACATCTTTACCATCTGAAATAGCGTCAACTTCACACTCACGCCCAACGATGTAAGAGTCAACCAAGACTGGATGGTCTGGGCTAGCCTTAACCGCTGTGCGCATGTAAGAACGGAGGTCTTCTTCATTCTCAACGATTTCCATGGCACGACCACCTAAGACATAAGACGGACGGACAAGCACTGGGAAGCCAACCTTACGCGCAGCTTCAACGGCTTCTTCTTCGTTAGTTGCTGTGTGTCCTGGCGGTTGTGGAATATTCAATGCTTTAAGAGCTTGTTCAAAGAGGTCACGGTCTTCGGCACGGTCAAGGTCAGCAACCTGAGTTCCCAAGATTTGAACACCTGCATTTGACAGACTTTCAGCCAAGTTGATAGCTGTTTGACCACCGAACTGCACAACCACACCTTTTGGTTGTTCCAACTCGATAACGTTCATAACATCTTCAAAAGTTAGTGGCTCGAAGTAAAGTTTGTCTGACACTGAGAAGTCTGTTGATACTGTCTCAGGATTTGAGTTCATGATGATAGCTTCATAGCCTGCTGCTTGGATAGCTTTAACTGAGTGAACCGTTGCATAATCAAACTCTACCCCTTGCCCGATACGGATTGGACCAGAGCCAAGTACCATTACAGATTCTTTGTCAGATCTGACAGATTCATTTTCCCGCTCGTAGGTTGAGTAGAAGTAAGGTGTTGCTGAGTCAAATTCGGCTGCGCAGGTATCGACCATCTTATAGACTGGAACAATCTTATTTTCTAGACGAAAGGCACGCACCTCATCGCTTGTCATATTCCAAAGCTCTGCGATTTTACGGTCCGCGAATCCATTTCGTTTAGCCTCTTTCAAAACAGCAGTGTCTTTAATATTTGTAGCGAGAGCTTGCTCAATTTCAAAAATGTGAAGCAATTTATCCAAGAAGAAGATATCAATCTTAGTCAGCTCTGCCAATTCTTCAATGGTATAACCTCGACGGATAGCTTCTGAAAGGTAGAAGAGACGGTCATCTTGCGCTTTGACAATCTTTTCAACAAGGGCGTCGTCAGTCGCTTCAGCCAATTCAGGCATTTCATTGTGGTGAACACCAATTTCAAGAGAACGACAGGCCTTAAGAAGACTTTCCTCGATGTTTCGACCGATAGCCATGACTTCACCAGTAGCCTTCATCTGCGTACCAAGACGACGTTCACCATTCTCAAATTTATCAAATGGGAAACGTGGGATTTTAGCAACCACATAGTCAAGGGCTGGCTCGAACATAGCGTAAGTTGTGCCAGTAACTGGGTTAATCATCTCGTCAAGCGTCAAGCCAACAGCGATTTTGGCAGCTAATTTAGCAATTGGATAACCTGTAGCTTTTGAAGCAAGGGCTGATGAACGAGACACACGTGGGTTTACTTCGATAACATAGTATTTGAAGCTGTGTGGGTCAAGGGCAAGTTGAACGTTACAACCACCTTCGATTTTTAGTGCGCGAATAATTTTAAGACTGGCGTCACGCAACATTTGATTCTCAATATCTGAGAGAGTTTGCGTTGGTGCAAATACGATTGAATCTCCCGTGTGGATACCAACTGGGTCAAAGTTTTCCATGTTACAAACGACAAGGGCATTGTCAGCTGCATCACGCATAACTTCGTATTCAATTTCCTTGAAACCAGCGATTGAGCGTTCAATCAAACATTGAGTAACTGGCGACAGCTTAAGTCCATTTTCAGCAATTTCGCGTAGCTCTTCTTCGTTGGCACACATACCACCACCAGTTCCTCCGAGGGTAAAGGCAGGGCGGACGATGACAGGATAACCGATTGTTTTAGCAAAAGCAACCGCTTCTTCAACTGTATTGACAATTTCAGATTCAGGAATGGGTTGATTAAGCTCTTCCATCAATTGTTTGAAAAGGTCACGGTCTTCGGCTTGGTCAATGGCTGACAATTTTGTCCCTAAAAGTTCAACCCCAAGTTCATCAAGAATACCTGCTTTTGACAATTCCATGGCCATATTGAGACCAGTTTGTCCACCAAGAGTCGGTAGAAGAGCATCTGGACGCTCCTTACGCAAGATACGTTCCACAAACTCAATCGTAATTGGCTCGATGTAAACCTTGTCAGCAATTTCTTTATCCGTCATGATAGTCGCTGGGTTTGAATTGACAAGAACAACACTGTACCCCTCTTCTTTCAAAGCAAGACAGGCCTGTGTCCCTGCATAGTCAAATTCAGCAGCCTGCCCAATAATAATCGGACCAGACCCAATAACCATAATTTTTTTAATATCAGTACGTTTTGGCATATTTTCTCCTATTTGCTGTCTCTCAGAACAGCTTTAAATACTATTCAACTTTTTACTACAAGGTACAATTACAAATTCAATTGAAAGGCATCAATCATTTCAAGGAACTCATCAAATAGGTATGAAGCATCATGTGGACCAGGTGCTGCATCTGGGTGAAATTGAACTGAGAAAGCTGGATAATGACGGTGACGAACACCTTCAACTGATTTATCATTGATTTCTTCATGAGTGACAATCAAGCTATTTGGCAAAGTTTCTCGGTCAACAGCGTAACCATGGTTCTGACTGGTAAAGTCAATGCGTCCAGTCGCTATTTCACGAACAGCATGGTTAAAGCCACGGTGACCAAATTTCATTTTGTAAGTTGTTGCACCATTGGCAAGGCTGAATAATTGGTGTCCCATACAGATTCCGAAAATTGGAATTTTCCCTTGAACACCACGAATCATATCAAGTGCTTCAGGCACATCTTCTGGGTTTCCTGGACCATTTGATAACATAACACCGTCAGGATTCAAATTCAAAATCTCTTCCGCTGTTGTGTTGTAAGGAACGACAGTCACATTACACTCACGCTTTGAAAATTCACGGAGAATAGAATGTTTAAGTCCAAAATCGACTAAAACAATATTCTTACCAATACCAGGTGCTGGGTAGGCTGTTTTTGTCGAAACTTGTTCGATATTATTTGTTGGAAGCACTGTTGCACGAAGCTGGTCTTGGAGATGCTTCAATTCATCACTAGCGTCAGCCATTGTCGCTTTCATGGTGCCGTGCTGACGAATGATTTTAGTCAAGGCACGTGTATCAACGCCAGAAATACCTGGGATGTTTTTAGCCTTTAAAAATTCATCTAGTGACATCTGATTACGCCAGTTGCTAGCGAGACGCGCATTTTCAGCAACAACTACTCCCTTACAAGTTGGCGTGATTGATTCATAGTCATCACGGTTAATCCCGTAGTTTCCAACCAAAGGATAGGTAAAAGTTAAGATTTGACCATTATAAGATTGGTCAGTGATTGATTCTTGGTAACCAGTCATCCCTGTATTAAAGACGATTTCACCAGTTACATCAATGTCAGCACCAAAGGCCTGACCTTCAAAAATCGTACCATCTTCTAAAATTAATAAACGTTTTGTCATTGTAATCCTTTCGTAAGCCCTCTCTGGAGTTCTTTAACGTGAACATATTTGTTCGTGATTCAACTAAGCTTTTCCATTTAGAATAGCCTCTAGAATAGCCATTCGGACAAAAACACCATTTTGCATTTGGGCAACAATTCGTGACTTGGGTGCTTCTACTAATTGGTCGGCAATTTCCACATCACGATTGACCGGTGCGGGGTGCATGATAATCGCAGAGCTTTTCAACTTATTGTAGCGCTCTTGGTCGAGACCAAACTGCTCATGATAAGCTTCTTTTGAAAAACTCTTTTCACTGTGATGACGCTCATGTTGCACGCGCAAGAGCATCAAAACATCAACCTGATCAATGATGTCATCAATGGCAACATGATGACCATAGACATCGAAAGCTGAGTCATACCATTCTTCAGGTCCGGTGAAATACAGCTCCGCTCCCAATCGTTTTAAAATTTGCATATTGGATTTTGCCACACGTGAATGGGTGATGTCACCAGAAATGGCAATCTTCAAGCCATCAAAGCGACCAAATTCTTGATAAATGGTCATCAAATCCAGCAAGGACTGGCTAGGGTGTTGACCAGAACCATCGCCCCCATTAACAATGGAGGTCTGAATGGTACGGCTATCAATCAATTCCTGATAGTACTCATCTTCTGAATGGCGAATAACACAAATATCAACTCCTAGAGCACTCATGGTTAAAATGGTATCATAGAGCGTCTCGCCTTTATTGACAGAACTGGTTTTAGCATCAAATTCAATGACATCTAAGCCCAATTTTTTCTCTGCTACCTCAAATGACTTGTGTGTCCGCGTTGACGATTCAAAAAAGAGATTGGCTGCAAAGTATTGACGACACAGTTGAAAATCAGCTGCGCCATTTTTGAAAGCAATCCCGCGTTTGATTATACCAAGGACATCTTCATTCGTAAGAGTTTCCATTGTCACTAGATGTTTTAGTGACACGACACCATCTGTAACTGTCATAACTTAATCCTTTTCTGGAAGAATTTGATAAAGAATAATTCCTAGCAATGTTGAGAAGGCAACGCTAGTAATTTGTAGACCACCGATTTGAAGCATCAAGCCGCCGATTCCTGAAACCAAAATGACACTAGCAATCAAAAGATTTTTCTTATTGTCAAAGTCGATTTTATTTTCAATCAAAATTTTCAAACCGCTAGAGGCGATAACACCGAAGAGGGCAATTGAAATCCCACCGATAACTGGTGTTGGAATGGATTGTAGCAAGGCTGAGACTTTTCCGATGAAACTCATGACCACTGCAATCACCGCTGCGCCAGCAATCACATAAACAGAATAGATTTTATTAAGAGCCATCACACCGATGTTTTCACCGTATGAGGTTACCGGAGGAGCTCCGAAGAACCCTGCGATAATTTGAGCAAGACCATCACCAGTCAAGGTGCGATCAAGTCCTGGGTCCTTAAAGTAATCACGGTTAGTCAAACTATTAAGCACCATGATGTGTCCGAAGTGTTCAGTCATGGTAACAAAGGCAATAGGAGCCATTGTCAAAATAGCACTTGGATAAAGTTTAAATTTATAATCAACAAAGAGAATATCAAAGTCTGGAACTTGGAACCAATGACTCTTAGCAAGAGTAGAAAAGTTAACAATTTCTTGTCCAGTCACTAGACCAGTCACAACTGCAAAAATATAACCAACAATCAAGCCAAGAAGAATTGGAATTACCGCAACCATACCTTTACCGTACATATTGAAAAGGACAACCGCAAAGAGCGTGACCAAACCAATCAAGAGGTAGGTAAAATTGTAAGTCCCATTTTTCAACATGACATCGTTAACAGCTGTCGTTGCAAGGCTGAGACCGATAACAATAATAATCGGACCAACAACCACAGGAGGTAAGACCTTATCAATCCAAGTATTCCCTGCAAACTTAACAATCAAAGCAACGATTAAGTAAACCAGCCCTCCAGCAATCGCCCCTTGAGCAACTGCTGCGATTCCATCTGACTTCATGAGCATCTGCATAGTTGCAATATAAGCAAAGCTAGAACCCATATAGGCTGGAATCTTGTATTTGGTCGCTGTCAAGTGAGCCAAGGTTCCTAAACCCGATGAGAAGAGAGCGATGGCTGGGTTTATCCCAACTAGGATGGGAACAAGGACTGTTGACCCGAACATAGCAAAAAGGTGCTGGAATGATAGACCAAACAGCATGCCTGGTTTTGGCATATCATTAACATCATATTTTACATTATTATCCACGACGTTTGTCTTTCTCCTATCCTAACTTGGGTCCACAATGATGACACGGTCTTGTCCATCATGTTCAGCAACTTCAACAACGATTTCTTCAACGCTACTTGTTGGAATATTTTTACCAACATAATCTGCACGAATAGGAAGTTCACGGTGACCACGGTCAACGAGAACCGCAAGACTGACACGACCTGGACGACCAAGGCTGACCAAATTATCAATAGCAGCGCGAATAGTACGTCCTGTATAAAGCACATCATCAACCAGAATAATATCACGTCCATTGATATCAACTGGCATGTCTGTCGTATCTTCTTCAACCTTAACATCGTCACGGAAAGGTTTTGTATCCAAAGCGCCAACTGGAATATCAAGTCCTTCTAGCTGTTTCAAACGTTCTTGAATACGTTTAGCAATATAAACACCGCGTGTTTTAATCCCTGCTAAAACAAGGTTATCAAGATTTTTATTACGCTCGATAATTTCATAAGTGATACGCGTGATGGCACGTTTCATCGTAACATCATCAACGATTTCTTTTGTTTTCATAAAAGAACCTTTCTAAAATATAAAAAATCTCCTTGTCTACAAGGAGATTGCACAAAATATGGGTACAGTCCGACAACTGCACTCTTTCATCGGTCTCTCCTTGCCTGCCTCACGGGACAGTGTTAAAGGATATATCTACTTCACTTATTATAACATACCGCCGTGAATTTTCAAGCACCCGCAGTATTTTTTTAAATCTATCTCATCCTCAAAGATTTGATGAAGAAGGTCCTTAAGCCAAGGCTGTGGTCAATGGACAAAACAGCGATGAGAAATCAATTTCCCACCAATAAAGTCACTCCCACCGTGCAACGGATAGTTTCTCATCTGATAACTCCCTTCGCAGACTGCGAATGATAGACTCAACTCTGATAAAATCCCTCGCATGCTGAGAAAAATTACCCCAGCACAGACAAGCTCTTTCGCAAGCTGCGAAAAAGATTTTCACCCTCGATAAAGTTTCTCGCACGCGCGAAAGGATTTTTCCGCTCGGATAGACTCCCTCGCAAACCGCCAATGCTGATTTCAAAGTTAACCAAGTCTCTCGCAAGCTGCGAAGGGGGATTTCAACTATAAGGAGCTTCTTCGCAAGCTGCGAAAAGACTTAACTCCAGCTGGACGTGAGAAAAGGGAGAACCCATCTCCCTCTACTTGCTTTATTGCTGTTTTTGTCTTAGTTTTTCCAGTGTCTCTTGGAAAATAGCTGGCGCTTCAGCTGTAAAGACCATTGTCTCACCTGTTTTAGGATGGGTAAAACCAAGGGTTTGGGCATGGAGAAATTGACCATGACCTTTTAAGGTCTTACGAGGTCCATAGAGAGGGTCGCCAGCAACAGGATGTCCGATGTAGGCCATATGAACACGAATCTGATGGGTGCGCCCTGTCTCTAAAGTCAATTCAACCAAGCTGTAATCTCCAAAACGTTCCAAAACTTGGAATCGTGTTACAGCAGGTTTGCCCTTGGCAGTGACCGCTTGCTTTTTACGGTCCTTTTCAGAACGACCAATCGGCGCTTCAATCATGCCACGGTCATTTGGCAGATTGCCATGAACAATGGCAATATACTTGCGAAGCGATTTTTTATCTTTTAATTCTTCCGCCAAAGCCTGGTGGGCTTGGTCATTTTTGGCAACCATCAAAAGTCCAGATGTATCCTTGTCGATACGGTGTACAATTCCGGGACGCACAACTCCGTTGATAGACGACAAGTTCTTGACATGGTACATAAGTGCATTAACCAAGGTTCCAGAAGCGTGGCCTGCAGATGGATGGACGACCATGCCTTGGGGTTTATTGACCACCGCAACATCATCATCTTCATAGACAATCTCCAAAGGGATATCTTCTGCTTGATAATCTAAGATTTCTTCTTGGGGGACTTCATAAGTGATGACATCCCCTTCCTGAACGGTGTATTTAGCTTTCTTTGCTTGTCCATTGACTAGGACAGCACCTTTTTTGATTTCCTCATTGGCTTGGCTACGCGACAGCTCGGTCAAATCTGCCATAGCCTTGTCAAGGCGCGCGCCAGCCTCATTTACAATAACTTCCATTTTACTCCTCTCGCCATAGAGAAGTCATCAAGAGGACCACTCCGACTGTTAAATAAGAATCTGCCACGTTAAAAATGGCAAAATTCACAAAATCTAGATGAACCATATCGACAACATAACCTTGCATCATACGGTCAATGAAGTTTCCGAGTCCGCCAGCAATAATCAAAGTCAAGCCACTCACGAGCCAGAAACTCCCCTTGATGTTCTTCACCATATAATAGATAGCAGCCCCAACGACAACCACCGTAATGATGGCAAATAGCCACTGCTGGTTTTGGAGACTTGAAAAAGCTGCGCCATTATTTTGAAGGTAGGTCAGACTAACTATGCCAGGGATGACTGATTTCACCTCACCCAAGGTGATATGAGACACAATCCAGTGTTTGGATAGTTGGTCCAGAACAATCAAGCCCAAGGTGATGATTGGAATTAGTACTTTTCTCATTTGATCTCCTTAGGACTGAATTTTGCAAAGTAATCCTTCATGACGGCTACGAATTTCAGAGCGCAAGCTGATAAATTACGGTCACGTCGTTTGACATAAATCATTTTATTATCTAAATTATCTTCTAGCGGAATGACTGTGATGCCATTAACGCTTCGGCTATCTAAGAAACCTGACCCCGTTGCGTAGGCATTGGTTCGCTCTAAAATACCGTTCAAGGTTGCGCGGTCAGTCACATTAAAGGTTGCTGCACTATCTGTCGTGTCCATGAAATTCTCAGAGTAATAGAGGTACTCATCCTTTTCCTGGGTAAAACGTACGGTCGGAAGCGCAAGAATATCTTCAGCCACAAGACTCTCCTTATCTGCCAAAGGGTGCTGCTTACCAAGATAAATGTGTGTCTGGAAGGGAATTAACTCAACGAACTCCAAACCAAGTTTGTCCATCCGTTGCAAGAGCCCCTTACGATTCTGATTGTTGATGTAAATGATACCAATCTCACTATCACCCTGGGCAACCTCGTCCAAAATTTGGATAGTCGTTGATTCAAAGACTCTGATATCACGATATTCACTGTGAGTATTTACAAACTGCGTCACCAAGGGAGGAAGAAAATCATAGTGCTGGCTTGCGATTGAAAATTCCGTCTCGTCACCATTGCTTTGGGAGAATTGCTTTTCAAAGGAATCAAAACTTTTAACAACCTCCAAAGCTTTTTCATAAAAGGTCAGTCCGTGACTGGTCAAAACAGCTCCCGTTGTCGTTCTTGTAAAAATTTGAAAACCTAATTCAGCCTCCAAATCACGAACAGCTACCGAAAGACTAGGTTGACTAACAAATAATTTAGCAGCTGCTTCACGAAAAGTACCGCTATTGGCAATGGCTACAACATAGCGTAATTGTTGAATGTTCATCTTCTACTCTCAACCTCTTTCCTCGACTCGTTATTACATTATAACAAAAAAGAAGAGGGAAAGAAAACAGCAAGAGCCATCTCTGATTCTATCCCTCTTAATGACTATTTTTCAATAGACTCTGCTTTTTTAGAAAAGCAATGTCCTAAAAGGATACCGATCAAAGCAGATCCCAAAAGCAAAGAAAAGAAGTTGAACACCGTTTTCCAATCACTTGCTAGCATGACCTTATTGACATAGGCTAATGATTTCCCACGCGCTAACAGAGCTTCTCTATAAGCAACAGGAGTTAACCACATAAAAATAATCGGTCCCGATGTCGTCAATGAAAAAATCAAGAATGATAGACTATTCAGCAGCGAATTCTTGTATTTTCCTAAAAGAGCAACACTGTCTGCTAAAATCCCGCAAACGATGTAGGTCAACGGCGCTCCCCAGAAATGACGACTTCCTAAAAAGAAAAGTGAAACTAGTATCGCTACCAAACCGTTTTTCTTTAAGCATCCATCGATAGTAGACTATCCCTGAAAAGATAGCTGAAAAAGCTGGCGCATAAAACATGTTTCCTTGCTTATCAAATAAAGCATTTAATAAAACTCCCAGCCCCAAGCACAAAAAATAAGCCAAAGCCTGTAACAACAATTTTTCACAAATATTTTCTGATGACTTTTCACACAAAACTCCTAAATGATTTTTCCAAAAAAGAAGCTGGGCTTACGCTCAGCTTCTCAGTGATATTATTGGCTCTCTCTAGATGTTAGTGATAAGTCACCCACTACAGTTGATAATGAGCCATATTATTTAGCGATAGGGTAAACAGAAACTTGTTTTTTATCGCGTCCTTTACGT
>OGEP01003307.1_pt1 | contig 12425 bp, 10 predicted proteins | sample 1570721 | NCBI WGS metagenome assembly OGEP01 (sample SAMEA2582131, study PRJEB24529) | metagenome | biome: Human gut stool | place: China | collected 2011 | reverse complement strand
TTGCCCTTGTTCAGGATCATTTCATTGGCATCGGTCTTGGAGGTGGTCACGTTGCCCTGGGCGTCAATGGTAGTGGTGTTCTTTTGCAGAACATTGTCATCGCTCAGGCTCAGTCCGCTGTTGACGGCTTCCACCAGTTTGGTATCTGCTGCCACACGGGCCGAAGTTTCTGCCGTAATCTTATCATCCAGTACCGTATCGGCTGCTTTACGTTCTGCGGCTTCGTTGTCGATATTGGTCTGCAGGGTCGTATCGGCTGATTCACGGGCCGCGGCTTCGTTGTCGATATTGGTCTGCAGGGTTGTATCTGCTGCTTCCCGGGCTGCCGTTTCTGCCTGCAGGCCTTGGTCCAGAGCGTTCAGGTTCTGGCCCATATAGTTATCAGCCTTCACATACTGACCATCCTGAGTCGTACCATCGGTGATGCCTTCGGTAGCGGTGAGCTTGCCGTCCACCATGACCGTCTTGGAATCCTTGTCATAGGTGATGGCTTCGGTCTTATCTTCCAGAGCCGTAGTCCGGGAGTCCAAAGCTGCATCGGCTGCTTTACGGTCTGCTGTTTCCGTATTCAGGTCATCCTGCAATTTATTCGTGGTTTCATGGATCGCATTGGCTTCGTTCGTGATGCGTTCGTTCAGTTCATTGTCTTTAGCTTCACGGGCTGCTGCTTCATTATCAATATTGGTCTGCAGCTGTTTATCCGCATTTTCCAGATTGGTAACCGAATATTTGCGCTTACGTGCTTCTTCTTCAATGGCATCGGCATTGGATTTAACCTGGGTATCGAGAGCGGAAAGGTTAGCCCCTACACTATTGGTTTGGACTACGTAGTTTCCGGTCTTTGTTGTATCATCGTAAACAGCTTCCGCTTCTACTTTCCCTGCTACCGATACATCACCAGTAGAGGTGATATCACCAGTAGAAAGGCTTCCAGAAGTCAATTCTCCACGGATTTTCATATCTTTGACGGTCTGGTTTTCTTTAGTACCTACAATCAGATTGCCGCTGCTAGAAATATGCAGAGCCGTGCTGGTCTTCTGGTCCGTCATAGCCTGCTTGATTTCAGTATCGGCAGCTTCTCGGGCAGCAGCTTCAGTGGCATCTGCCTTTTCCAGATTCGTCACAGAGTATTTACGTTTCTGTGCTTCTTCATTAATGGCATCTGCATTGGCCTTGACCTGCGTATCCAGTGCATTCAGGTTCTGGCCCACAGAGTTAGAAGCATCAACATATGCCCCATCCGTCGCTTGAATATTGTCTCCTACCGAAAGGAGGCTGTCTTGAACTTGCTGACTAAATTTTTTAATATCTTCCTGCAGGCTATCTATCCCTTCTTTGGTATAAACCGTTTGCTGATTGCCACTAGTATCAGTTACCGTCGCCGTATTTGCCGCGTAGCTATATCCTCCGACTGGGAGGAGCATGAGGGCCGTGATGGCGGCCAGGGCCAGGCGTCTGGTCTTATCGCCTGTGCTGGAGGCCTTGGTATGGCCTTTGGCTAATTCCGATGCTACGACGTAGCAATTTCTTGATTTACTCCAGATGACTTTAAATATCTTATTCATATTTTCGCACCCTTTCTGTATAAAGATTTGACAGGGACCTTAATTTTGCGTACAAAAATAAAAGGTACCGGAAATGCTGAAATTTTTTGGATTTTTATGCGTCTTTTTGGAAAATGAATTTGAAATAATCTTCCTGGAACTGGCGATATTTTCGTTTGGCCAGGGGGATTTTGTGCCCCTTCACTTCGATATACTCACTCTTTATGATGTGAATTGCAGACTGGTTGACGATATAACCTTTTCCGGGAGAGACGAACTGGCCGGGGACGATGGATTCAAAGGTCTGCAGCAGGGCTGACAGGGATTGGCGCGTTTCCAGCATGGAGCCGTCATAGGTGTGGACTTGCTGGACATGGCCGTTGCTTTCGACGAAGAGCAGATTGTTGACTTCTTCGACCTGGATGCCGCCGCCGACGAGGCGAAAGATGATTTTTTTGCTGTGCCGCTGGCGAATCGCGTCCATGACCCGGTCCATGGCCTGGTCGAATTGTTTTTGTGTAAACGGCTTGGTCAGGTAATGGGCGGCCCGGACGTCGAAGGCTTCGACGGCGAATTCGTCACTTGTCGACAAGAAGATGATTTCGGCTTGGCTTTTCTGTTTTCTCATTTCACGGGCGATATCGGTTCCCAGCAGGCCGGGCATGCAGATATCCAATAAGATGATGTCGAAGTCTTTCCTTTCTTCCACGGCGTCTACAAAGTTCATGGCGTTGTTATAGGCGTATATCTCGATATTCGAGGCTTTGTTCTGGTAATAAGTCTGTACGGCTGTTTTCATGATTTCCAACTGGTCTTGTAAATCATCGCAGAGGGCAATTCTCAACATAGGTACCTCCTTTCTGTTCACGGTAAGGGAACAATCATCCTTTTGCAAGTGTATTATAACTCGTGTTGGTGTTTAAAAATTCCTCCATGACATGAAATGCACTTTTTTTGGCATAAACGGAATGGGCCCTGATTTTTTTTTATACAACATCGAATACATTGCTATTATTCTGTAATCATCCTGCAAAAATTAAGATTTGACTTAAACCATCGCTTTATTTTTCTGAATTCAATATCACTGGAAAAGCATTTGTTGCCTATTATATTCTCGTATACAATTTACTGACATATTAATGTGACGGAGAAACGCCATTGCATCGCGTTCCTAAATATGGTATGATACGGCCGAGGCAAAAGATAACATCACGTATCGTGAGTTATACTTTTTTCGGATATTTTTCAAGATGGTTTTTTCATCTGCTTGGATCTGCTTTGGACCGAGACAGAAAGGATGGCTCATCATTTGTTGGTAGTGCTGAAATACGTGGGATTTTTCACAATTTCGCCTGCCAGTATGGACGTTTGTCGCTTAGACACCTTTCGGTCTGTGCCGGAAGGTGTTTTTTTTGTTTCTTTTGCCCCAGATTCTCATAGGGAGGTTTTTTTATTGAAAAAGTGTTGTGATTTTCTGGTAAACAACATGGCCATTTTCGTCGTCCTCATCGGTATTGTCGGCGCCGTATGGCCCCAGACCCTGCAATGGGTCGGCCCGTACGTTGGCTGGCTGCTGGGGATTGTCATGTTCGGCATGGGCATGACCCTGACTGTACAGGATTTCAAGACCGTCTTCAAGCGGCCGTGGGAAGTCCTCATCGGCGTCGTCGCCCAGTTCCTCATCATGCCCTTCGTGGCCTGGGCCCTGGTACGCCTCTTTGCCCTGCCGCCGGAACTGGCCATTGGCGTCATCCTCGTCGGGACCTGCCCGGGCGGGACGGCATCGAATGTCATCTCCTATCTGGCCAAAGGCGACGTCGCCCTGTCTGTCTCGATGACCATGTCGACGACGCTCCTGGCGCCTATCGTGACGCCGGCCCTAACCTGGTTCCTGGCAGGCGCCTGGATCCACGTTTCCTTCGTATCCATGATGATTTCCATTGCGGAAATGGTCCTGGTACCGGTCCTGCTCGGTTTGGCAGCCCATCATTTCTTCGCCCGCGGCGTCGAAAAAGTCCTGCCGGCCATGCCCGTCGTATCGGTAGCGACTATCGTCATCCTCGTCGGCTGCGTCGTATCCCTCAGTGCATCGCGTCTCTTTGACGTCGGCCTGCTCATGGCGGCTATCGTCATCTTGCACAATGTCTTTGGCCTGGCCCTGGGCTATGGCATGGCCAAATTGTTCCGCCTCGATTCGCGTAAATCCCGGACCGTAGCCATCGAAGTGGGCATGCAGAATTCCGGCATGGCTGCGTCTTTGGCCGTCTTATATTTCAACCCGGCAGCAGCCATTCCCGGTGCTATCTTCAGCGTATGGCACAATATTTCCGGGTCCATCGTGGCCAATTTCTTCTCGCGCCGCGATGAAAAAGCCGAAGAAAAGGCTCGTGCCCTGTCTGTCGATAAATCGAGTGTTCCTACTCATTAATTCATATTTCAAAGGAGTCTTACAATCATGAAAATTTTCCGTACTGTCAAAGAAATGCAGGCATTTGCTGGTGAACAGAAAAAGGCTGGTAAGGTCATCGGCCTGGTCCCGACGATGGGCGCGCTCCACGAAGGTCATCTGACCCTGATGCGGGCTGCCAAGGCCAAATGCGACGTCGTCATCGCTTCGGTCTTCGTCAATCCGACCCAGTTCGGTCCGAACGAAGACTATGATGCCTATCCGCGCCGCTTCGATGAAGACTGCCAGAAATTGGAAAGCGTCGGCGTCGATGCCGTCTTCCATCCGGAACCGTCGGAAATGTATCCCGAAGGCTACTGCACGTATGTCAACGTCGACGGCGACATTACGCATAAACTCTGTGGGGCTCAGCGCCCGATTCACTTCCGCGGCGTCGCTACGGTCGTCACGAAATTGATGAACATTACCCGCGCCGATGAAGCCTTCTTCGGTCAGAAAGATGCCCAGCAGGTCGTCGTCGTCCGCCGCTTCGTCAGCGACCTCAATATCCCGGTCCACATCAATATGGTCCCCATCGTCCGTGAAGAAAGCGGCCTGGCCCGGAGCTCGCGCAATGCTTACTTGTCGCCGGAAGAAAAACAGGCGGCCCTGGTACTGTCCCGCAGCCTGCGCAAAGCCAAGGCAGCGTATGAAGGCGGCGAAAAGGACGTAGAAACGCTGAAATCCATAGTTACCAAGGAAATCCAGTCGGAACCGATGGCTTCCATTGACTATGTCGACCTCTTCTCCTTCCCGGCTTTGAAACCGATTGCGACGGTCGACCAGGAAAGCCTGTTGGCTATCGCCGTCCGCATCGGCAAGACGCGTCTCATCGACAACGTCATCTTGGGCTAAGGGAATCTTCACATTTTCTTCACATTTCCTCCACATCTTTTTCGCACGTCTCTGCTATAGTATAATCATGAACAGAGGGGTACTACAAAGGAGGTTTTGATGATGAAGAAAAAAATCTTAGCCGGATTGGCTGCGCTTGCAGTCGTTGCCGGATTTTCCGCCTTTGCAGCCACACCAGCTGCTTCGGAAACGCCATCGTCGGCGCCGTATGAACAAGGCTACACCTGTTATGATAACGGGTACTGCCCGGGTCCTCAGCGGCATGGCTGCTATGATGGCCAGAATAACTGCTATACGGACAATGGCTATTGCCAGGGTCCGCGCCGCGGCTGCCGGGCCAATACCCGCAGCGGTTGTCAGGGCTGGCAGGATTGCCCGGCCTATGGTGACCAGCGGTAAGCAGTTCATCTAAAGGGGGAAAACAATATGGTAATGACTCACTACATGGAACTCTTGTCGCTCCATGAACCTTGGTTCTTGATTCTCTTCATGCTCGTACCGATGGTACTGGCCGAAACGATTTTGGCTGCCGGTGCTTTTTCCTTGCTCTACAAGGACAGCCGCAGTGAAAAATGGGACAGCCTGAGCCACGTCTGCGGCCTCATCCTGGGCGTCTTCTTCATCGTAGCTACAGTATACATCGTCACATCCTACGTGCCGACTATCCAGTGGCGCGGCCCGATTGATTACATTTCTATCTGGGCCTATGTCCTGGGCGTCATCCCGGCCGTCCTCATCCTCTTGCAGGAACTGGGCATCATCTTTAAGAGCCTCGATGCGACGGCAAAAATCAAGAAACACATCATCCTCATGGTTCTCTTCGTCTTGTTCACCCATTTAGCCATGGTCTTCGGCATGGCCGACCCGCAGCTCGCAGGCTACGTCCCGCCGAAACAGAACAACATGCAGATGCAGATAAACGGCAATATGCCTATGGACCACAGTCAGATGGACCATAGCCAGATGAATCATGACCAGATGAACGGTCAAATGAATGGCCAGATGAATAACAATAACGGCCAGATGGACCACAGCAAGATGTAAGATTCGTGGCTAGTGGCTAGTGGCTAGTGGCTAGTGGCTCGGTGGTTCGTGGCTTCGTAGGGGCCATCTCAGAGGGCGGCCCGCCTCTCCTGTTAGGAGAGGTGGCCCGAAGGGCCGGAGAGGTTTAACCTCTCAGTCAGCTGTAGCTGACAGCTACCCTCTAAGGGGAGCCATTATACGAGCCGCGAACCACAGAAAAGGGACTGTCGCACGAAGGTTTTTGCCATCATGCGATAGGCCCTTTCTCTTTAATGTTTGAAGTTTGATGCTTGAGGTGATGGCTTTTAAATTTAAACCCATCCGCTAACCCCTAGCCACTAACTGCTAACCACTAAAAAGGGCTTGTCGCACGTGCGGCAAGCCCTTTTTTCATGCTATAATTGATGTAAAAAGGGGTGAACACGATGGACTTAGCGCAGCCGATTTTAGAGGGCATCATCGCTCTGGCTAAACAATACGATATTCAAAAGGTCATTCTTTTTGGCTCCCGTGCCCGTGGCGATAATTGGGAACGCAGTGATATTGACCTGGCTGTCTGCGGTGGAAATGTCACGCGGTTTTCTCTCGATGTCGACGAGGTCATACCGACGCTGCTCATGTTTGATGTCGTCGATTTAGATGAACCGGTCCAGCCCGAACTACGAGCCGCTATCCAACGGGAAGGAGTCGTCATTTATGAAAAAGTATGAGAATTTCTGCAAAGCCTTGAATAACCTCAAAGAAATACAAAAAGAAATACCGCCTTATTCGACGGTCGTCCAAACGGGAATGGTTTCCCTTTATGAAATCTGCTTTGAACAGGCTTGGAAAGCCATGAAAGAAGTATTGGAAAACAATGGCTATAGCCAGCATAAGATAGGGTCACCGCGGGCGATTATCAAAATGGCTTATCAGGCCAATCTGATTGACGATGAGGATTGCTGGCTGGAGGCGTTGCGGGACCGGAACAATGTAGCCCATTCTTATAATGAAGAAATTGCCAATAATATCATCAAGGACAGCAAGGAAAAGTACATTGCCATGTTTGAAGGGCTGCAGCGGGAAATAGAAAAAAATTGGTTGTGAAAATGATAGGGAGGTGGAATTTTTGCGAACGAATTCGATTTTGATCGTCGATGATGATGAAAAACTTTGTGCCCTGCTGCAATCCTATTTCGAGCAGGAGCGGTTCATAGTCTATGTCGCTCATGATGGCATGACGGCGTTACATACACTGCGCACCCAGAAGCCGCAGATTATGCTCCTCGATTTGATGATGCCCGGCATGGATGGCTTCGAAGTCTGCCGCCGCATCCGCCAGTTCAGCGATATACCCATCATTTTCCTGTCAGCCAAGGACGATGAAACGGACCGCCTGGTCGGCCTCAACATGGGCGGCGACGATTATGTGACCAAGCCTTTCCACGTCAAGGAAGTCATTGCCCGCGTCTACAGCCTGCTGCGGCGGACTCGCGGTGAAGTGCTGCAGCAGACGACGTCATATACCATACGGGACCTGACTATCGACAAGGAAAAATTTACCGTCCTGCGGGGACAGCAGCCCATTGCCCTGACGCCGACGGAATTCAATCTCCTGCTGGTCCTGGCCTCGGCACCGGACCGGGTATTCAGCCGCATGCAGCTCGTGGATAAAGTACAGGGCGGCTATGGTTTTGAAGGCTATGAACGGACTATCGACACGCATATCCGCAACCTGCGCAAGAAACTGGAGCCCGACCCGGCCCATCCGACGTATATCCTGACCGTATACGGTATCGGTTATAAATTCGACGGAGGGAATCATGAAGAAAGCTGACAGCATCGTCATCCGCCTGACCGGGATGGTCTTTATCCTGATTTTCCTGACCATCGCCATCCTGCTCATCCTGGTCAATAATCAGATGGACAGCCATTTTTCCCAGTATTTGAATAACATGTCGCAAATGATGGGAAACGGCCATCAGGGGATGGGGATGATGCACGGCATGATGCATGGGCCGGCGGAAATTACGTATATATCGGCGGTCCACCGGTCGCTGCTGTGGGTCGGCCTGGTCATGCTGGCCGTCAGCGTTACCATTAGCTACTTCATTGTCCGGGAAATCATGCGGCCGTTGTCGGCCCTGACTGATGCCGTCCAGAAGGTCAAGTCCGGCACGTATGGCCAGACCGTACCCGTCGAGCGTCATGATGAAGTCGGGACCCTGACGGAGACTTTCAACGATATGTCCCAGGAACTGGCGAAAAACGATAAGATGCGGCGCCGCCTGTTTGCCAACATCGCCCATGAACTGCGGACGCCCCTGGCCATCTTGCAGGGTAATCTGGAAGGCATGATCGACGATGTCATCCCGACGGATAAGAAGGTCCTCCTGTCCATGGAAGATGAGACCCTGCGCATGGGCCGGCTCATCCAGGACCTGCGCGATTTATCGCTGGCTGAAATCAACGAGCTCACCCTCCATAAAGAACCTTATGATATCAACGTCCTCCTGGAACGGGCCGTGAGCATGCTCCAGCCTTTATGCGACGAAAAATCCCTGACCGTCCATTTGGACTTGGCCAGGGATTTACCGAAAGTATCCATCGATATAGACCGTATCAATCAGGTCATTTATAATCTGCTCAACAACGCCATCCGCTATATCGAAGCGGGATGTATGATTACCGTTTCGACGCAGGTCGTCACCGTGCAGGGCCATCCCTATGTGCAGGTCCAGATCGCAGATACGGGCAGCGGCATTGCTCCAGAGGATTTACAGCATATCTTCCAGTATTTCTACCGCAGCGAAAAATCGCGGAGCCGCAAGAGCGGCGGCAGTGGTATCGGCCTGGCTCTGGCCCGGCAGTTCGTCCGCAGTCATGGCGGCAGGATATGGGCGGACAGCGAAGTCGGCAGGGGGACGACGTTTACTTTTATTTTACCAATTCATAGCCAGCATCGGCAATGACTTTGGCAAAGGCTTCCGTCGAGATGTCTTTGCTGGTCGTAACGTCGGCTTTTTTACCTTCCAAGTCGACAGTGACAGCCGTGACGCCGTCCATGGCAGCCAATGCATCGTGTACGTGTTTCTGGCAGTGCTGGCACATCATGCCTTCGATTTTCAATGTTTTTTCCATCGTTTCATCCTCTTCTTTCTTTGGTGTACTGAGATTTTGTAATGTATATCCAGCAGTAGTGATGACTTTTTTGAAGTCTTCTGCGGAGATAGCTTTATCAGCCGAGACATCGGCTTTTTTACCATCGAGGTCGACGACGGTATCGGTGACGCCGTCCATGGCTTTCAGGACTTTCGTGACCGTAGCCACGCAGTGCTGGCACATCATGCCTTCGATGGACAGGGTATAGTGATACGGAGCCGGAGCGGCTGCCACTTCGGGAACCGGTGTTTGCGGAGCTGCCTGTGCAGCTTTCAGGCTATTGGTTTCCGGTGCCGATGTTTCACGTGAAACATTGGCACTGTGCGTCGTCTTGAAGAAGCGCAGGCGCAGGGCATTCATGCAGACTGTGAAGCTCGACAGACTCATGGCAGCGGCGCCGATCATGGGATTGAGGCGGATGCCAAAGGCCGGATAGAGGACGCCCGCAGCCAGGGGGATGCAGATGACGTTGTAGAAGAAGGCCCAGAACAGGTTTTCTTTGATATTCTTGATGACGGCCTTGCTCAGGCGGATGGCGCTGACGGCGTCGAGGAGGTCGCTGCGCATGAGGACGGCATCGGCGCTTTCGATGGCGACGTCGGTCCCGGCACCGATGGCCATGCCCAGATCGGCTTTGGCCAGGGCCGGCGCATCATTGATGCCGTCGCCAATCATGGCGACTTTATGACCTTCGGCCTGGAGGGCGGCGATGTGTTTTTCTTTATCCTGCGGCAGGACGCCGGCGATGACCTGGGGAATATGCAGGCGCTGGCGGATGGCTTCGGCTGTGCGCTGGTTGTCGCCTGTGAGCATGACGACGTTGATGCCCATTTTGGCAAAGTCGGCAATGGCTTCGGCGCTGGTCGCTTTTTCGACGTCGGCTACGGCGATGATACCGATGATTTCTTTGTCATCGGCAAAGAGGAGCGGCGTCTTGCCGTCGTCAGCCAGAGCATTGAGGCTGGCCGTGATGGCTTTGGTATCGATATGGGCTTCGTCCATGAGGCGCGTGTTGCCGGCATAATAGGTCTTGCCGTCGATAACGGCCTGGACGCCGCGGCCGAAGAGGGCCTTGAAATCGCTGGCTGTCCTGCCGGTCAGCTGATGGTCGCCGGCATAGGTCGTAATAGCTTCGGCCAGGGGATGTTCGCTGCCTTTTTCCAGGGCTGCAGCGATGGCGACGAGGTCTTCTTTCGTGCCTTTCAGGGGAAGGATATCCGTGACTTTCGGACGGCCTTCGGTAATGGTACCGGTCTTGTCCATGACGACCGTGTCGATGGCATGGGCCGTTTCCAGGGCTTCGCCGGATTTGATGAGAATCCCGTTTTCAGCCCCTTTGCCAGTGCCGACCATGATGGCGACTGGCGTAGCCAGGCCCAGGGCGCACGGGCAGGAGATGACCAGGACGGAGATGGCCGTCGAGAAGGCGAATTCGGCGTCGACGCCCATGACGAAGTACCAGATGAGGCCTGTGATAATGGCGATGGTGATGACGGCCGGGACGAAGTAACCCGAAATGGTATCGGCCATCTTGGCGATAGGTGCCTTGCTGGCGCTGGCTTCATCGACGAGCTTGATAATCTGGCTGATCGTCGTATCGTCGCCGACGCGGCGGGCTGTGATGTGGATGAAACCCGTCTTGTTTATCGTAGCCGACGTGACTTTATCGCCGACTTGTTTTTCTACAGGGATGCTTTCGCCGGTAATGGCGGCTTCATCGACGCTGGTCGTCCCTTCAGAAATGATACCGTCTGCCGGGATGCTTTCGCCCGGGCGGATGACGATTTCATCGCCGACGACGAGGTCTTCGACGGGAATGACCGTTTCGACGCCGTTGCGCAGGACCGTGGCCTGTTTCGGCGCCAGGTCCATCAATTTTTCGATGGCCGTGCTGGTCTTGCCTTTGGCGCGGGCTTCGAGATATTTACCGATGTCGATGAGGGTGACGATCATACCGGCTGATTCAAAGTACAGATTGGTGCTGTACTGGGCGACGAGGGCCCAGTCGCCATGACCCATACCCCAGCTCATGCGGAAAATGGCGAAGACGCCGTACAGGGCAGCTGCCATGGAACCCATGCCGACCAGGCTGTCCATGTTCGGGGCGCCCTGGAAGAGGTTGCGGAAGCCGTTGACATAATACTTGCGGTTCAAGTACATGATCGGCAGGATCAGTAAGAACTGGGTAAAGGCAAAGGTAATGGCATTTTCATCGCCGTGGAAGACGTACTGGAAACCTTCCGGTACGGGGATGCCGAACCATTCGTAGAACATGTGGTGCATGGCGATATACATGACCGGGATGAGGAAGACGATGGACCAGATGAGGCGCTGCTTCATGGATTTCATTTCTTCCTTGGCTATGTCAGAGGCGCTCTTTTGCGGAGCGCCGGCCTGTTTCTGACTGCCGCCTTCGGCCGGGCTGGCTCCGTAGCCGGCGTCGACGACGGCCTGGATGATGTCTTGCTCGCTGACGACATTTTCATCGTACGAGGCCTGCATGCTGTTGGTCAGCAGGTTGACGCTGGCCTTGTCAATGCCGTCCAGCTTGTTGACGGCTTTTTCTACACGGGACGAGCAGGCGGAACAGCTCATGCCCGTGATGTTGAATTTTTCGTGCTTCAACGGACTCACTCCTTTATTTCATGAGTTTCTGAAGGGCGCAGACGAGTTCATCGACGACTTCGTCTTTGCCTTCACGGATGTCGTGGACGACGCAGGACTTGATATGCTGGCCCAGGAGTTCTTTATTAAAAGAATTCAATGCCGACTGGATGGCACTGACCTGAGTCAGGATATCAATGCAGTAGCGGTCGTCTTCGACCATCTTTCGCACACCCCGTACCTGGCCCTCGATGCGGTTCAGGCGGGAAATGAGCGATTTATACTCTTTGCCCTCTTTATTGCGATACTTATGTTTCTCCGTATCGCAGCAGGGACAGACTTTCTTTTCGTCCATAATTGAGTTCTCCTTTCATTTAAATACCCCTGTGGGGTACATTGATATAATATACCGATATGGGGTATATGTCAAGGGTGTTTTAGCGGTTAGCAGTTAGGGGTTAGGGGCTAGCGGATGGTTTTTAATTTGTAGGGGCGACCGCGTGGGGCGCCCGCTCCGGAATATGCATGATTTCCTAATCAGTTTACCAGGAGAATCATCCCAATTCCTAACGGGTCGCCCACGGACCCCTACGAACGCTAAACGCGGATTGTTAAAAAAAGGACTACGTATGATGATATAAGCCCTCATACGATAGTCCTTTTTCTGTAGGGGCGTCCGCCCCGGGATTATGCGATTTCACTGTAGGGACGACCGCGTGGAGCGCCCGCTCCGGAATATGTATGATATCCCAATCAGTTTGCCAGGAGAATCATCCCAGTTCCTAACGGGTCGCCCACGTGCGACCCCTACA
>OGEP01003306.1_pt1 | contig 12426 bp, 11 predicted proteins | sample 1570721 | NCBI WGS metagenome assembly OGEP01 (sample SAMEA2582131, study PRJEB24529) | metagenome | biome: Human gut stool | place: China | collected 2011 | reverse complement strand
AGATTAAATAATGATGTAGAAGACTGCTATTGGTCTATGACTACATCATACCAGGAGGCGGAAGATATATGCTCAGTGGGAAATATCTAAGGATGACAGTAAGGTTTGGTATTATGGTGCTGCTGTCAGGATTTACGGCCTGCGGTGTTCAAAAGAATACGGATGAGACCACTTCTGTAGCAGAGGATACCTCTATCGCAGAGGAGCAGAGTAGGGAGACAGTGATCGCAGAGAGTGAAACAGCTGTGACGGAGCAACTGCAGTCACGGGAACAGATTATGGAAGAATCCGTTGGAGATTGTGAGACGATGACATCGGAGGAGCTGGGTGCGCCGCAGTATGAGGTGCCTGCAGAGCCAGCACAGAGCCAGCCTGTGGAATACACTGACTTGCAGCAGATCACCCTGGATTCCACATGGGAATATGCGGATCATTCTAAGATCAATACCGGAGCAGCAGTGCTGTACCTGGCGTCGGAAGAATCCGGGCGCAAAGGCATCATCATCGGTGTCAATGCCGGACACGGGACGGCGGGCGGCGCGAAGGTGAAGACGCTGTGCCATCCGGATGGCTCGGCGAAGGTCACCGGCGGCAGCACAGCGGCGGGAGCTACGTCAGCTGCGGCAGTCTCTGGGGGCATGACGTTCCAGGACGGCACACCGGAGCGGGAGGTGACATTACGTATGGCACAGATCCTGCGGGATAAGCTGCTTACCTCCGGTTATGATGTGCTGATGCTCAGGGACAGTGAGGATGTGCAGTTAGACAATGTGGCGCGGACTGTGATCTGCAACAATGTCGCGGACTGCCATATTGCACTGCACTGGGACAGCGGAGACGGCAAAAATTATGACAAGGGATGCTTCTACATCTCGGTGCCGGAAGCACTGAAAACCATGGAGCCGGTGGCATCGCACTGGCAGCAGCACGATACCCTGGGAACGGATCTGGTGGAGGGACTGCGGGAGCAGGGAGCTATGATTTATGGGAAAGGAAATATGAGTATTGATCTGACACAGACTTCCTATAGTACGATCCCCTCTGTGGATATGGAACTGGGAAATGCATATTCGGATCACAGTGATGTGGTATTGGAACAATTGGCCACAGGGCTTCTTGCCGGAATCAATACTTACTTTGAACAGTAGGGACTTTGCAAAGAGTGTGAGGTATGCTATAATATTATTTCGGATTCGTCTGCCTCTGCACAGAGGCGGATGGACTTATGAGCGAAAAAAAGAATAGAAAATACAAGAAAGGCAGATCCTTTTGGTGGGTCTGAACGGTAAATAAATCATGAAGCTGGGCATCGTAGGCCTTCCCAACGTAGGAAAGAGTACACTTTTCAATTCCCTGACCAAGGCGGGAGCGGAATCCGCTAACTATCCTTTCTGTACCATTGACCCCAACGTGGGTGTGGTAACAGTTCCGGATGACAGATTAAAGGCACTGGGAGAGATGTATCATTCCAAGAAAGTGACCCCTGCTGTGATCGAATTTGTAGATATCGCAGGTCTGGTAAAGGGTGCTTCTAAGGGTGAAGGACTGGGCAACCAGTTCTTAAGCAACATCCGTGAGGTGGATGCCATCGTCCATGTGGTAAGATGCTTCGAGGATACGAATGTCATTCATGTAGACGGCAGTGTAAATCCTTTACGGGATATCGAGACCATTAATTTAGAGCTGATCTTCGCAGATCTGGAAGTATTGGAGAGAAGACTGTCCAAGGTAGTCAAGGCTGCCAGAATGGACAAGACCTATGCCAAGGAGCTGGCACTCTTAGAGCGTATCAAGGAGCATCTGGAGAGCGGTAAGATGGCGAAGAGCCTGGAAGTCACCGATGAGGACGAGCTGGCTCTGTTAAAGGAATACAATCTGCTGACCTACAAGCCTGTGATCTATGCGGCAAATGTATCCGAGGATGATCTGGCAGACGACGGCGCATCCAATGAGATGGTAGCGAAGGTGCGAGAGTTCGCTGCAAGTGAGAACAGCGAAGTATTCGTCATCTGCGCACAGATCGAGGAAGAGATCTCCGAACTGGATGATGATGAGAAGGCAATGTTCCTGGATGATCTGGGATTAACGGAATCCGGCCTGGAGAAGTTGATCAAGGCAAGCTATCATATCTTAGGTCTGATGAGCTTCTTAACCGCAGGAGAGGATGAGACCAGAGCATGGACCATCAAGATCGGTACCAAGGCGCCTCAGGCAGCCGGCAAGATCCACTCTGATTTCGAGAGAGGCTTCATCAAGGCGGAAGTTGTAAATTACAAGGATCTCTTAGAGCAGGGATCCCTGGCAGCTGCCCGTGAGAAAGGCTTGGTCGGCATGGAAGGCAAGGACTATGTCGTGCAGGACGGCGATGTAATTCTGTTTAGATTCAACGTGTAATACTAAGATTCGCAATAGACAGATTAAGAGACTGCTTGCAGTCAGAGTAATCTGTCTATTAGCGGATCAAACATACATGAGCAAGAAAGGATATAAAAAATATGATGAATGCAGGAGATATTGCCTTTCCCCATTTAGGCATTTACCTGGAAAATGTTCCCAGAAGCTTTACCGTATTCGGTTTCGAGATTGCTTTTTACGGTCTGATCATCGGCATCGGTGTACTGGCGGGAATTCTGATGGCAGTGCACCAGGCAAAGGTGAGCGGAGAGAATCCGGATACTATTTGGGATTTCGCTATTTATGCCGTGATCTTTTCCGTGATCGGTGCCAGAATCTATTACGTGGTATTTGCCTGGGATTATTACAAGGACAATCTGTTAAGTATCTTCAATACCCGTAATGGTGGTATGGCGATCTACGGCGGCGTGATCGGAGCTTTCCTGACTCTGTTCATTTACTGCAAGATCAAGAAGATCAGCCCTTTCCGGCTGGGAGATCTGTGTATACCGGGACTGATCTTAGGACAGGTTATCGGCCGCTGGGGCAATTTCATGAACCGTGAAGTATTCGGAGAATATACGGATAATTTCCTGGCTATGCGGCTCCCTATCGAAGCGGTGCGCAGTCGGGATATTTCCGAGAATGTAGCGGCACATATTATTGAGGGAACGAATTATATTCAGGTACACCCCACATTCCTCTATGAGGGTCTGTGGAATCTGATGATTCTGATCATTATGCTGGTATACCGCAAGCACAAAAAGTTCGAGGGAGAGATCTGCCTTTTGTATTTCGGAGGCTATGGCCTCGGCAGATTCTGGATCGAAGGTATCCGGACAGATACCCTGTTTATCCCCGGAACGAGCCTCGCCGTATCCCAGGTATTATCCCTGTGTATGGTGATCTTCGCGGTGGTGACGGACATTGTGGTGCGTATGCACCTGAAAAAACAGCCGAAAGTGGAAAAAAATTAAAAATTTTTAAAAATTTATTAAGAATATCGAAATAAGAGCAAATACATAGATATTGTGTTTACTCTTATTTTTTTACCACATATAGTGGAAAAGAGCGCTCTTGTCATAGGACAGGACGCTTTTTTTGATTCTGCCGTCGAAAAAAGCCACTTGATTTCTCTTGTAAAATCCCTTAATTTAGTATAAAATCATAATAAAAGTGGGAGAAAGTGGAGGCAAGTGCCACAAAGTGGTAGATTTTTGGAAAAATGGCCTCCTTTTTCGTGGCAGTCCCCTTTTGGATGAATGGTGGTGAGTGCGATGTTTATGAGCGAGTACAACCATACGTTAGATACGAAAGGCAGGTTGATCATTCCGGCGAAATTCCGAGAGACTTTAGGCGAGGAATTTGTAATTTCCAAGGGAATGGATGGCTGCTTATTTGTGTATGCGGGCGATGACTGGAATGCTTTTGAACAGAAGCTGACCTCATTACCTCTGATCAATAAGGAAGCAAGACAATTTGCCCGTTTCTTCTTAGCCGGTGCTGCTACGGTGGAAGTGGACAAGCAGGGAAGAATCCTGTTGCCGACACACTTGCGAGAATTCGCCGGACTGGAAAAAGATGTGGTGTTAGTCGGAGTCGGCAGCCGCGTGGAGATCTGGAGCAAGGATAAGTGGGAGACCATGAACTCGGATGCGGATATGGATGAGATCACCGGCGCCATGGAAGGACTGGGACTGACCATTTAAAAGAAGCAGATTGAAAGAAGCAGGAGAGGATGACCGTCGTGGAATTTAATCATTATTCTGTGATGTTGCATGAGACCATCGAACAACTGAATATCAGACCGGACGGCATCTATGTGGATGGAACCTTAGGAGGAGGCGGACATGCCTATGAGGTGTGCAGCCGCTTACAGAACGGACATTTCTACGGGATCGATCAGGATGACGCGGCGATCGCGGCGGCATCGGAGAGATTACGATGCTTTGGAGATAAAGTGACCGTGATCCGCAACAATTACGTGAATGCGGTGGAGGCACTCAGAGAATACGGAGTCACCGGCGTGGACGGCATCGTGCTGGATCTGGGAGTCTCTTCCTACCAGTTAGATACCGAGGACAGAGGGTTTTCTTACCGGTTTGATGCACCGCTTGACATGCGGATGGACCGCAGGCAGACCCTGACAGCGAGAGATATCGTGAACAATTATTCCGAGATGGAGCTGTATCATATCATCCGGGATTACGGCGAAGATCCCTTTGCGAAAAACATTGCGAAACATATTGTAAAAAACAGGGCGGACAAGCCCATTGAGACTACCTTTGAATTAAATGAGATCATCAGGGCCGCAGTTCCGGCGAAGATGCGGCAGAACGGACATCCCTCCAAGCAGACATTCCAGGCGATCCGCATTGAGTGTAATCAGGAACTGGAAGTACTGAAAAAGGCATTGGACGAATTGATCGATCTGTTGCATCCCGGCGGAAGGTTCTGTATCATCACCTTCCATTCCCTGGAAGACCGGATCGTGAAAAATGCGTTCCGCAGGAATGAAAGCCCCTGTACCTGTCCTCCGGAATTCCCGGTGTGTGTATGCGGTAAGGTCTCCAAGGGAAAGGTGATCACCAGAAAACCGATTCTTCCCGGTGCGGAAGAACTGGAAGCAAACAGCAGGTCCAAGAGCGCAAAACTACGTGTGTTTGAAAAGAAATAAGAATTTTAAATCTTTAATCAGTGAAAGTGGGAATAAAGTATGGCACAGAGAAGAAGTAATACCCCATACATATATGATAATACAGCAAGAGACTTACAGATCCGGAGACAAATGGAAGAGCCCCGGAGACAGCTGTCTCATGAGACGAGAAAAAACAGAGAAAAAGCAAGACATATGAGCATCGGCTATGTGTCTTTTCTGATGGCAGCACTGGTGGCATGTGCATTTTTCCTGGTGAACTATATTCAGATGCAGTCACAGCTGACCACAAAGATCGCAGAAGTATCCAGAATGGAGAGTGAACTGAACGCTCTGAAATTGTCCAATGATGAAGAATACAGCCGTATCACCAGCAGTGTGAATCTGGAAGAGATCAAGAAAATTGCCATCGGTGAACTGGGAATGACCTACGCAACAGAAGGGCAGGTAATTTCTTATGCCGGCATCAGCAACGATTATATGCGTCAGGCTGACGGCAGTCAGAACTAAGCACGGGAGGCAGAACGTGTGAAGGAGAAGAACCCCAAGAAATTCAGCATCAAAATGCAGAAGAAACTGTTATGCCTGTATGTATTGATCATACTGGCATTTATTCTGCTGTCGTTTCGTCTGTCATGGATCGTGAGAGCGGATGGAGCTGCCTATGAGAAGCAGGTGCTCTCCCAGCAAAAATATGATTCCATCACCCTGCCGTTTAGGCGTGGTGACATCGTGGATGCCAAGGGAACGAAGCTTGCTGTCAGTGAAAAGGTGTATAACCTGGTCATCGATGCCAGGGTAATGCTGGACCGCGAGGATTATCTGGAACCCACCATGGAAGCGCTGGCTGCAAATTTTCCAGATCTGGACATGACGGCGGTGCGGCAGTATGTAACGTCTCATCCCGAATCTTCCTGGTATGTGCCTCTTCGGAGGATGACTTATGACCAGATCAGCGGATTCCAGGCGGCAGCTCTGGAGAATGGCAAGATCCGCGGTGCCTGGTTTGAAGAGGAATATAAGAGAGTCTATCCAAACGGTTCTCTGGCAGCAGATGTGGTCGGATTTGCCAGAGCGGACAATGAAGGACAGTACGGACTGGAAGAGTATTACAACGATGTCCTGAACGGAACCACCGGAAGAGAGTACGGTTATCTGAATGATGATGCCAACCTGGAACGTACAATCAAGCCGGCAGTGGATGGCAACACGATACACAGTACAATTGATGCTAATATTCAGGGCATTGTGGAGAAATACCTGAAGCAGTTTAACGAGGAGCATAAGGATGCGGCACATCCCGGCAACGGCGCGGAAAATGTGGGCTGTATCATCATGGAAGTCAATACCGGCAATATTTTGGCCATGGCAAGCTATCCTACCTATGACCTGAACGATACCAGGAATACGGATGCCCTTTTGGGATCCCGTAAGATCGAGATGGTGACCAATGCCAACGGTTATCAGGTACTGACGAAGACAGATACCTATTTTACCCAGGAAGATATCGATGCCCTGACGGATGAAGAACTGTTGGATAATCTGAACTACCTGTGGAAGAACTACTGTATCTCCACTACCTACGAGCCGGGATCCACGGCGAAGCCTTTTACCGTGGCGGCAGCACTGGAGAGCGGTGCCATCACCGGCAACGAGCACTATCAATGCAACGGATATCTGGAAGTCGGCGGCCATACGATCAAATGTCACAGCTACCGTTCCGGCGGTGAAGGCGATGTGTCGGTACAGGATTCTATTGCCTGGTCCTGCAACGTAGCGCTAATGAAGATCGCAGCCACCATGGGCAAGGAGGAATTTGCCAAATTCCAGCAGACCTTTAACTTTGGATTAAAGACCAACGTGGATCTGGCAGGAGAAGCGAGAACCGCCAGCCTCTTGTTCCCGGTAGACCAGATGGGAAGCGCTGACCTGGCGACCAACAGCTTCGGACAGAACTTCAATGTGACCATGATCCAGATGATCACCGGTTTCTGCTCCCTGATCAACGGTGGATATTATTATGAGCCCCACATGGTGGACAAGATCACCAATTCCAGTGGAGCCACGGTACAAAACATTGAACCGAGAGTGTTGCGACAGACCATCTCCGAGAGCACTTCGGCAAAGATCCGACAGTATTGCAGAGCTACCGTTATGGAAGAGGGCGGTGACCGCAGAACCGGTAGAACCGCAAGACCCGCAGGTTACGCCATCGGCGGCAAGACCGGTACCGCAGAGACCATTCCCCGTAAAAACGGCGAGTATGTTGTATCCTTTATGGGATATGCACCGGCGGATGATCCCCAGATCGCCATTTATGTGGTCGTGGATCGTGCCAATGCATCCCCTCAGGATGATGCAAAGTTCGCAACGGGAATCGTTAGAAATGTTCTGACGGAAGTACTGCCTTATCTGAATATCTTCATGACGGAGGAACTGTCTGAGAAGGAGATTCAGGAGCTGGCAGAGAAGCAGATTGAGATTACGAATCAGTATACACAGAAACCGGAAGACGGGGATACCCAGGATAACGGTGACGGAACAGACACCGCTTCCGATCCTACGGACCAGACGGGTGGAGAGAGCGCCGGAACCGGAGAGGGAGAAGAGTCTCCCACAACTTCTGAGGACTGGAGAAATTACCCGGTGGATCCCGCTACCGGATATCTGGTAAGTCCGATTGACGGCGGATTGATCGATCCTGTTACGGGAGCGGATGTCGGCGGAGAGGACACCCTGGGTGACAGCCCGGTGAACAATAATCTGCTGAATCAGCAAAATGAATAAATAGTCGTTCATGGAACGAATAGCCTCACCTTTGGAGCCATAAAATGTAAAAAGCTCCGTGGGTGAGGTTTTTTATGGCAGATCATCAGAACCGATTTTTTCACCGTAAAAAGATCATGACCATATTTTTCCTATGTACGGCAGTCTTCTGCGGGCTGCTTGGACGACTTTTGTACCTGATGGTATGGAGGGCGGATTATTATGGAGAAGCAGCCACCAGACTGCATGAGAGGGAGAGAAGCATCAAAGCAGCAAGAGGCAGGATCCTGGATCGCAACGGTGTCGTGCTGGCGGATAACAAAACGGTCTGCACCGTATCCGTGATCCATAACCAGATCGAAGAACCTGAGCAGGTGATCGCCATGCTGGTAAAAGAACTGGGCATCTCTGAGGAACTGGCCAGGAAACGAGTGGAAAAATATTCCTCCATCGAGCGGGTGAAAAGTAACGTGGATAAGACTGTCGGTGACAGAATCCGGGAATATGATCTTGCAGGGGTAAAAGTGGACGAAGATTACAAGAGATATTACCCCTATGGAGAACTGGCAAGTAAGGTGCTGGGATTTACCGGAGGTGATAATCAGGGGATCATCGGACTGGAGGTGGTCTACGAGGAAGTACTGGAAGGTGAGCCCGGCATGATATTAACCGTAACGGATGCCAAGGGGATCGAGGTAGATACGGCGGGAGAACGCCGGGTGGAGCCGGTGCCGGGGAGAGATCTTCGCATCAGTATTGACAGAAATATCCAGGAGTATGCCACGCAGCTGGCGGAACAGGCATGCACTACCAAGGAGGCGGACAGCGTCTATATCATTGCCATGAATCCGAAGAACGGGGAGATCCTTTCAATGGTCAATTATCCGGAATTTGATCTCAATGACCCCTATACGCTACCGGTGGAGACTGTTACGGCAGAAGACGGCAGTCTCCTTACAGTGGACCCCGGGCGGCTGACAGCGGAGCAGAAGCAGGAAAAATTAAATGCCATGTGGAGAAACGGCTGCATTAATGATACCTATGAACCGGGATCCACTTTTAAGATCATTACGGCGGCTGCAGGATTGGAGTCCGGTGTCGTGACTCCGGACAGCAGCTTCTCCTGCCCGGGGTTTATCATCGTGGATGACCGTAAGATCAGATGCCATAAGACGGTGGGACATGGAAGTCAGACCTTTGTGCAGTGCATGGAAAACAGCTGTAATCCGGCGCTCATTACCGTGGGGCTCCGCCTCGGTGTGGATGAGTATTACCGGTATTTTGAGCAGTTTGGTTTAAAACAGCGCACCGGGGTGGATCTGCCGGGGGAGGCGGCAACGATCATGCATAAAAAGGAAGACATGGGAAATGTGGAACTGGCGACCGTGGCTTTCGGACAGTCCTTTCAGATCACGGCGATCCAGCTTCTGACTACGGCATCTTCCATTATCAACGGTGGCAATCGCATCACACCGCATTTCGGGATCGAAGCACTGAACCGGGACGGAGAGGTGGAAGAGGTGTTTTCCTATCCGGTACGTACCGGAATCCTATCGGAGGAGACCTCTGCCACCATGCGCTATATCCTGGAGATGGTGGTGGCGGAAGGATCCGGCAGGAACGGACAGGTGCAGGGGTTCCGGGTAGGAGGAAAGACCGCAACCAGTCAGACCCTGCCCCGGGGGAGCGGACGTTACATTTCATCTTTTATCGGTTTCGCTCCGGCGGATGATCCCGAGGTCATCGCCATAGCCATCATTAATAATCCACAGGGCGTCTATTACGGAGGACAGGTGGCAGCCCCTATCATAAGGCAGCTGTATGAAAATATTTTACCGTATCTGGGATTGGAGAAGACAGAAGATACCGCTGTCGAAAATAACTGAATGAAAAAGGTTCCGGCGGGTGAAAATTTGACAAAATCTGCTGACCACACCCCTTATAATGATTCTGAAGGAGGGGTGTGATGCATTATGAACTGTATTTTGACAGCCTGTTCCTCCTGAACTTCGGCATGAACCTGTTACTTCTGATCCTGGTGGATCATAGTACCTGCCACACTGCCACGTGGTACCGGCTGACAGCCGGGGCGGCGATCGGAGCGGTATGTTATCTGCTCCCTTTTTTATGGAAGGGAACGGCGCTTCTAAAGCTGCTTCTGTGTCTTCTGCCGGGGACGGGACTCATGCTGTGGGTGGCTTTTCCCATACGGAATATGAGGGGTTTCTGGCTGTATTTCAGAAAACAGTGCTTTTATACTTTTTTGATGGGCGGGGCGCTGGCAGCGGTATTTCGAAGCTTTCCCGCAGGCAGAAAATTCCTCCCGGGCACCTGCATGGTGCTTGGAGTGGGAGCCCTTTTTTGTATAATTTTTCTGCAACACAGAAAAAAGGAAGAAGAGCACGCGGCGCACTGCCAGGTATTCCTACGGGGAACGGACGGAGAATGCTGGGTCCCCGCCCTGATCGATTCCGGCAATACGTTAAGGGAGCCTATCAGCGGAGCACCGGTGTCGGTGCTGGATGCCAGGGTATTTAAGAGTCTGTGGCGAGAGGAACCTTCGGGATTTCGTGCCATCCCCTATCACAGCGTGGGGAAGAACAGCGGCATCCTTAGCGGTTATCCGGTACCGCAGATAACGATACGGTACCGGGGCGTGGAAAAAGTGTGCAGTAATGTATATCTGGCAGTGAGTGAAGAGGAAATTGCCGGAAAAGAAATTCCTATGCTGCTGCATCCTGCATTGCTGCAGCCGGGAGACAGGAAGGAGCAATTATGATCTTAAAGATAGCAATACCCGGAAAAATGAAATTGAAAATAACACGCAGGGAGCCTTTCCCCATACATCGGAAAGGCGATCTTCACTATATCGGCGGAGCGGAAGTATTACCGCCTCCCCTCCAAAGTGATCAGGAGAATCAGGTCATCGGTGATCTGGGAACGGAGTATGAGGATGAGGCGAAGGCAATTCTCATCGAGCATAACCTGCGTCTTGTGGTCTACATAGCCAAAAAATTCGATAATACGGGAGTAGGAGTGGAGGATCTGATCTCCATCGGCACCATCGGACTGATCAAATCCATCAATACTTTTAATCCGGAGAAAAATATCAAACTGGCGACCTATGCCTCACGGTGCATTGAAAATGAGATATTGATGTACCTGCGGCGGAATAATAAGACGAAGATGGAAGTATCCATCGATGAACCCTTAAATGTAGACTGGGACGGCAATGAGCTGCTCCTGTCGGATATCCTGGGAACGGATGAGGATGTGATCTACAGAGGAATAGAGAACGAAGTGGAGCGCAAGCTTTTAATGAATGCCGTAAGCAAGCTGTCGAACCGGGAGAAGACCATTGTACGGCTGCGGTTCGGACTGGGGACACCGGACGGACAGGAGATGACACAGAAGGAAGTGGCGAGCTTTCTTGGGATCTCCCAGTCCTATATCTCGAGACTGGAAAAAAAGATCATGAGGCAGCTGAAAAAGGAGATCAGCCTGCATATTTGACTTTGCATTCGGGACGGATACATGATACTATAGAGATTACGGAGAGGATCCATTCTCCAGATTATGAATGACAGGCCTTAAGGATGAAGATACATGATACAGCGTGATGATATATTATCGATGGAATATTTAAAAAAGACGGAATTCACCGGATGCCATCAGGGGATGCGTTACCGCCTGGAACAGACCCAGGCTCCGGAGGACCCCGAGGGCGGTAAAAAGCTTATGGTGACAGTATGGCCGGAGCCCTTTAATTATTTTAAGACCCCGGAGGAAAAAAAGAAAAGAGCATATTTTTCTTTTGACGAGGATGGCGTGGTGGATGCCGTCGGCTGGATGAATGACCGCTTATTCGAGGATAAGAAGATATGGGAGGAAGCACCTTCCCATTGGGATACCTATCAAATGTAAGGATATAATAAGATGATGTTAAAATATATCATAAAGGATCTGAAGGAGACCCTGGCCTATCTTCCCTACGGGATCATGGCGGGGGCTGTTGTGGGACTGCTCCTGAACGGACTGAATGCCAGACGGGAGCGTAAGGGGAAGGATGCTTTTCCCATGGCAGGAATCATGGCATTTTCTCTGTATCTGATGATCATTCTTGTGATCACTTTTTTCTCCAGAGAGGATGGCAGCCGGATCGGCATGGATCTGGAACTGTTCTCTACCTGGGGGACGAATGCGAGGAACCATGCGTTTGTCGTGGAAAATGTATTGCTGTTTATTCCCTATGGATTTATCTGTCCCTGGGCATTTCCGTGGCTTCGGGGGTTTTTTAGAAATGCCTTTGCGGCATTCGTGACCAGCTTCGGCGTGGAGACGATCCAGCTGATCACCGGCAGGGGATATTTTCAGGTGGACGATATCCTGACCAATGTGCTGGGTGGAATCATAGGGTATCTGATATATCGTATGATATCCGGAATCTGCCACAAAATAAGATATCAGTGACCCCGGAAGCTGACAAGGGAAGAACAGAATGAAATATATCTATAGATAAATACGACAGAGACATAGAAGCAGAAGCTTCTATGTCTCAGACTGTAGACAAAACGCTTTTGGTCAGCACTCCAGAAGCGTTTTTCTTGTTT
>OGEP01003303.1_pt1 | contig 12431 bp, 9 predicted proteins | sample 1570721 | NCBI WGS metagenome assembly OGEP01 (sample SAMEA2582131, study PRJEB24529) | metagenome | biome: Human gut stool | place: China | collected 2011 | reverse complement strand
AATATAGCGAAGCACAAGATGTTCGTGACGCAGTAGATCCGCGCGCACAAAATGAAGATTTAGGTGACGACCCGGTTCGTTCTTCCCTACTAGGTATTGAGAACCTGAAACGTATTGTGCCACAGATTCTCCAATGGACTACAACCGGAGAAAAAGGACAGACTTATGAAGAAGCGTCACGCCTCTATTATGCTGTCATCAATCAGTGGAACAACTACTTATATCATGTACTCGCCAACATCGGTGGTATTTATATCGAAAATACAACTGTGGGAGATGGTGTCAAGACCTATACGTTCGTAGAAAAAGAGAAGCAACAGGCCGCACTTAAATTCCTGTTGAATGAGGTATTGACCTATCCTAAATGGTTGTTTGACACGGAAGTGGGACAGTACACCTATCTCCTGCGTAATACTCCGGTGGGAAAACAGGAGAACGCTCCTACTCAGATTCTCAAAAATGCACAGGCTTACATTCTTTGGGATTTACTGGGCAACAATCGCTTGATGCGTATGATTGAAAATGAATCCGTCAATGGGAAAAAGGCCTTTACGGTAGTAGAACTGATGGATGGACTTCATAAAAATATTTTTGGAGTTACCGAACGGGGAGGTGTCCCCAATGTCATGGAACGTTCTTTACAAAAGAATTTCCTTGACGCATTGCTGACAGCCGCAGCAGAACCCGAAGCAGTAAAAATCAACAAAAAGATTGCCGATGAGCACTTTTTGCTTGACCATGCCACTCCGTTCTGTAGCTGTTATGCAGCTGAACAACGGGCACTTCGCCAGGAAGACCGTATGGGAGCTCCACGTGTGCTCAACTTCTACGGTAGCCAGCTTAACCGCATCTCAGATGCAATCTCAGTAAAGCGCGGTGAGTTGTTACGTATCAAGAAGCTGTTGCAGAATCGTCTCGGAACTTCCGATACGGCTACACGCTACCATTATGAAGATATGATTTTACGAATTAACACAGCTCTAGGAGTCAAATAAAACAAATCAATCACTAAACATTTACAATTAATGAGAAAAAGACATCTTTGTATTTTGATATGCCTTTTCGCCAACGCATTGTTTTTTGCCAATGCCGCGAATCGCACTATCACCGGAGTCGTGATCTCCGGTGAAGACAATGAGCCACTCATCGGCGCCTCAGTTTACGTATCAGCCGATGAACTGAAAAAAGCCGGAGTATCACAAACATCTCTAGGTACGATTACAGATATAGACGGAAAGTTTTCCTTGTCTGTCCCGGAAAAAGTAACCCGGATTCATTGTAGCTACATCGGTTTTGAAGAGCAAAGTATACCATTACAATCTGGAAAAGAAAATTACCGTATTGTACTTCAAGCCTCATCACACACATTAGGGGACGTAGTAGTAACCGGTTATCAAGAGTTGGAACGCCGCAAACTGACCGCCTCCATTGCCAAAGTAGATGTCACAGATGCAATGGTAGGTGCCGCAAAAAGTATCGACCAGGCATTAGCCGGACAAATAGCCGGTGTATCCGTTACGACAACCTCCGGTGCTCCGGGTGCCCCCGCACGTATCCGTATTCGTGGTACAGCGTCGCTAAACGGAACGCAAGACCCGTTGTGGGTGTTGGACGGAATTCCATTGGAAGGGACGGATATCCCGAATTTAGACAGTGATACGGATAATGATATTGTAAATATAGGACAATCATCTATTGCCGGAATCAGTCCGTACGACATTGAAAGTATTACAATTTTGAAAGACGCTGCTGCAACAGCTATTTACGGTGCACGCGCAGCAAACGGTGTAATTGTAATTACTACCAAAAGAGGGCGCACAGGTAAACCTATAGTCAATTTCAACACAAGATTGAGTTATACGCCCAATTTGAATACTTCGCGATTGAATCTATTAAATTCCGAGCAAAAAGTCAATTTGGAATTGGAATTGATGAAAGAACCGGATGACATATTCACTGCCCATCCTTTTTATCGCAAGGGAGGAGTCGCTTCTGTCTTAAGGCAATACAATTTATTTGAAACTTACCAACAGCAAGGATGGGACGGATTAAGCAGCGAGGCTCAAAACGCTATCAACCGATTGAAAACAATTAATACTGATTGGAACGACCTCTTGTTCAGAAGTGCATTTACCCAAGAATACAATTTCAGTATTTCAGGAGGTAGCGAAAAAACCACCTATTACAATTCATTAAGTTACTCTAAAGAAAATGGTAATGTACCAGGTGTTGATATGAGCCGTTTTAACCTGACAAGCAAAACCTCTTATCAGGTAAACCGAATGCTAAAAATCGGTACTTCCATATTTGCCAACCGACGGAAGAACCAAGATTTTGTAAGTGACAAATACGGTTACTCAAATCCAATTTATTATTCGCGTGTGGCAAACCCATATCAGGAAATATACGATGCGGAAAATAACTATATCTATGACTATGATATCCGCTCGACAAGTGATAACGAACCAGACCCCAAACGAGGGTTCAATATCCTTGAAGAACGTGCCAATACGAGTAAAGAGACAGTGACAACTGCTATCAATTCGATCTTCAATGTTGATTTACGTTTCAATGATCATTGGAAAGTGACTTCACAAGTCGGATTGCAATGGGAACAGTCTAAAGTTGAACAATATATCGGTCCAAACACATTCTCCATGCGTTATATGCGCGAAGAGAGCAAAGATGGAGAGAGTTATATTATTCCGGAAGGAGGAATGCATAAAGTAAGCAACTCCACTACCTCGCAAATCACTTGGAAGATACAAGGCGAATGGAACCAGACTTTCAAAGATATCCATGAGGTACAAATTATGGGTGGTTCGGAAATACGCAAAAACTGGTATGATGCACTTGCATCCACCGCTTACGGTTATGATCCTAAGACACTCACAACAAAACCACTTAACATTGACCCGAGAGACGCTGACAATTATCCGCTGCACATAAAATCTTATACAGAAAACGCTTTTGCATCTTTCTATGCTAACGGTTCCTATACACTTATGAAACGTTACACATTAGGAGCAAGCGTACGTATGGATGGCTCCGATCTATTCGGGGTAGACAAGAAGTACCGTTTCTTACCCATTTACTCTGTCAGTGGATTATGGAGAATCTCCAATGAGCCATTCTTGAAACCGGCTAATCAATGGATGGATAATTTAGCTTTGAGATTATCCTACGGTCTGCAAGGTAATATTGATAAAAACACCTCTCCTTTCTTGCTCGGTAATTATGGTAACCAAACAGTAATTGACAAAAATGAGACAATTATAACCATCGGTTCAGCTCCCAACGACAAACTGCGTTGGGAAAAGACTGCGTCTTACAATGCCGGAATAGATCTCTCCGTACTCAAATCAGCCATCAATCTTAGTATAGACTATTATTACAGAAGGGGAAGCGACCTTATCGGCTACAAGGACTTGCCTTTGGAAAACGGCTTCTCCTCACAAGCAATCAATTGGGCCAGCATGGAGAACAAGGGTGTAGAAATAAACCTGCAAACCCGTAATATAACAACTAAGGATTTTTCTTGGTACACTACATTCAATTTTGCTTATAACAACAACAAAGTACTTAAAGATCATAAAAAGGAAAACAGCCCGACTCCAGGACTGGAAGGTTACCCGGTAGGTACTATTTTTGCAATCAAAAGCAAGGTTGATCCGGAAACAGGACGCATACTTATCTATCCAAAAGGAAGCGATGAAGCTGTTACTGTTGAAAAATTATTCGAAATGGTAGACCTAACCGGAGGATTTGGAGGCTTTTATGATTATGATGCGACTGCAGAATTCCAACAAAGCCTATACGAATATGCCGGAACAAATGACGCTCCCTACACAGGTGGTTTAATCAATACATTCAACTACCGCAATTGGGAATTGAATCTCAACTTTTCATATTACTTTGGTGCACATGTACGTACAAATCCTTCTTACAATGTTGTCGGATTTGACCCCGGACATAATGCAAATCAGGATATTCTTGAACGCTGGACACCCGAAAACCATAGTGGAAAGTTTCCGGCTTTACTCACAAAAAATAATTATCCTGCCGATTATGCACTTTTCGGTGATCTACCTGCTATTTATAAGAACCTTGACTTATGGGTAAAACGTCTCAACTATATACGCCTACAGAATATAAGACTAGCATATAAGTTACCGCAAGAATGGCTCCGTAAAATCAACATCAACGGAGCGACTGTTGCTGTAGAAGGACGTAATCTATTAGTTTTTGGCTCTAGTTACAAAAACTATATGGACCCGGAATCAATGAGCAATCTCTATTCCACTCCGGTGCCCAAATCAGTAACATTCAACCTCAGTCTTAATTTTTAAGTAATTCTCCAATATGAAAAGAATAAAATCAATATACAGATTTCTTGTATTGACAGGTTGCATTGTCATGACATCATGCAGTAACTACCTCGACATACAGCCTGTCGGGAAAGTCATCCCCAACACTCTAGAAGAATACAGAGCATTGATGACTACGGCATACTCACAAGACCTTTTGGACAGGAGTGTTTGTGATATGCGTACGAAAGACATCACCATAAAAAAAGATAACATAGACCAAAATAATTACGGCGATATAGAAAAATGGATAAACAATAGTACATCTGCCAGAGAATTCGGCTGGCTAGATTATTATGAAAATATATATTATGCCAATGCCATCATCGACAAGCAAGATGAAATAACGGAAGGAAGCGAACAGGACATCAACCAATTGGTGGGAGAAGCCTATTTAATGAGAGGATATATGCACTTCCTTTTGGTCAACTTCTACGGGCAACCTTACACTAAAGAGGGTGCACCGAAGACAAAATCCATTCCATTGAAACTAACCCTCGACCTTGAAGAGATTCCATCACGCAATACAGTAGAAGAAGTATATACTTCTATTCTTGAGGACATAGAAAGCGCACGCAATCTCATTACAAAAAAAGAATGGGAATTAGGTTATAATTACCGGTTCAACACTCTTTCCGTAGATGCTTTTGAAGCACGGGTACGCCTTTACAAAGGAGAATGGCAACTTACATACGATGCAGCAGAACGTGTCCTAAAACAAAAAGCGACACTCGAAGATTACAATAATCCGGATGCCAAAGCCAATTTATATACCTCTGTTGAATCAATTACTGCGTATGAGAGAATTTATGAGCCAACCAGCACATTAGATGCATCAAAAGCTACACAATCATTTGTAGATATGTTTAGTGAAGGAGATTTACGCCCTATAAGATATTTCGGAGAAAAGGACAATGAGGTTGATTATTATCCCATAATTAAAACAAACGGAAGTGTAGATTATAAATGTAGTTTCCGTGTCGGTGAACTTTACTTGAATTCAGCAGAAGCGGCTGCCCGTCTAGGTCATTTACCAGAAGCCAGAAACCGCTTATTACAATTAATGGAAAAGAGATATAATCCGGAAAAATATGAGCTGAAAAAAAATGAGATAAATGAGATGGAACAAGAAAGTCTCATTTCTGAAATATTGGATGAACGTGCCCGCGAATTGGCATTCGAAGGTCATCGCTGGTTTGACTTACGCCGTACTACCCGTCCGAGAATAGAAAAAACTTTATATAGCGGACAGACCATCATTCTGGAACAGAATGACGAACGCTATACCTTACGCATTCCTCAAAGTGCTATTGAAGCTAATCCGAATCTCTCCAATTAGAGTTGTTCTGATATTCACTATAAACTCCCTTTGCAAACTCATCAGCAAAGGGAGTTTTTTCATTGTATCATATTTATTCTGCTATTTCAAATTATTATTGAAGAACTGTTCTATCTTATCGAATGGGATTACTTGCAGATTATCGTACAAATCTACATGATTGGCTCCGGGAATAATCAATAATCCCTTATTGTCACCTTTCAGTTTCTTGAACGCATCCTCACTAAAGTAACGGGAATGAGCCTTTTCTCCGTGAATCATCAGCACTGCACTACGTATCTCGTCGCTATAGGACAGAATAGGCATATTGATAAACGAAAGCGAAGAAGTCTTATTCCAACCATCATTAGAATTGAGTGAACGTTTATGGTAACCGCGTTCGGTCTTATAATAGTCGTAATATTCTTTCACAAATTGTGGAGCATCATCCGGTAATGGATCAATCACCCCTCCGGCAAGTGTATAAGAACCATTGCGGTAGTCTTCGGTTCGCTGAGCATTGAGTTGCTTGCGTAATTCATAACGGGCGTCGGCATCCATTATATCATTGTAACCATTAGCGTTCACACGGCTCATGTCATACATCGTAACCGTTACTGTTGCTTTGATTCGAGTATCGATAGCCGCCGCATTGAGCGCCATACCACCCCAACCGCAAATACCGAGTATACCGATACGATCCGTATCCACATCGTCACGGTTGGCAAGATAATCCACCGCTGCACTGAAATCTTCCGTATTAATATCCGGTGAAGCCACATAACGAGGCTCACCACCACTCTCACCTGTATAAGACGGATCGAAAGCAATCGTCAAGAATCCCCTTTCTGCCAGCGTTTGGGCATACAGTCCCGAAGATTGTTCTTTCACCGCACCAAACGGGCCACTAATGGCGATTGCCGGCAATTTACCTTCTGCATTTTTGGGGATATACAAGTCAGCAGCAAGTGTGATACCATAACGGTTGTAAAAAGTAACTTTCGAGTGACGTACTTTATCGTTTTCGGGAAACGTCTTGTCCCACTCTTGAATCAGGTTTAATTTCTTTTCCGTAAACTTATTATTTCTGTCAGAAAGATTACCTGCTGACAACAGCTTGCCTGCAATACAAAGACATATTGTCATTACTACACGCGAAAAATTCAATGTTCGTCTCATACATTCTATTATTTATGTTATCAATCATTTTTCTATTCCCTTTTAGGAATGTTGCAAAATTAGATAGATTTATGCCTACCCCCGGTAGACAAATTACTGATATTACATCTCAATCATAACCTTAATTACAGATTTTATAATACTGATGAAAGCTGTAAGTAAGGTGGAATCCGTAACTGAGGTTATATAATCCGTAATTAAGGTTGTTAGAATGACAGAATTATCCCGTATTTTTGTAAACGATATACGACGGAAGTGCTTTTAAAACATTAAACAGCAATAATTATGAACAAGATATTCAACTTGGACAGTGTAGACCAATACAATAAATTGTACGGCCTTGAAACTTTGAATCCGTTGGTCAGTGTGATCGATTTAAATAAAGCCACCCGGCAGATGAATTATGCACACTGGCATTATGGTATCTATGCACTTTACCTGAAACTCGAAAAAGCGTGTGACATCAAATATGGGCGGCAAAATTATGATTATCAAGAAGGAACCATTGTATGTTTTGCTCCCGGACAGGATGCGGAAACGACATTGATCACAGATCGCGTGCAAGTGAATGCACTTGGCATACTTTTTCATCCGGATTTATTACTAGGAACATCACTTGGCAAGACAATCAAGAAATACACGTTCTTCTCGTATGAAGTAAACGAAGCCCTTCATCTTTCTGAAGAGGAACGGAATATTATTATGGATTGCCTGAGAATCATCCGCCTTGAACTAGAGCACGGAGTGGATAAGCATAGTAAAACATTGCTTGTAAACTATATAGAACTGCTCCTTAACTACTGTATGCGTTTCTATGAACGACAATTCGTCACCCGCAGTAAAGCGAACCATGATGTGTTGACTCGTTTCGAGCAATTACTTGACAACTACTTTTCAGGAACTTTTGCAGAACAAAACGGCTTACCTACTGTCAAATATTTCGCTGACAAAATATGCCTTTCCCCCAATTACTTCGGCGATATGGTAAAGAAAGAAACCGGCAGGACACCACAGGAACATATTCAGGAAAAAGTAATCGAAATGGCAAAGGAACGTATGATCGGCACAGAAGATACAGTCAGCCAGATTGCCTACTCATTGGGATTCCAGTACCCGCAGCATTTTTGCCGCCTGTTCAAAAAACGGGTAGGATGTACTCCTAACGAATACCGTGTACAGAATAATCTGTGAAAAGAATATGAAGAAGAAAAATACATTGGATTTGAATACCGTGCATGAATGCAATCGTTGTCTGGACTGCAAAACATTGCATCCTCAGGTGAGTCTTATTAATTTGGAGAATCCGTGTCTGGAGCAGGATACTGTCAAGTTCGAGTTCTACGCTATCTTACTGATAGAAGACTGTCCGGACGAATGTTCATGTTGCGGCCGGAAGTATTATGATTATTCCAATGCGACAATGGTCTTTCTTAAACCGGGTGAAGTTTTCCGAATGAGCAAGGAAAAGACCTTACCCAGCAAAGGCTTTTTGCTGGTGTTTCATCCGGACTTGCTGTTTCAGACCACATTGAAGAACCATATCAATAATTACACCTTCTTCCACTACCACAAAGAAGAGGCATTGCATCTATCGCAACGTGAAACAGAGAAAGTCACCTGCTGTCTATGGAATATAGAGGAAGAACTGCATCATTCGATTGATACACATAGCAGGACTATCCTTTCACGGCATATCGAACTATTACTGGATTACTGCACTCGTTACTACGAACGTCAGTTTATCACCCGCGAAAACAGGAATAAGGCAATTCTCAGAAAAACGGAACAGTTGCTTGAGGATTATATAGAGTTGGGGAAATTACAAAATGGCAAACTTCCTACACCCGACTATCTGGCGGAAAGGCTCAATCTTTCTCCTGTTTATTTTACAGACCTGCTGAAATTTGAAACAGGCAAGACTTTGGAACAGTATTTCCAACTCAAACGATTGGAGACTGCTAAACGAATGCTGATGAAAGACGGTGCCACACCCACTGCTGTTTCCCATCAATTAGGCTATCCGAATGTACAGCATTTCAGCCTTGTATTCAAGAAAATAACAGGTATGTCACCAAGTGATTATCAATCCCACCCACAACCAAATTAATCACTTGCCCTGATAATTAATAAATAGATGTACCAAAACGCAGATTATCATAGAAGTAATCTGCGTTAATTATGTATTATGATACAGCCTTCATTAGAAATATTTCTTCTCCGTCGCCCGTTGCCAAGCCTCCACCAATTCCGTCATGACTTCCGATACTGACTGTCTGCGGGATACAATGGCGGATACTTGACCGATCTCCAGCTCACCCTCTTCCAAATCACCTTCGAATATGCCTTTCTTGGCACGACCGCGTCCGAGCAAAATTCTTAATTCTTCGGGAGTAGCACCACTATCCTCCGCTTTCTCCACAGCTTCCCGAAAAGCATTCTTCACCAAACGTGTCGGAGCCAGTTTCTTCAACAGCAATTTCGTGTCTCCTTCACCCAGACTCAAACAATAGTCTTTGAATACCGGACTGGCAGAGCTTTCTTCCGTCAGGGCAAAACGGGTTCCGATCTGCACCCCTTCGGCTCCCAACACCATAGCTGCTAGAATACCTTCCCCCGTACCGATACCGCCTGCCGCAATCAACGGCAATGTAGTAGCTTCACGCACGGTCGGAATCAGACAGAAAGTCGTTGTTTCCTCACGTCCATTGTGCCCGCCGGCTTCAAAGCCTTCGGCAACTACCGCATCCACTCCCGCTTCCTCACATTTCACTGCAAAACGGGAAGAAGAAACGACATGAATCACCGTAATGCCACGTTCTTTCAGCCATCCTGTCCACGTTTTCGGATTTCCTGCAGAAGTAAAGACAATCTTTACTCCTTCCTCCACCACAATATTCATTATTTCTTCTATCTGAGGATACATCAAAGGAATGTTCACCCCAAAAGGAAATCTCGTTGCCGCACGGCATTTACGGATATGCTCGCGCAAAGTCTCCGGATGCATGGATCCGGCACCGATCAGTCCTAAACCACCTGCGTTACTCACTGCGGAAGCCAATCGCCAACCGCTACACCAAACCATACCACCTTGAATAATGGGATACCGGATCCCTAGAAGAGAAGTTATTCTGTTCATAATAAATAATGTATCAATACATTTTATATAACGCTTTTACCGGGTAATCTGTTCGATAGGTTTATTTATCAACACGGTAGTTGAATCTCCGTAAGTTTTCAACACTTCCAACGTGCGGATACGGTTATCTCTTCCAGTTTTGTTCCAGAATTCTTTCGTAAAGGCAGCCATCAAATCAAGCCCGCTAATAGTTCCGCCACAAACTGAGACATTCTCCCCTATCCGTATTTCATTCGCTTTCCGGTTACGTGTCCGGTTCGTATAGAATCTCTGCCTACGCAGTTCGTAGAAAGAATCTCCCCGCCATGTATTCTTGTTCACTCTGATCTTTTTCTGATAAACAGGATCCCAGTTATAGCGGGTATTTGCCTTATACGGCATAAGAGTCAACACAACTTTCGGTTTAGGCAGTGCTTCGGGAAGCGACTCATCGGGCAACATCCAACGCTTTTCCTCCGACATACGGGGAGTACCCACCGCACCACCGAAATCAATCTGCTTGACCGCCTTCGGATTCAGCTTCAGTTCTTCACTGCCCTCCAACAACTTTTGCAGTTTGAGCGAATCTTGCGCAGACCATTGGGCATAGCATACCCCTGTCAGCAGCAGTGAGACTGCCGATATAAATAAACGTTTCCTCATTTTTTATTGTTTTTTATCTTCCGAAGGCTCTCCCCTTTTTACCACCAACGATAGCCTGTTCCACAAAGCGGCTCATCGTGACACGGGTCAATCGTCCACCGGGTTTTAGGATATTGCCGTTCCTCCCACCAGCTACGGTAACAGGCGGCTGCATCAAGCACTTCCTCATCGGTCAGGAAATAGATGGCTTCATAATTTTCAGCATTTGCCAGCACCATCTTGCAGCCTAACGACGGAGGTGTACCTTGACGGATATACTCGATCACCCAAAGCATACACTCACCCAAACGGATCTTACCGTTGTTCGTATTATAGACCGACGGGAACGAAGGAATAATTGTCAGATCTTCCGCATATTTCAAAAGTTCGGGAATATCCTCCTCCATGAAATGAGGCACTTCCACCACTCCTTTATCATTCTTCATTTTATATGTACCCGCCTTCAATTGTTTCACAAAGAGATCAACATCCGGATTGTTATAATCCATTTCTTCGCTGCTGCATCCCGCAAAAGATACAATCAGGCAAACAGCCATCCACAGCATTAGTAGTGTTTTTTTCATTTTCATAAGGGTTAATACGTCATGCGAAGTCCGCAGAGCAAGTTAAAGTTAGTCGGCCGCTTCGTGCGTACCGTAGCCAGTTTCGAATCGGTACTGAAATGATGCGAAACACCGGGCTCGGCAAAAACCGCAAGCCGGTCATTAATCTTATAATTGATTCCAATACCGGCAGTTACCGCCAATTGGACAGGTTCTTCCTTAAAACTGTTATCCGTCGCACCGGCTATACATTTATCCGCCACTCCGCCTACGGTAGCATAAAGGTCTACTTTCTTCGTATCTACCAGTGTCACGTTTACCCGCACGGGTATACCCAGATAATGTAAATGCTGTCCGGCCGAACGAAGATTTGAATAAAGCAGTCCGGTTTCTATCCCCAGATAGTCGTTCAATTTTCGTTCTACTGTTACTCCTGCAGAAACAGGTATCTTGTAAGTACCGTCCTCTGCCGGAAGCGCCATGCCCACTTGAGCTTTCACAGCCCAGCAACGTTTCTTCATTATTTTCTCCGAAGTCACAGGCAAACCCGCCCGTTCTTCCTCCCGGCCGGCAGAAATTTCCGTATTTCCATTCGCTGCCTGCCAATAACCACTATGGCGTTCGTTACCGTAAGGGCGCTCATGCCCTGTAGCCGTGGACGAGAAAGAGAACGACATCGAGAAAGTAAAGGCAAGCGAGTCCTCATCTTCCGTATATTGCGACAACATTCCGAATGATTGGGGAGCCGGTTTCTGCAATACCGGTTCTACCGGCAGCGGCAGTTGATTGACACGTATCCCGTCTCCGTCCATCTGCCCTCCATTCGTCGCGGCTATCTTGGTAAACGCTTCCTCCATCTCTTCTTTAGGTGAGAAATACAGGAAAGTGGCCGACGAAGCTGCCAGAACAAGCAGTACGGACGCCGCAGCCGCCACACGGAAGAGCAGGAGCCGACGACGATGTTGACAAGCCACAGGAATATCCTGCGAAAGCTCTTCCCAAAAGCCATCCCGTACATTCATCCCGGTATCGGCGAGACGTGCGCGAAACAGATCGGTTATTTCATCATTTTCTTTCTTCATGGTTCCTATACTCTTTAATTCTTTTTGCTAACAAATATTTGGCCCGGTGTAACTGCGAAGTAGACGAGTGCTCTTTAATATGAAGCAGCTTGGCTATCTCCTTGTGTGACTTCTCTTCAAACACATAAAGGTTGAAAACGGTTCGGCAACCATCCGGCAATTCGG
>OGEP01003285.1_pt1 | contig 12516 bp, 10 predicted proteins | sample 1570721 | NCBI WGS metagenome assembly OGEP01 (sample SAMEA2582131, study PRJEB24529) | metagenome | biome: Human gut stool | place: China | collected 2011 | reverse complement strand
AAAAAATTTTATCAGCAGAATAGAATCTTAAAGATTAGGTCGGGAAGCGACAGTGAAGAGCAGACCGTATATAAGGAAATAACCGTGGAGAAGGGAAATCTGACGGCGGGCGTGACGGAGAGCGGCAGCGTAACGATCGGCACGCTGGATCAGACTCTTGATTTTTCAGAGGATTCTTCCTCTGCAAGCACGCAGAACAACTCGTCCGCGCAGAACAGTGCGGGAGAAAATGCGACGTCGTCCACCAGCACGGCATCGACCCTTGAGGTGGAAACGGTCTATGTTACCGCAGGGCAGTCGGTTGCGGAGGGCGATCCCATCTTAAAGCTTACAGAGGAGAGCGTGGCATCTTATAAAAAAGATCTTGAGGAAGCGGTGACGGAGGCGAAGACAGCCGTCAGCGAGGCGGGCTTAAGTGCAGAAAAGCAAAAAGTATCGGCAAGCTACTCCTACAATCTGAGCACGGCGGAGGGATCTGTTGCACAGGAGACCTACGAAGCTGCCATAAAGCAGCTGCAGGAGGCTGTGGATGACGCGCAGGAAGCGGTGGATACGTCGGCGTCCCTGATCAATTACTATCAGGAGCAGATCGATGCGGGCGTGGACTTAAGCGCATCGCTTACCGAGGAGCAGGAAAATTATGACAAACTGTACACAAAGCTTGTGGCAGCGAAAAACAACTATACCACGAAGTCCATTGAGGCGGAGAAAACGTTGAAAGAAGCGGAACTCTCGGCAAAAAATGCATCCAGCCAGTACAGTGTGGATGTCTCCGGGGCAGACAATGACATTACCGATGCAAAAGATACGCTGTCCGACGCGGAGGAGGCACTTGAGGAATTTGAGACTGCCATCGGGGATGACGGTACGATCTATGCGGAGTATACGGGAACCATTACCGATCTGGCGTACGAGGCAGGGGATACCATCTCTTCCGGCGCAACGGTTGCCACTTTTTCCAATACGGATGCGGTGACGATCACCGTCTCCGTGTCGGAGGAGGACATCACGAATATTGCAGTCGGAGATGTCGTGGAGATCGAGCTGTCTGCCTATGAGGACCAGACGTTTGCGGGGGAGGTGGAGAGCATTGACACTTCATCTTCCAGCGGTTCCTCCACGGTGTCTTACAATGTGACCGCCGCGTTTACTGGGGACATCACTGGAATATACACGGACATGACAGGAAACGTCACATTTATCAGCAGGCAGGTGACGGATGTGCTGTATGTATCCAACAAGGCGGTCCAGTCGGACGGAACGACATCCTATGTCAAAGTGAAGGATGCGGACGGAACGATCCGCATGGTGGATGTGAAGACGGGATTTTCTGACGGGGTCAACGTGGAAATCACGTCCGGGCTCACGGAAGGTGAAACTGTGCTGATAGAAAGTCAGGTGACAGAATGAAGCCAAAAGAATTATTGAGACTGGTCTGGATCAATATCACACAGAACAAATTTAAGGTGATCATGACCTCGATCGGCATTATCGTCGGTGCGGCCACCATCGTGATGGTCATTGCCATTGGTAAAGGCGGTCAGGCGGACGTGGCAGACCAGTTTAAAAACTTAAATGCCGGTGCGGTGGACATTTCCTATGACGGCGGGACAGATTTTGGCGGCGGAGGAAGCAGCGATGATTCGGATTCTGGCATGGCAATGATGGCGCCGGGTGGCAGTTCCGGTGGAGGCTTTGGAGGCGGTTTTGGCGGAGCCCCCTCCGGCGATATGGGAGGCGGTTCCTCATCGGGAGGCGAGGCGCCGGGCGGATCACCGGGGGGAGAGATGCCTTCCGGTGACGGCGGCGGTATGCCGGATATGGGAAGCTTTTTCGGCGGACAGAGCGATATGGAAGACCGCATGAATCAGGAAAATATCACGCTGAGCGAGGATGATGTGGATGACATCGAAACATTTGCGTCCGGCATCTCGGCAGCGACCATTACCTACACCACAAAATCCAGTGTGGATGGCGGAGATCTCGATGAAGCCGATACCTATACCATCGCAGGAGTGAAAAGTAACTACGAGACGATCAGCAACCTCTCCCTCGCGGTCGGAAGTTTTATCACCGACGATGATGATGAGAACAAAGAAAAAGTCTGCGTGCTCGGCGCAAGCGTTGCCGAAGAGATTTTCGGCAGTGCCATTGAGGCGTACGGAAGCGTGATCTATATCGACGACCGGCTTTATGTGGTAAACGGTGTGCTGGAAAGCATGGGAACGGTCGCGTCCGGTATCAGCCCGGATGACTCCATTTTTATCCCTTATGCGACCGGCGTGAAATATCTGGTCGGATCGTCGGTCAGACCGACCATCACGGTGCTGGCAGCGGATGTGAATAATGTGGAAGGCGTGATCGAGGAAGTGACGGCGGTGCTTGCCACCAGTTATCCGAACGCCGAGTTCACATTTGAGGATGCGGGAAGCAAGATGGAAGCGGCGGAGGCTTCCAACCAGATTCTGACCATGCTTCTGATTGCGATGGCGGCGATCGCCTTCGTGGTCGGCGGAATCGGCATTATGAACGTATTGTTTGTATCTGTAAAAGAGCGGACCAATGAGATCGGTATCTTAAAAGCAATCGGCTGTTCCAAGCGGGACATTCTGCTGGAGTTTCTCGCGGAGGCGGCGGCAATCAGTCTCATCGGCGGCGTGCTGGGAAATCTGGCATCGCTGGCTGTGGCGCCGGTTGTACAGTACCTCGGCGTCCGTGTGGAACTGTCGGCGTCAGCATTTTTGATTGCCCTCGTGTTTGCTGTGGGAACAGGAACGATCTTCGGATTTTATCCGGCGTATAAGGCGTCCAATCTGGTTCCGGTGGAGGCACTTGGTGCGGAATAAATAATTGAAAAGAGGTTTGGCATGATAAAGAAGAAAGCGGTGGCGGGCGGCATTGTGGCGCTTGCAGCAGTGCTCGGCGGCGGCATTTTCGCATGGATCCGCAGGATAGAAGATACGGAGACACTGGCGGATAATCAGAAATATGTATATGCCTATGTGACCAGCATCGAGGGAAATGAATTGACATATGTGGAAGTCGACGAATCGGTGGTGGAGGCATATCTTGCAAGCAGCACGGAAAACACCGAGAATGCAGAAAAAGGCGGAGATGGCTCAGGGGCGCCTGGAGGAAGCGATGGCTCAGGGGTACCTGGAGGAAGTGATGCCGCAGGAGCGTCTGGAGATGGTTCGGGGGCGCCTGGCGGGATGCCGCGGGGAACTTCCGGAACAGATGATAGCACGGAGACGTCGGACGGGATGTCACAGGGAATTTCCGGAACGGATGATAGCACGGAGACATCGTACGGGATGCCGCAGGGAACTTCCAGAACAAATGATAGCACGGAGATGTCGGACGGGATGCCGCAGGAAGAAAATGGCGACATGCCGGGCGATGCGACATCGGACGGAACAGGAAGTAACGGTGGAGGAGCACCGGGCGGAAATGGCGGCATGAGTGGTGAAAGTGTGACAACATTGATTCAGGTCAGCACGGTGGTGCACACCACGGCAGGTACCGAGACGACGTTTCAGCGGCTGGCGGCTGGCGATCTGCTGAAGCTTCTGATAGAGACCAGCGAAGACGGTGAGGAGGTTATTATAGAGATATGGATGCAGTGATGGATATGGAGTCGGCGATCTGCGCGGCCTCAAAAGCAGAAAGTATAGAAAATACAGACGTAATCACAATGAGAAATATCAACAAATCCTACCGCATGGGAACGCAGTCCCTCCATGTGCTCAAAGATGTGTCGCTGACCGTAAAGCAGGGAGAATATCTTGCCATTTTGGGTCCTTCCGGTTCCGGAAAAAGTACGCTCATGAATATCATCGGGTGCATGGATGTGATGGACAGCGGAAACTATCTGCTGGATGGCGTGGCAATCGAACAGGCGAAGGAAAAGGAACTGGTAAAAATCCGGAATCAGAAAATAGGTTTCATTTTTCAGAAATATCATCTGATTCCGACCTACAACGTGCTGCAGAATATCGTTATGCCGCTTCTGATGCGCGGAATGGGGCTTGCGGAAGCGCAGGAGACGAGTATGGATACGATTGACATGCTCGGGCTCTCACAGCGTATCGGACATAAGCCCAATGAGCTTTCCGGTGGTCAGCAGCAGCGCGTGGCGATTGCGCGTGCGCTGGTCGGAAAACCGGCTATTCTACTTGCAGATGAGCCGACAGGCGCGCTCGATGTGAACAGTGGAAAAGAGGTATTGAAGCTTTTTGAAAATCTGAATCAGATGGGAAATACCATTGTGATGATTACCCATGATCTGAATGTGGCAAAACATGCGGGCCGTGTGGTAAGAATTGTGGACGGTGAGATCTATGAAAACTGATTCCAGAGCGGTTGCAGTAGGAAAATGAGGTTATAAAAAACTGATTCTGGGAGGATGCAGCAGAAAATGAGGTTATAAAAACTGCATTTTGGGTCGTGGCGGGTCTGGGAGATGCATTTTGCCATCTGAGACAGGTTTTTGACTATTTCGCGGGTCCGAGAGACATTTTTCGGCATCTGGGACCTGTTTTACCATTTTACATTGGTGTTATGTCGACCATTCTGCTGTTTTGCGGGTCTGGGAGATACATTTTGTCATCTGAGACCCGTTCTTGACTATTTCGCGGGTCTGAGAGCTGCTTTTTTGCGTCTGAGACCCGTTTTACTCTTTTATACTGTTGTTATGTCAACTATTCTGTCATTTTGCGGGTCTGAGAGCACGTTTTTGCGTGCATAGACCCGAATCCACGGTTTGTAACATAATGTTCGCGGAGACAAAAGTGAGCATGAAGCAAAGACGGATGCGCATGCTTACGTGTAGCGGACGGATATGTTCCATGCGAACGCGCTTGCATGGAATTGCCGCAATAAGCATATTGCGCCCTGCTTTGATAAGTAATATTATTAGAAATCCCCAAGTGTGTTTGTAATAATATTACACATCACCCAGAAGAGGTCTAGGCTTATTGCGATAATTCCTTTTGCCGGGGTATCGTTGATGTATGATATAATGAATCTTGACAGATTCATATTAGAAGTTCTTGCGGAACTTCGGATGCGCAGAAAGCAGCGCAAAAAAGATGATATAATGAATCTTGACAGATTCATATTGTGCGCAGAAAGCAGCGCAGACACAGAATCGCATTTACAGCAAATTATGGACAGTGCAAAGAGAGGAAAGAATGACAAACGAACAGATACGTGATTTTTTAGAGAAACATGCGGAAAAGCAGTTCAAAGATTTTACCAGCAGCCTGATTCCGGGGACAGATTCGATTCTGGGAGTGCGGCTTCCGGTGTTGCGCTCGCTGGCGAAGCAGCTCGCAAAGGAAGACTGGAGAACTTATCTCAAGGAGGCACGTGATGACACCTACGAGGAGATTATGCTGCAGGGACTTGTGATTGGCTACGTGAAAGCGGAGATGGAGGAGCTTTTGGAATATGCCGCAGCATTTATTCCGAAAATCCACGACTGGTCAGTCAATGATGGGTTTTGTTCTACATTTAAGATTGTCCGAAAGCACCGGGCAGAGGTGTGGGATTTTCTGATGCAATACCGCGCGTCTGAGAGTGAATTTGAGCAGCGGGTGGTGGCAGTGATGCTGATGGATCATTTTCTGGTGCCTGAATATATCGACCGCGTGCTTGCCGTATATAACAGCCTAAAGCATGAGGGCTATTATTGCAAAATGGGAGTCGCATGGGGAATTGCGACTGCTTATGCAAAATTTCCGCAGGAGACCCAGGCATTTCTGCTGGAAAATGAACTGGATGATTATACCTATAATAAGGCAATTCAGAAAATGCTGGAGTCATATCGTGTAAGTGCGGAAGACAAAGAAATGTTGCGTGGTAGGAAGCGGAAAGTGACCGGTAGAAAGAACGTCGCCAAGCCCGAGCAGTAGGGGAACTAAAAAACCGAGTCATCTGCCAGAAATGTGAAGCCTCCGGTGCTTCGAATCACACCGTCGTCAGAAAGCCCCGCCGGACTCGAGCAGTAAGAGTCCTAAAAACAAAGCCACCTGCTTTAGATGTGAAGCCCCTGGAATCCACCCCAACCTGCCACGCCGGAACATGGGAACGGCATATCAGAACACGATGCGAAAATCTCTTGTGAAAATGTGCAGAATAGAAACGGAAAGAATTGCCACGCCGGTTGTCCATATGTTATACTTAACATATGCAGAAACGACGCCGGATTTGGGGTATGATAGTAACGGCGGGCAAAGGCTGTAAAAAATGGTTGCCACAGGAAGTGGCGGATTGGAGGAGCATATGGCAAGGTTTACGTTACCGCGCGATCTGTATCACGGAAAGGGAGCGCTGGAGGCTTTAAAGGACTTTGAGGGAAAGCGCGCGATGATCTGTGTCGGCGGAGGTTCCATGAAGCGTTTTGGATTTCTGGATCGCGCAAAGCAGTATCTGGAAGAAGCAGGAATGGAAGTCTGTCTGTTTGAGGGAATTGAGCCTGATCCATCGGTGGAGACGGTGATGAAGGGTGCCAAGGCAATGGAAGAATTCAAGCCGGACTGGATCGTGGCGATGGGCGGCGGTTCTCCGATTGATGCGGCAAAGGCAATGTGGATCAAGTATGAATATCCGGACATTACGTTTGAAGATATGTGCAAGGTATTCGGAATTCCGAAACTCCGCAAAAAGGCACATTTTTGCGCGATCTCTTCCACATCCGGAACGGCGACGGAAGTGACGGCATTTTCCATCATTACGGATTATGAAAAAGGAATCAAATATCCGATTGCAGATTTTGAGATTACGCCAGATGTGGCGATCGTGGATCCTGAGCTTGCAGAGACGATGCCGCAGAAGCTGGTAGCGCATACCGGTATGGATGCGATGACGCATGCCATCGAGGCGTATGTTTCCACGGCGAACTGTGATTTTACCGATCCGCTTGCCCTGCATGCGATCAAGATGATCCAGAGAGATCTTGTGGGCTCTTATAACGGAGATATGGAAAAACGTGATTCTATGCACAATGCACAGTGTCTGGCCGGTATGGCATTTTCCAATGCACTGCTTGGAATCGTCCATTCGATGGCTCACAAGACGGGTGCTGCATTTGCAGATTACGGCGCACATATCATTCACGGTGCAGCAAACGCCATGTATCTGCCGAAGGTCATCGCATTCAACGCCAAGGATGAGACCGCGAAAAAGCGCTACGGTGAGATCGCAGATTTTATGGGACTGGGCGGAGGTACGCTGGACGAAAAAGTGGCGCTCCTCATTACATATCTGCGCGGCATGAATGATGATCTTAAGATTCCGCACTGTATCAAGAATTACGGCGCGGACAGTTATCCGACTGAGCAGGGATTTGTGCCGGAGGAAGTATTCTTAGAGAGACTGCCGGAGATTGCAGCAAATGCAATTCTGGATGCCTGCACAGGATCGAATCCGCGTCAGCCGAGCCAGGAAGAGATGGAAAAACTGTTAAAATGCTGCTACTACGATACAGAGGTCGATTTCTAGGAGAGCTTTAAGAAAGCAGCGCAAAAAGAGGATAGAACAGAGGGTGCACATGCGTGCCGGAAATCCGGCGCTCGCATGCACCCTCTGTTTTTATCTGCCGGCGAAAACAAATTTCGTTTTTTGCCAGCAGTTCGATCAATTCCCGATCATGCGAAACATTTCTGCCCAGCCAACCCAATTTCCCGCCCGGTTGCCCCAATTTCCGGGCAGCAAAACATTTCTGAACAGTCAAACCAATTTTCTGCCCAGCCGCCCCAATTTCTGGGCAGCGGGAAATTTTCCGAAATAACGAACCATATTCCCAACAGAAAAAGTCGAACCACTGCCGGAAAATTTGTGAACAGAAGGAAACGAAAATGATATTTTACCGGTATAATACACGTTTGTCCGCCGCATACTAAGGAAAAGTCTTACGAAAGGAAGCAGTGATATGGAGATACAGGTCGGGAAGCAGAGCCTCGCGTTTGCGGAGGCTCCTTACATCATAAGCAGTGCGAGTATTGTGGGGAAAAAAGAGGGCGAAGGACCGCTCGGGAACCGTTTCGACGTGGTGGGCGAGGATGACAAATTCGGCCAGAACACCTGGGAGGAGGCGGAGAGCACCCTGCAGAAGGAAGCATTTACGCTGGCGGTCGGGAAGGCAGGCTTGAAAACCGAGGACATCCGCTATCTGTTTTCGGGAGATCTGCTCGGGCAGAATATTGCGACATCCTTCGGACTCATGGACTATCAGGTACCGCTGTTCGGGCTTTATGGAGCGTGCAGCACCTGCGGTGAAGCACTCTCATTGGGCGCGATGTGTGTGGCGGCGGGGTATGCAGATTATGTTGTGGCGATGACGTCGAGCCATTTTGCCAGCGCGGAAAAACAGTTCCGTTTTCCGCTGGAATATGCCAATCAGCGCCCAAAATCAGCGACGTGGACGGTCACGGGGAGCGGTGCTTACGTGCTTGGGAAAAAAAGAAGCAAGGCGCGCATCACGGGGATCACGACCGGTAAGATCGTTGATTACGGCATCAAGGATTCGATGAATATGGGAGCGGCCATGGCACCTGCTGCCAGTGATGTGATCTGCCGCCACCTGTCAGATTTCGGAAGGAACGTGACGGATTACGATAAGATCATTACCGGCGATCTCGGAAAAGTCGGGCAGGAGATTCTCTGGGATCTGACGAGGACTGGAGGGTATGACATCAGCAGCATCCACACCGACTGTGGGATTGAGATCTACGATGCAGACAAACAGGGAACGGGTGCCGGCGGTTCCGGCTGCGGGTGTGCGGCAGTGACGCTTGCGGCACATTTTATGCGGCAGATCGAGGAAGGGAAATGGAAAAGAATCCTGTTTGTCCCGACGGGAGCGCTACTCTCGACCGTTTCCTTTAATGAGGGAATGACGGTGCCGGGAATTGCGCATGCGGTCGTCATCGAGCATGCGGGATAGAAAGGGGGAACATGCTATGGATTATGTCAATGCATTCTGGGTTGGCGGGTTGATCTGCGCGCTGGTGCAGATTTTAATGGAAAAAACAAAAATGCTTCCGGGGCGCATTATGGTGCTTCTGGTGTGTCTTGGCACACTGCTTGGAGCGATACAGGTCTATGAACCGTTTGTGGAATTCGCGGGTGCGGGTGCCAGCGTGCCGTTGCTCGGATTTGGAAATGTATTGTGGAAGGGCGTGAAAGAGGCGGTGGACCAATATGGCTTCCTTGGAATTTTCATGGGAGGCTTTCAGGCAAGCGCGGTGGGCATATCAGCGGCGCTGGTGTTCTTAGCTTTATGCCCAAGAACCAGGGCAGCAGGTGCCTTGCTCTTTCGGCATGCTTTCCTTTTGCTTCCCTTCCCCTGTGCCTGTCACATCCGGAAAACTACTCTTAAAGCACGCAACCTCTATCAAAATATGTATCATATAGTTAAAATTAACATAGCACTATCAACAACGGTTGTCAATAACGGAACTTTCGATTATTCCTCCAAAAAATCCACCTTGCTCACCGATACCTCATATGCCACCCGCTTTTCTGTCTCTAACTCCGAGATCTTTTTGACATATTCCCTGCTCTGGATTCTGCCCCACACCTGCACATGACCTCCCACTTCAAAGCCGGAAGCAAATCTCGCATTTCTCCCCCAGCAGATACACGGTATATAGTCTGATTTTCCGTAGGAACGGTTTACCGCAATCAGAAGATCCGCAATCTCCCGTCCCAGCGGCGTCTTGCGGTAAATCGGTTCCTTACAGATATATCCGTCCAGAAAAATCTGGTTGCTCTTCATATCCTCCTGCAGTTCCTCCAAAAACTCCAGTTCCCGCACGAACACCGATAAGACAAGGCGGTTCTTTTTCTCCTCATGCCGGTTAAACGACCGGAACTGCCCGGTCACATAAATGATCTGTCCTATGTAATCTGCATTTACGTCAATCAGCCGCTCGGATATCATTAACGGAATGTAGTCCAGATAATTGCTCAGGCGGTTCACTGCCACATCCACCATATAAAATCCCTCACCGTACACTTCGTGACTGAACCGGAAATCGGATACAATCTCTCCCATAATTGACACCTGGTTGTTTTCAAAAATTTTATCTGCCATGAATCTTTCTCCCTTCTTACGACCATACTCTTTTTTGCGTTGTTCTTCTTTTTCGTTCCGTTCTACTGGTATGATCTGCCTGACACATTATTTTTATCACGTCCGGTGCCAGAATTTTCATGCAACATGTCGATAACAAAGGGAATGAAATGGCGGATTTTGTCGCATGTACCACTTGCGCATCTCCGAAAATATGATAAAATAGATTGGTTACTTTTTTAGACTAGGTTTCACACAGGAAAGAGAGATTTTGTATATGAAAATGAAACGTGAAGATGTCCGTAACATTGCAATCATCGCCCATGTCGATCACGGCAAGACCACTCTGGTCGATGAATTGTTAAAACAGAGCGGCGTGTTCCGTGAGAACCAGGAGGTTCAGGAGCGTGTCATGGACTCTAATGATATTGAGAGAGAGCGTGGTATCACGATTCTTTCAAAAAATACAGCGATTACTTATAAAGGAACTAAGATTAACGTCATCGACACCCCTGGCCACGCTGATTTCGGCGGCGAGGTTGAGCGTGTCCTTAAGATGGTAAACGGCGTTGTGCTGGTCGTTGACGCTTTCGAGGGCGTTATGCCGCAGACCAAATTCGTTCTGATGAAAGCGCTCGAGCTTTCTCTTCCGGTTATCGTGTGTCTCAACAAAGTCGACCGCCCGGAGGCACGTCCGAACGAGGTTGTGGACGAAGTGCTTGAGCTTTTCATGGATCTGGACGCTTCCGAGGAGCAGCTTGACTGCCCGTTCCTTTTTGCTTCTGCAAGAGACGGCTACGCTGTCCGCGAGCTTGACGATCTGGTGAACAACAAAAAGGATATGACTCCGCTGTTCGACACGATCCTTGACTATATCCCTGCACCGGAGGGCGATCCGGACGCCAACACCCAGGTATTGATCAGCACCATCGATTACAACGAATATGTCGGACGTATCGGTATCGGAAAAGTCGATAACGGCTGCTTAAAGGTCAATCAGGAGGCGGTTGTTGTCAACCACCACGAGCCGGACAAGCAGAAACGTGTCCGCATCAGCAAGCTTTACGAATTTGACGGTCTGAACAAGGTGGACGTCACAGAGGCAAAGATCGGTTCCATCGTAGCCATTTCCGGTATTGCAGATATCCATATCGGTGATACCATCTGCGCACCTGAGAATCCGGTTGCCATTCCGTTCCAGAAGATTTCCGAGCCGACACTGTCCATGAATTTCATCGTAAATGACAGTCCGCTCGCCGGACAGGAGGGTAAATTCGTTACCTCCCGTCATTTAAGAGACCGTCTGTTCCGCGAATTAAACACCGATGTCTCTCTGCGTGTCGAGGAGACGGACAGCCCGGATTCCTACAAAGTATCCGGCCGCGGTGAGCTTCATCTGTCCGTACTGATCGAGAACATGCGCCGCGAGGGTTATGAGTTTGCCGTCAGCAAAGCTGAAGTTCTCTACCACACGGATGAGAACGGCAAGAAGTTAGAGCCGATGGAGCTTGCTTATGTCGATGTACCGGATGAGTTTACCGGTGCCGTTATCGAAAAGTTAAGCCAGCGCAAGGGCGAAATGCTGAACATGAAACCGATTACCGGCGGTTACACACGTATGATCGTGGTGTCGGACGCGAGCCGTTGTGATAGACAAAATACGTCTTGCCTTTAAAATCAAAGACCGCCATATGGTTCGTGTTCGAGGTCGAAGTCGGGTACATTATGACATTGCCGAATGTCCAGTCACCGCTGGTTAAATCCGGCGCTGTCGCATATGCCATGCATTCTCTCCACCCGTACGCGTAAAACAGATAATAATCTCCGTAGTAGTTGCCCTGTTCATCCGATCTGCGGTACAGCCACGGCGCCTCGGTGTAATTCTCAATGCCGCCCTTCTGATACATGATGTCCGCATCGTCAAACGAAGTACCGCTGGTAATCTCCCCGTCTCCGTTCATATCCTTGACTGAAATCATATCCTCATTGAGCTCGCACATGAAAAACATGCCGTTGCCCCACGCCAGATACCGGTGCTCCTCACCGTTTTCATCCGTCTCCACCCACGCCGTCGGATCAATGTCATTGAAGGTGGAAAGCTGCGGCTTCGTCACAGAACCGCGCACAAGCGGTTCTCCGATATCGACAAACGTGCCCGTCGGACTGTCCGCCACCGCCACACCGATCGACTGCTTGCCGGATTTATCCCAGCTGCAGTAGTACAGATAATACTTGTCGTTGTATTTCATGACCTGGCTTGCCCAAGCCGATACATCATCCTTCGCCCAGTCCACGGTATCCATCGTCATGACGGTTCCCTCAGACTTCCAGTTCACCAGATCCGTGGAGGAATAACACAGATATTCCGGTATCTCATAAACGGAATTCGCCACCTGTTCGTCCGTCGACGCGTCGTGTCCCGTGTACAGATACACGGT
>OGEP01003275.1_pt1 | contig 12560 bp, 10 predicted proteins | sample 1570721 | NCBI WGS metagenome assembly OGEP01 (sample SAMEA2582131, study PRJEB24529) | metagenome | biome: Human gut stool | place: China | collected 2011 | reverse complement strand
AATGGAAATTTCATGCCACGCGCCGGGCGCAAAAGGAACTTTTTTCATGCCCAGCAGCAGATGGGGAGCGGGCTTCAGCTTGATGGGGAAGGTGAACAGGGCGTAATCCTTCGTGGTGGTATCACAGGCATTGAACAGGCGGTCCGTCAGGGAAACCTGAAGGCCGGAATCGTCCGCCTGGTCCCCGTCCGCCACGCGGAAGCGGAACTTGACCAGCCCCGTGGTCCCGTTCGGAAAGTTCCAGGTGGCGCCCCCGTTCTGGTAATCCACATTGGATTTCTCATTAACCAGTTCTGGATCATTCAGGCGTTTGATTTGCAGCACTTTTTTTCCACCTCCGGAGGGATCGGGCACCAGTTCAGCGGAGGGTTTGCGGTTATAGCTGCAATGGCCTTTTTTCTGGGGGATATAGGTATGGATGGTCCACTGGCCGTCCAGGTCCCTGCCCGTCTGCGTGGAACGCGTCTTGGCAGCCACCCAGCGGCGGTCCACGATGACGAGGCGGCGGTGGTTTTTGTGCTGCCCCAGGGAAACCAGGATGCGGTTCTTGTCAAGCTGCACCATTTCACTCTGGTGCTTGCCGCGGTCCTCCGGACCGTCCAGGGTGGCATAGCCGGGATGGTTGCGGTGTTCGTCCAGAATGATTTCCCGGAATCCGTACCACGTCTTTCCTTCGTCATCAGACATGGCGATGTGGTGGGAATCACGGTTGGTGAACACGTCCTCCCACGTGCCGTTGCCTGCCGTGGCGTTTTCAGGCAGGGCCATCGTGTTCGTCCACAGGGAGACGATGGTTCCGTCATCCAGGCGGCCCAGCGTATTCATGGTCAGGGTGCCGAAGAAACGGGACGGCTCCGGCTTGCTCCATGTTTCACCGAAATCCTTGGAGAAAGCCTGCCACGCCTGGTCCTGGGAGGTGCGGGCCAGCGCCCACAGGGTGCCGTCCTTCATTTCCAGCACCGTGGCTTCCACGGCATTGTTGAACCACCTGACGCCCTGGTGGGGCGGCCTGGCTTCATGCTTGGGAGAGGTAACGCCATTTTTGGACACGCGCCAGGTCAGGCCTCCGTCGTCGGAAATATGGAACTTGGTGCCGCCGCCCATGTTATGGAACGGCACGATCACCCTCCTGCCCTTGTTCACAAAGGTGGGCGTGCGCATGATGCCGCCCAGTTTTTTCAGATTTTTCTGCTTCTCCGGATTTTTCCAGTCCTCCTCCAGCTTGCCGTCGTTCGTGACCGCAAACCACTTGCCGTCCAGGCCTCCCTTGGAGAGGAAGATGAACCCTCCGATGGGCTGCACGCGGATGAATTCCCTGGTCACGGGGTTGCGCGCAATCGCCGGGGATTCCTTGGGAATGCCTCCGTAGTTGGGCGGGTAGCCGCTCGGAGCCGCCTTCATTTCCCAGGTCTTTCCGTTGTCCTTGCTGACCAGGTAGTCCGGTTCCTTGCGGGTGCCGGAGTAATGGCGGATTTCACGGGAGTTCACGCGGATGAGGCCGCGTCCGGCATCGGACGGCGGCGTAGCGACAATTTCAGGCTCCGGAGCGGGAGCGGCGTTCTGCTGGGCATAACAGCAGCAGACGGAACCGGTAAACAACGCAAACAACAGGCTTTTCATAAATCAAATACTAAAGGCGGTACATTTTCCTCAAACAGGACTTCCCCTTCAAGCACAATTCCCTCCTTCCGCAAAAAGACCACCGTCAGGAATGCTTGCCCGCGGATTTCCCGCCGCGGTATTTCGCGTCCAGCTTTTTCAGAAGTACGGCCAGTTCCTTCTCCAGCACCTCGTACCCCTTGGCGTTGGGATGCACTACATCCTTCATCAATTCATTGCGCGGAGAAACGCCGTCCGCGGAAAGGAGAGCCTTCCCCGGATCGGCAAAAAAGACGTTTTTTCCATTCTGCAGCTTTGCGAGCAGCTTGTTCGTCTGCTTCACCGGCTCCGCCAGGTTTTTCTCCTTCCTGGGCAGAATACCCAGCAGCAGGATTTTGGAAGAGGGGCATTTCTGATGCACCAGGCGGACAAATGCCTTGATATTGTCCGCACAGGCCTGCGGAGCATCCTTCCGGTGGCCCAGATTGTTGGTTCCCAGCAGAATAATGATGACCCTCGGGGAGATGCCGGCCAGCTCCCCGTTCTGCACGCGGTAATAGGCATTGTCCACGTAATCAAAGCCAAAGCCCATGTTGGTCACCGCATGGGGACCGAACAATTTCTCCCAGGAGGCCTCCCCTCTCTTGTTGCTGTCCCCGGAAGGCTCGCCCCCCCAGTAGTGGGTAATGCTGTCCCCGATCATCACGTATTCCGGTTTCACGGCCCGGTTCCGCTTCTTGACGGCTTCATGCCGCGCATTCCAGTCATACGGATCCCGCTGGTGGGGTTCCGGCTTCAGGGTGGCGGGCAGCGCGGCCGCAGGAGCGGAAAATGCGGGGAGCGCCAGGCAGGCGGCGCCCAGCAGCGCAGTGAACGTATACAGCAGGGAATTCATGACGGAAAAGCGGAATTGAAAAGCAGTTTAAGGAAATACTTCCGCGCATCAAGACCACATGCTGAAGCGGCCTTTCCCGGAAGAAAAAGACCACTGCCCCGACAGCCGGCCATGCCGCGCCGGAACATCAGGACGCGCATCCTCCCATTCCTGTCTTACCGAACTACGGAACCTCCCTTGTATCTGCCGTCTATTTTCTCCAGAAGCGAACTCAATTCCTTCCCCAGCACGTCATATCCCGCAGCACTGGGATGCAAGCCATCCACCAGCAGGCCGCTCTTTGGCGACACGCCATCTTCTGCCAGGAACGCCGTGCCCGGATTGGCAAAAAACACCCTCTTTCCATCAGCAAGAACGGATACCATTTTATTGGTTTCCACAATCAGGGGCGCCACCGCCTTTTCCTTCCTGGGCAGAATGCCCAGGAGCAGGATTTTAGAGGCCGGGCACTTCCGGCCCACCAGGCTCACAAAAGCCTTGAGGTTGTCCGCGCATGCCCGGGGAGTATCCTTCCTGCCGCCAAGATTATTGGTTCCCAAAAGCACGATGATCACGCGCGGAGAGATTCCGTCCAGTTCCCCAAGCTGCACACGGTAGTAGGCATTGTCCACGTAATCTGAGCCAAACCCCATATTGGTCACCGTATGAGGGGAGAAAAGATTTTTCCATGCCGCCTTTCCCGTCCCCAGGGCCCTGTTGTCTCCGGAAGGCTCCCCTCCCCAGCGGTGGGTAATGCTGTCGCCAAAGACGGCATATTCCGGATTCACGCTCCGGTTCCTCTCCATCACGGCCTTATGACGGCCATTCCAGTCATAAACGGCGCGCTCGTTCACCTGAGGCTTTAGCGTAGACGGCAGCTCATTGGCGCACGCGCCGGAGAAAAAGGCCGCGCAAGAAACTCCCGCCAGCAACAAACAGAGGAATGAATGGGATTTCATCAAAATGATAGTTAAAATATTGTTGGCAGCAATTTGGAGAGTAAAGAAAAAACTATCCCCCATAACCGTAAATTTCCCTCATTTTTTATTCCGGAACAGCCAGATGCCTGAAACAGACCAGCGCAACCGCTCCAGTTCCCCCGCCTGGAAGAATTGGCCTTGTTGACCGCTAACATTCCCGGTATAATCAGGCGGTGCGGAGTTTCGCCGCTTCCGGGCTTTCAGCGGGCGCGGGGCGTCTTTCTCCGGTCTTCTTCACTACATCCTATTTATGATCAGCATAGTAAAAGACTTGAAGGAGTCCCCCGCCCTTCCGCAGGAATGGCAGGGATTCAAGCCGGGAGCATGGACGGAGTCCATTGACGTACGGGATTTCATCCAGAACAACTACACGCCCTATTCCGGCAATGAAGAGTTTCTTTCCGGCCCCTCCCAACGCACGCTCCGGCTCTGGGAGGAACTGAAAGTCCTGCTGAAACGGGAAATAGACAACGGCGGCGTGCTGGATGCGGACCAGGAAGTGGTCTCCTCCATCGTCTCCCACAAGCCCGGCTACATTGACAAGGAGCTGGAAGTGGTGGTGGGCCTCCAGACGGACGCTCCCCTGAAACGCGCCCTGATGCCCTTCGGCGGCCTGCGCATGGCCCAGCAGGCCCTGGAATCCTACGGGTTCAAGATGTGCGAAAAAACGGCGGATATTTTCAACAAGATACGCAAGACGCATAACGAGGGCGTTTTCGACGCCTACACTTCCGACATCCGCGCCGCCCGCTCCGCCGGCATCATCACCGGACTTCCGGACGCCTACGGCCGCGGCCGCATCATCGGGGACTACCGCCGCGTGGCCCTGTACGGCACGGACAAGCTGGCCGCCGAACGCCGCAGAGACCTCAAAAACCATGAAAACCTCCCCCTCACGGACGAAGTCATCCGCCTGCGCGAGGAAATGAGCGAACAAATCCGCGCCCTGGAGGAACTCGCCCGGATGGGCGCCTCCTACGGCTGCGACCTCACCCGCCCCGCCGGGAACGCCCGTGAAGCCGTGCAATGGACCTACCTGGGCTACCTGGCCGCCGTGAAGGAACAGAACGGCGCGGCCATGTCCCTGGGCCGCGTCTCCACCTTCTTTGACATTTACTTTACCCGCGACCTGGAACAGGGCCTCATCACGGAAGAGGGAGTGCAGGAAATCATTGACCAGTTCGTGATGAAGCTGCGCATCGTCCGCTTCATCCGCACGCCGGACTACAACAACCTGTTCTCCGGGGACCCCACCTGGGTGACGGAATCCATCGGCGGCATGGGGGAAGACGGGCGCACCCTCGTCACCCGCAGCTCCTTCCGCATGCTCCAGACGCTGTACAACCTGGGTCCGGCTCCGGAGCCGAACCTGACGGTGCTGTGGTCCGGGAACCTGCCGGAAGCCTTCAAGAATTTCTGCGCCAGGGTTTCTATTGAAACGTCCTCCGTCCAGTACGAGAACGACGACCTGATGCGCCCGCACTGGGGCGACGACTACGGCATCGCCTGCTGCGTGTCCGCCATGCGCATCGGCAAGCAGATGCAATTCTTCGGCGCGCGCGCCAACCTCGCCAAGTGCCTGCTGTACGCCCTGAACGGCGGCGTGGACGAACTCAAGGGGAAACAGGTGGCCCCGCCCTCCCCGCGCTATACGGAGGAAGTGCTCAAGTACGACGAAGTGATGGCCCTGTACGACAAGATGCAGGACTGGCTTGCCAAAACCTACGTTGACGCGCTGAACATCATCCACTACATGCACGACAAGTACTGCTATGAACGCATTGAAATGGCGCTGCATGATCCGGAAATCCTGCGCACCATGGCCACGGGCATCGCCGGGCTCTCCGTGGCCGCGGACTCCCTGTCCGCCATCAAATACGCTACCGTGAAGGCCGTCCGCAATGAAGAGGGCCTGATTGTGGATTTCAAGACGGAAGGGGAATTCCCGTGCTACGGGAACAACGACCCGCGCGTGGACGAAATCGCATGCAGCCTGGTCAGCAACTTCATGGAAAAGCTGCGCAAGCTCCACACCTACCGCAACTCCGTGCCCACCCAGTCCATCCTGACCATCACCTCCAACGTGGTGTACGGCAAGAAGACGGGCAATACGCCGGACGGCCGCCGCGCCGGGGAACCGTTCGCGCCCGGCGCCAACCCCATGCACGGAAGGGACAGGAACGGAGCCGTGGCCTCCATGCTCTCCGTAGCCAAATTGTCCTATGGCGACTCCCTGGACGGCATCTCCTACACCTTCTCCATCGTGCCGCAGGCCCTGGACAAGGAGGAACGGGAACGCCGCACGAAGCTCGTCTCCCTGCTGGACGCCTACTTTGCCGCCACCGGACACCACATCAACGTGAACGTGCTGGAGCGGGAAACCCTCCTTGACGCGATGGACCACCCGGAAAAATACCCCCAGCTCACCATCCGCGTTTCCGGCTATGCCGTGAACTTCATCAAGCTGACCCGGGAACAGCAGCAGGAGGTCATCAACCGCACCTTCCATACCCGTTAACCCAGCCAGGAAGCGGATGCCGCAGGCTTTCTCCCAGAATCCGGCCCCGGACGGAGAAACCGCCGTCACCGGACTGGTCCATTCCGTGGAATCCTGCGGCACCGTGGACGGTCCCGGCATCCGCTTTGTCCTCTTCCTGTCCGGGTGCAGCCTGCGCTGCCGCTACTGCCACAATCCGGACACCTCCTACGTGCGGAGGGGACGCCGCAGAAGCGCAGCCGACGTCCTTGAAGAAATAGCCCGCTACCGGGATTTCCTGCTGGCGGCGGGCGGGGGCATCACCCTTTCCGGGGGAGATCCCCTTTTCCAGCCGGATTTTGCGAGAACCGTACTGAAAGGATGCAAGAAACTGGGGCTGCACACCTGCCTGGACACCTCCGGCCATCTGGGCGCGAACGCGGATGAAGAACTGCTGGCGAATACGGACCTCGTCCTGCTGGACATCAAGGCGTGGAACCCGGAACGGTACCGGGCCCTGGCAGGCGGGGAATTGCGCCCCACCCTGGAATTCGCGGAACGCCTGGCCGCCCTCCGCAAACCCGTCTGGCTGCGCTACGTCCTGGTTCCGGGCCTCACGGACAACATGGAAGACATCGCAGAGCTTTCCCGCCATGCGGCGCGCCTGGGCAACGTGGAGCGCGTGGACGTGCTCCCCTTCCACCAGATGGGGCGCTTCAAGTGGGATGAACTGAAGCTGGACTACACCTTGAAGGACGTTCCGGAACCTTCCGCGGAACTGACGGAACAGGTCCGCGGCATCTTCCGCCAGGAAGAAAATTTAAAAAGTTCCGTGCATTGAAGGCAGGAAAAATTCTTTTCAACCATGAGGCGTTTATAAAACATCCATTCCTCCTTTTACCATTCCAAGTAAAATCCCTACCTTATATTCAGCTTTTAAAGCACGTTCACGCCATATTCTGACATCCAAAGCCAGCCCCTCCTCCCGTGCTTGTAACAGCAATGCAAGAATACATTCCCGCATACAGGGAGGAATTTTTTCTCCCTGTTCCAAACGAACTATATCGGTCACGTCATATCCAGACAATTCAGCAAGATGGGCCAGCGTTAAACCGGCATCATTTCTCAACTTTTTAAAATTAATGCCTTTAGACATGACTTCCTGTTTAACACAGGAGTTTCTTCATCATAAGAAAAAGGACTAAGCTCTTTTCTTGGTAGAGAAACCCGTTAAATTTCAGAGGTTGTTATTTCCCTCAGAGCATCCAGTACCTCCTGCACGGCAATATGGCGGTTGCAGGGAACGTCACGGTCGCACTCCTTCAGGAAGCAGGGGGAACAGCACTGGTGGCTGTACAGGGAGCGGTTGAAGGGGCCCATGGGCCGGCAAACGTCCGGAAGGCGGGTGGAAAACAGGGTCACCACCGGAAGACCGCGGAAGGAGCAGAGGGACGGAATGTCCCCATCCACAGCCACGGCCGCCACGGCGGCATCCATCACGGGGAACAAGGCTTCCGGAGTTCCCACCGCCAGCTCCACATTCAGGCGTTCCGCCAGAGCGGACGCGCGTTCCCGGTCTTCTTCCAGAGCGGCCAGTACGGCCCTCCCCGGCAGAAGGGAAACCAGCTCCGCCCATTGTTCCTCACTCCATTCACTGGCGCTGCCCAAGCTGGAGAACGGAGCCAGCAGGATGGGAGCGTTTTCCGCCGCAGCCGCCTTTTTCACCGGGAACAGGGACGGATTCCAGGCATCCAGCCCGTGCAGCCCCCCCAGTTGCAGATAAAGCTGAACCCGGTGCATGGGGGGAGCGGCGCGCAGCACGGGAGCCTTCACCCGGAATTTGTATTTCCGTGCGCCGGGATGCGTGTCCAGCCCGGAGAACATCATGGGCCCGTACGGTTCCAGCGCCTTGAGCGTTTCCATGTCCTGGTCCAGCATGACGCCCAGGTCCAGCGGACCGTCATTGTAAAATTCATCCGCGGCCAGCGCCTCCCGGAGCTGTTTCAGGGAATCGTGCGGCAGAACATGGGTGACTTCCGGCACCGCCTTCCATACCCCCGCCTGCGCGGACGGGCAGATGACGTTCACCTGCATGTCGCGCCGGACGGCTTTCAGCGCACGAACCAGGGGAACGGTCACCAGGGCTTCATCCAGCGCCTTGGGAACAGCCACCAGAATGCGGTACGGCTGCAGTTCCATGTTTTCCAGAAAGCCGTCCGTTTTTTTATCCTGCGGAGCAAAGCGGTCGATGGACTTCCAGCGGTGGTGCATCCAGAACACGTCCAGAACGGACTTGCGGATCAACGTTTCCAGGCCCCGGTTCACTTCAATGGTGTCCCCCGCCAGGGAACCGTCCGAGTTGGAAAAATCCACCACGTTCCCCATGTCCGCTATCCAGTGTCCGGGAGAATCCGTGCGCACTGTCACGGCCACCATGTCCGCACCCGTCCTTTTCCTCAGCAGGGCGGGCAGCGGCGTCGTTCCGGTCACCTTGCCGAAGAAGGGGACATACACCCCCTCCCAGACGAACTGGTCGCTCAGCACGCCCAGCGCCGCCCCCTCCTTGAGCAGCTTCATGGGCGCCTTGATGCCGCCCTCCTTGGAAAACATCCGCGTGCCACGCTCCGTGCGGCGCCTGTACACGTATTCTTCCATCAGAGGGTTGTCAAACTGGCGGTACATGGACCCGTAACGCTCCACTTCCGGGAAGAAGACGCGTATTCTTGCCAGCGCCTCCCAGTTGCCGGAATGGGCTATGGCGCATACCTGCCCGCGCCTTTCCACCGCAGGAGCGGCAAATTCTTCATGCCCCGCGATGGTGACGCATTTTTTCAACTGCTCATCCGTCAGGGTGGCCGTCTTCGCGGAGCACAGGAAATTGGCTATCGTCCTTTTGAAATTTTCCCTGCTCAATTTTTGCAGTTCCCTGCCGCGCAGGGCCGGATCCAGCACAATGCGCAGGTTTCTTTCCACAATTTTCCGGCGTTGCGGCAGCAAGTACCACGCCACGCCGCCCGCCACGCGCCCCAGGCGGTAAAGCGTTTTCATGCCCACGAGCTTCAGCAGCCCTTCCATGATCAGGAATCCTTTCATTCCCAGCTGATGGGCAAATGCAGGGCGGGAAGGAGAGGATGAAGGGGAGCTCGTCATAAGAAAACCGGAGAACATTTTATACGAATCCCTTCCGGTCCACAAACCCTTTATTCTCCCGCATGCGGCTTCCTTCCCGCGTTCCGGCGGCCTGCCGTCCCGGGAAGCCCCGTTCCATGCCTCCTTCCCACGGCGGAAAAGAACCGCTGCCGGAACGGAAACTGCACCGCCCTCCCGCCCCGTTCCGGATTTCACCATGAACTGTTACTCCTCCAAATGCAGGGAAAAGCTTCCGGAAGGCTGCAACTGCCGCAAGCTGCAGCCCGGGGCCATACAGGGACCCGGACCGCAGCAGGTCATGGAAAAGATGTATCCCGTCCGGACAGCGGATACCGTTTACATGACATCCGCACGTCCGAAGGAAGGGCCGGGAAAAACAGAAACTCACCAGTACATGGCGGCCCAGAGCCGCCATCGGAAAAAGAAGAGCCTTCTTTCTGCAACAGTTCCGTGAAACAATAAAAAAGCGGACATTCCCACCGGAAATGTCCGCCCGGCTGCCTGCCGTTTGAAATGTATTTTTTCCGCCTCTCTCACTTCCGGCGGCGCACCAGCAGCGCCATCAGTCCCAGAACGCTCAAGGAGGCGGCCGCTGGTTCGGGAACCATGTTCCACGCCTCCTTGATTTCTTGTCCCGTCAATGCGGTACCATAAGCCTTGAAATCCGCGATGCTGAAGGAATGTTCATCCGTCGTGCCTCCGCCGACGGTCACGGTTCCGTTCTGGCCGCCGTTGAGCCCCGCGGACAACTGGGGGGTATCCACGATGTTTTCCCCGTTCAGGAAAATCTGGAAATCCGTTTTCCGGGTGGTGGTATCCGTACTGAGGGACATGGAGAGGTTGAACCATCCTCCGTCAATGACGTCCTGCCCAATGGTGAAGGTCTGGCCCGCTTCTCCCGTTCTCCTGGAAGTAAACGTGCCGTCCCCATTGTAAACAAGCTGGAGGCCGCGGAGAGAACCCGTCTCTCCAAAGCTGTAAATAGTGGCGGCAGACCCCAGGGAGGACAAATCCAGCCACATGCCCACCGTCTGCGTAGAAATGTTGCGGTCCCCGCCCGTCACCGTCGCCCAGTCCGTATAGGAAGCCGCTGAATTGACCGCGGAGGAAATGCTCCATCCTTCCAGATTGATGCCGCTTCCCGTCATGAATTGTTCCGAGGGAGCACCGGAAGAAAATTCCCAGGCGGCGGCAGTTGCGGCGCAGGCGGAACCAATGCCGGCAGCCAGCATGATGGTTAAGAATGTCTTTTTCATTATCTTAAACAGAGTTGATCGTCAGTTGGTTGAAGGGAATATCCAAGACCTTCCCTTCCATGCAAAACCAATACCGGATTTGCAATCCGGTATTGATTCTACAGTCGGGAAAAGCTGTCCTTCGCGGAACTCCGGCATCGTGGGTACGAACCTTAATTGATATTACCCAGCTCCTTTCCACAGCCAGGCGGTATGCGGCAACGGTTATTGAACGGAAGCTTCCGCTGCGCTACAGAACGGGTTTCAACCCTGAAAGGCGGGGCTTTCCGCTCCCAGGCGACGGAGCCGCAAAATCACCGGGCACCGGCAAGCGAAATTTCCCCAAACCTTTTTTCTTTCAATTTTGTAGGCTTGACTTCGGATTGCAAATCCGTCCATGCGTACTATCTTCTCTTCCGCAAGCCGCAGAAGCAGTTCGTCCGGAACTGCAATTTTACTTTTGGTAAAGAAATGACTTTACAATTCTTAACCAAACGGTATATTCCGTCTCCCGAACCGAACACCAAACCGGAGTTACACACCATGAAAGTTCTTTCTTCCTTAGCCTCTATGAAGCGCCGCCACGCAGACTGCCAAATCGTGAAGCGCAAGGGCACGCTGTATGTGATTTGCAAGAGCAATCCCAAGTTTAAAGCCCGCCAGGGCGCCACGGCAGGTACGCGTCTTTCCAAGAAGGGCGTCAAGTAAACCCTGGCCCAGCACAGATTTCAAGAAGACCGCCGCCCGCCGGGTGCCGGTCTTTTTTTGCTGACAAAGCCCCTTCCCGCACATCCATGCAGCTTCCCACCGTCCAAACCAGATTTCTGGACCTGCCCGGCTCCTTTTCCCTGCGGAACGGCGCCGTGCTGGACAAGGTGCGCGTGGCCTACGAGCAGTACGGCGCCCTGACGCCGGAGAAGGACAACGTAATCCTGCTGTTCCACGCTCTTTCCGGCAGCCAGCACGCCTACGGTTACAATCCGGAAGTTCCGGGCACCGGGTCCCTCTGGAAACCGGAAAACCACGAGGGCTGGTGGAACAGCATCATCGGCCCCGGCAAGCCGCTGGATACGGACCGCTTCTGCATCATCTGCGCCAATTACCTGGGGGGCTGCTACGGCACCACCGGACCGGCCAGCCCATCCCCCGCGGACGGCCTGCCCTACGGCTCCCGTTTCCCGCATGTGGAGGCGGCGGACCAGGCGCGCCTCCAGGCCTTTCTGCTGGACAGCCTGGGAATAGAACGCATCCATCTGGCAGGACCGTCCGTAGGCGGCCTGATCGCCCTCAGCTTCGCGTGCCAGTTCCCGGAACGGGTCCGGAGCTTCATTTCCATCGGCTCCGGCTACCGGGCTTCCATTGAACACCGTTTGTCCCTGTTTGAACAAATCCTGGCCATCGAGCTTGACCCGGATTTCCGCGGGGGCGACTATTACCAGGGACCGGCCCCCAAAAAGGGGCTGGCGTTCGCGCGCATCATCGGCCACAAGTCGTTCGTATACCAGGAAGGCCTGGAACAGCGCGCCAGAAAGGAAGTGGGGGGCAAGTCCGGACTGCTCACATGGATGACGCCCACCCGCAGCACACAGAGCTACATGCTGCACCAGGGGACCAAGTTTGCGGAACGCTTTGACGCGAACGCCTACATCCGCATTGCGGACATGTGGGCGGAGTTCGACATCCGCGACCACGCTCCGGACGGAACGTTTAAAACCGCTCTGGAAGGCTTCCGCCGCGCAGGAATTCCCGCGCTCGTCTTTTCCATTGATACGGATTGCTGCTTCCGCCCGGCGGAACAGCAGGATTTTGTGGCGCAGCTGGAATCCGCGCGCATTCCCGTGGAGTTCCATACCATCGTTTCCACCAAAGGGCACGATTCCTTCCTGCTGGAGCCGGAGCTTTACGCGGAACCCATCCGGCGCATTCTGGCAGAAGGACACCCGGAACACACTCCGTAAGCTTTTCCGTTCAAGCCGGGGAAACCTCCCTCCCCATCCGTTCTCCTGATAACCGCATCTCCGGGAACAAGGGCCTCCCGCCCTTGTAAAGCGATTCCCACAAACAAGGAGGCGCCACGGGTCCGGGCAAGCCCGGAAGACGGATTGACAGCAAAGCCCTCCGGCTTTAGTCTCCCTGTCAAGGCACTGGACGCTTCCGGCGAATCATGAAAACTGCGGATTCCCCACGGAGCATTTCATGGCAGCCGCACAGGGGCCGGCCACCAGGGAAAGGAAGGATATGAGCTA
>OGEP01003273.1_pt1 | contig 12564 bp, 10 predicted proteins | sample 1570721 | NCBI WGS metagenome assembly OGEP01 (sample SAMEA2582131, study PRJEB24529) | metagenome | biome: Human gut stool | place: China | collected 2011 | reverse complement strand
ACTTCGAGGTCATCCAGTTTTTCGCCGGTACCCTGGAACTTGATGGGCTTGCCGGTGACAGACAGCACCGAGAGGGCTGCGCCGCCGCGGGTATCGCCGTCGGTCTTGGTGAGGATGATGCCGTCGATGCCGACCGTTTCGTTGAAGGTCTTGGCGACGTTCACGGCGTCCTGACCGGCCATGGCGTCCACGACCAGCAGAGTCTCGTCCACGGGGACAGCCTCTTTGATCTGGACCAGCTCCTGCATCAGCACTTCGTCGATCTGCAGGCGGCCTGCGGTATCGAGGATGATGATGTCATTGCCGTAGTCCTTGGCGTGGGCCAGTGCCTTTTTGGCGATGGCAGGCGGCTTTTCGCCGGGCAGGGTGAAGACCGGCGCACCGGCCTGTTTGCCCACCACCTGCAGCTGGTCGATAGCGGCCGGACGGTAGATGTCGCAGGCCACCAGCATCGGGCGGCGGCCCTGCTTGATGTAGTATTTTGCAAGCTTTGCTGCGTGGGTCGTCTTGCCGTTGCCCTGCAGGCCGCAGAGCATGATGATGGTCTGGCCCTTGTTCTTGATGACCAGACGAGGCGCTTCCTCGCCGCCCATCAGGGCGACCAGCTCCTCGTTGACGATCTTGACGACCTGCTGGGCAGGGGTCAGGCTCTCCATGACCTCCTGGCCCATGGCGCGCTCGGAGACCTTTGCGCAGAAATCCTTCGCCACTTTGTAGTTGACGTCGGCTTCCAGCAGGGCCATCCGGACCTCGCGCATGGCGGCTTTGATGTCCGCCTCGCTCAGTTTGCCGTGGCCGCGCAGCTTTTTGAACACACCGGCAAGGCGGTCGGTCAAAGATTCAAATGCCATTGTTCGGTGCTCCTCTCAAATCAGTTTTCAGCTCTCATTCACTTCGTCGATGGAGCGGATGAGCCTCAGCATCTTGTTCAGAGTGGCGGCATACTCGGTGGTGGTCAGCCGGGCGTTCGGGCCGGTGCATTCAAACCGGGCGTCGATGACCAGCTGCTCCAGCTCTTCCAGTGTCTGCTGCACCCGGCGGTACCGGGCCGCGAAGCCGACCTTTTCTTCCAGCTCCTTGAGGGCTGTTTCGCCATGCTTGATGGCGTCCCGCGCCCCCTGCCGGGTGATGCCGAAGTTTTCTCCGATCTCGCTGAGGGAGAGGTCATCGTTGTAATACTGGCGCAGCATCTCGCGCTGTTTGGGCGTGAGCACTTCGCCGTAAAAATCGAGCAGATAGCCCATTTCAAAGTCTTTTGCCATGTTCTGTCCTGCTCTGACCTCCGCTGTTTGTAAAGGTTTTTTGCTTTACATACGGAGTATAGCAGACGGGGTGTTCCTTGTCAAGGACTTTTTGCGTCATTTTGCCAAATTTTCTCCCGATTTTTCTCTTTTCTGCCCAAGCCCCGCTTGACGCTTCCTCTCCTTTGCGTTAAAGTTATAGGCGTACGCTTCCCCCCGGACGCGAAAGGAGCCCGCCCGTGCCTATCTACCCCAACATCTACCAGACCCTGCTGCCCGGCCCCATCGTCGAGCTGCGGGGCTATCTTGCGGCCTGCGGGCTGCGGGGGCGGCTGTACGCCTATCTGAACTACAACGGCCCCACCGGCACGGCGCGGGACGAGCTGGCTGAGGGGATGCTGGCGCTGGCCCTTGAGCGCGGGGCGCTGACCCCCGGCCAGACCATCGTGGAGGCCGTGTCAGGGCCTTTTGCCACAGCGCTGACGCTGGCGGGGCTGACGGCGGGCCACCCGGTGACGCTGGTCATGCCGGAGGACGCCCCCGCCATGCGGCAGGAGAGCCTGCTCCGCCTCGGAGCGCAGATCATCCATACCCCGGCCCAGGCGGGCGCCTGCACCAGCTGCGGGATCATCAGCCGCGCGTTTTCCACATCGTCACGCGCCACGCTGGCAAAAGCCACCGCCGCCGAAAAGGGCTGGTACTATATGGACTGGCTCAACAACGACGACAACCCCACCTATCACCGCCGGGTGACGGGGCCTGCACTGGTGCGCTCCATCGCGCGGGAGGGTTCCAGCATCGTGGACAGCATCGTCATCGGCGTGGGCAGCGGCGGCACCATCACCGGCGTGGGCGAAACGGTCAAGGCGTGGACGAATGACGTCCGCATCGTAGCCGTGGAGCCTTACGAGAGTCAGGCCCTGAGCAGCGGCCTCACCGGCTCCCATGGCATCCCGGACATCGGCTTCGGCCTCGTTCCCGGCAACTACAACTCCTATGTAGTGGACAACATCGCTGCCGTCACCACCGCCGATGCCGTCCGGGCGGCGCAGCGGGTCCTGCGCACCGATGCCATCCCGGCCTCCCCCAGCGCAGGTGCCGCCCTTCACGCAGCGGCCCAGCTTATCGCAAACGGCAAAAGCCGTTCGGCACTGGCCGTGTTCAGCGCACGCCAGAACATACTATAAAAAGGAAACGAGAAGGAATCCATGACAAAAGACATGACGACCGGAGCCATCACGCCCCTTCTGGTCAAATTCACCATCCCGCTGGTGCTGGGCAACCTGTTCCAGCTCACTTATAACGCCGCCGACAGCATCATCGTGGGCAAATTTGTCGGTGAAGACGCCCTTGCCGCCGTCGGCACCTCCAACCCGCTGATGACGCTGGCCATCCTCTTCATCAACGGTCTCTGCCTCGGTGCCGGCATCCTCGTCAGCACGGCCTACGGTGCCGGAGACACCCAGCGCGTGGAGCGTCAGGTCTCCACCACTGCCATCGCAGGCACGGTGTTCTCGCTGGTCTTTTCGGCCCTCTGCGTCCTGCTGGCGACGCCGCTGCTCCGGCTGATGCAGGTGCCGGAAGAGATCCTGCCCATCGCGGTGCAGTACCTCCGCATCGTCTTTGCGGGCCTCATCTTCACCTTCTTTTACAACTTCCTCGCCGCCACCATGCGGGCGCTGGGCGACAGCAAGAGCGCCCTTTACTTTCTGATGATAAGCGCCGTGCTGAACATCGGCGGCGACCTCTTCTTTGTCGAGGCGCTGGGCTGGGGCAGCGAAGGCTGCGCCCTCTCCACCGTCCTCAGCGAGGCGCTCTGCTGTGTGCTCTGCGTCGTCTATATCCAGCTCAAAGTTCCCGTCCTTCAGCTGGGGCGGCGCTGGTTCGTTTTTGACGGCTCTCTGCTGCGCAGCACCGTCCAGTACGGCTGGACCAGTGCCATGCAGCAGGCCACCGTCCAGCTGGGCAAGATTGCCGTGCAGGCCATCGTCAACACTCTGGGCATCAACGCAATGGCCGCTTTCACCGCCGCCAGCCGGGTGGACGACTTCACCTATATGCCCCAGCAGAACATCGCCCACGCTATGACCACCCTGATGGCCCAGAACCACGGTGCCGGCAAAAAGGAACGGGTGCGTCAGGGCTTTTTCTGCGGCCTGCGCATCGAGCTCATCTACGGCTTCTGCCTGATGGCCGTCTGCCTGCTCTTCGCCCGCCCCATCATCTCCCTCTTCGTGGATGACCCCGCCGTCATCGACCTTGGCGTCAAGTTCCTGCGGTGCGCCTCCCTCTTCTACCTGATGCCCGGCGTGACCAACGGCATTCAGGGCGGTTTCCGCGGCCTCGGCGATTTGAAGATCACCCTGAACAGCAGTATGCTCAACATGGGCTTCCGCGTGGCCGCCGCCGCTGTGCTGGTGCTGGTGCTCAAGGTCGATCTGCAGATCATGCCTGTGAGCTACGGCATCGGCTGGCTGTCCATGCTGGTCTATGAACTGCCCCTGCTCATCCGCTGCATGAAAGAGGACAAGCTTTAACTCCGACAAAAAAGAGCAGGGCGTGCGGCCATAGGACCGCACGCCCTGCTCTTTTTCGCTTTCAAGCTATTTACAAGAAGTTACTTATTCTTGTACATTTCCTCATAGTATTTCTGATAGTTGCCGCTGGTGATGTGCTCCATCCACTCCTCGTGGTCGAGGTACCAGTCGATGGTCAGGACGATGCCCTTCTCGAAGGGAGTTTCGGGGTACCAGCCCAGATCGTTCTTGATCTTGGTGGGGTCGATGCCATAGCGGCGGTCGTGACCCAGACGGTCGGCAACGTGCTTGATGAGATCCTCGCTGATGCCCTCGTCCTGCAGGCGGTCGTGCAGCTGGGCAATGATGGTCTTGACGATGAAGATGTTGGGGCGCTCGTTGTGGCCACCCACGTTGTACACCTCGCCGATCTTGCCGCCGTTGGCCACCATATCAATGGCCTTGCAGTGATCCTCCACATACAGCCAGTCGCGGATCTGCATACCGTCGCCGTAGACGGGCAGCTGCTTGTGGTGCTTGACGTTGTTGATCATCAGGGGGATCAGCTTCTCCGGGAACTGGTAGGGGCCGTAGTTGTTGGAGCAGCGGGTGATGTTCACCGGCATCCCGTAGGTGTCGTGGAAGGCCATGACGAACATATCGGCGCTGGCCTTGGAGGAGGAGTAGGGGCTGTGGGGGCACAGCGGAGTGGTCTCCATAAAGAAGCCGTCCGCACCCAGAGCGCCGTACACCTCATCGGTGGAGACCTGCAGGTACTTCTTGCCTTCTTTCCAAGTCTTGGCATCGGCATCGTACCATGCCTCCTTGGCGCGCTGCAGCAGGTTGACGGTGCCCATCACGTTGCTCTGCACAAAGATCTCGGGGTTCTTGATGGAGCGGTCCACATGGCTCTCGGCGGCAAAGTTGATGACGTAGTCGAAATCGTACTTTGCAAACAGGCTCTCCACCAGCTCCTTATCGCAGATATCGCCCTGCACGAACACATGGCGGGGGTCTCCCTCCACGTCCTTCAGGTTTTCCAGATTGCCTGCGTAGGTCAGCTTATCCAGATTGACCAGCAGGATCTCCGGGTATTTTTTGAGCATATAGTGCACAAAGTTGGAACCGATAAAACCGGCGCAGCCGGTGATCAGATAGGTTTTCATAGGTCAGTATTCCCCTTTATTTATTTGTTGTTGTTCCCGGACTGCGGGCGGGCTGCGGCGCGGGCGCGTTCCTCCTCGGCGCAGCAGTACTTTGCCACAAGGTAGAGGTTCTTGTTCATGCTGTTCATGGTCTTGCCCATGGCCTTGGCGTATGCTTCCAGCCCTTTGTTCATGCTGTGAATTTCCTCGTAGGTGGCTTGGGTATACCGCGCAAGACCCTCGCTCATGTTGCTGAGCTCCTTGTGAGTCTCTTTGGTGTACTCCACCAGCTCCGCAAAGGCATACAGTGCCCATGCAAGGAACATCTGCAGCACCCACAGCACCACAGCGGCCACCAGCCCCACCACGATGGCTGAAAACTGGCTGAAGGGCTTCAGTGCTTCATGGATCGAACCGCACAGCATAGCCGCAAGCACAAAGGACAGCACACACTGCACCTTTGCAAAGATCTTTAATATCTTGACAGATCTGCTAAAAATCGCATCAAACATGATACATCCTCAGTTCTTCCGCAGGGGGTGTTGTTTTAAAAGCTGTTTTCGTAAGCGGTGCGCTTATGAAAACAGCTTCTTTACTTCATGCCGTTTTCGCCGTCCCAGTTGGCAAAGAAGCAGGCCAGTGCGTCCTTCCAGTCGCGGACATCGTTGCCCACAGTGCAGCGCAGCATCCGGTTGTCCAGTGCGCTCCACTTGGGACGGTCGGCGCTGTCCGGGTGCTTTGCCTTGTACTCCTCGCTGGTGCAGGGGGCTACGGCAGCATCTACGCCGGAAAGGCGGATGATCTCGGCAGCAAAATCGTACCAGGAGCAGATGCCCTCGCCGGTGCAGTGGTATAGGCCGTACTCGTGGGTCACGCACAGCTGCAGGATCTCGTGGGCAAGGTCGACTGCGTTGGTGGGGTTGCCGCACTGGTCGTTGACCACCTCCAGCTTACCGAACTTTTTGCCGGCATTCACGATGGTCTTGACAAAGTTTTTGCCGTAGTAGCTGTACAGCCATGCGGTGCGCACGATGAAGTGGCGGTGGCAGAACCGTTCCACATACTTTTCGCCCATGAGCTTGGTAGAGCCGTAGGCGCTGATGGGCCCGGGCAGGGTGGCTTCATCCTGCGGAATGCCGCCGTTTTCCCGGCCGGAGAACACATAGTCGGTGGAAACGTGCACCAACCGTGCGCCGGTCTTTTCGGCAGCCTGCGCCAGATTGCGGGGGCCAAGGGCATTTGCCTTAAAGGCATCGTCGTGGTGCACTTCGCACCCGTCCACGTTGGTGTAGGCGGCGCAGTTGATGATGATATCCGGGCGGTTGCGCCGCACGAACTCGTCCACCATCTTGTAGTTGGAGATATCCAGCTCCGGCAGATCCACCGGGATCACCGTAGCGTTGAGCAGCTTTTCGGGGATGGGGCCCAGCTCGCTGCGGCCCTCCTGCAGCTGCTTGAGCAGCTCCGTGCCCAGCTGCCCTTTGCAGCCTGTGACAATGATTTTCATACCAATGTGCCTTTCCTTATGCTTAGTAGCGCAGCTTGCCTTCGGCCACGTTCTTCAGGTGCTGGCCGTAGGGGCTCTTGCCGTAGCGCTGGGCGCTTTCCAGCAGGGTGTCGCGGTCGATCCAGCCGTACTTGAAGGCGATCTCCTCCGGTGCGCTGATCTTGATGCCCTGACGCTTTTCGATCATGTGCACAAAGTCGGCAGCCTCCACAAGGCTTTCCATCGTGCCGGTATCCAGCCATGCAAAGCCGCGGCCCAGCAACTGCACATCCAGCTCGTCCTTCTTCAGGTACATATCGTTCAGGGTGGTGATCTCCAGCTCGCCGCGGGCAGAGGGCTTTACCTGCTTTGCCATCTCCACCACTTCCTTGTTGTAGAAGTACAGACCGGTGATGGCATAGTTGGACTTGGGATGCTGGGGCTTTTCCTCCACGCTGAGCACCTTGCCGTCCTTGTCAAACTCCACGATGCCAAAGCGCTCGGGATCCTGTACATAGTAGCCGAACACGGTGCAGCGACCCTTGTTCTCTGCATTGGCCGCAGCGCTCTTGAGCAGCTTGGAGAAGCCGTTGCCGTAGAAGATGTTGTCGCCCAGGATCATTGCGCAGCAGTCGTCGCCGATGAACTCTTCACCGAGGATGAAAGCCTGAGCCAGGCCGTCCGGGGACGGCTGGACTTTATATTGCAGATGGATGCCGTACTGGCTGCCATCGCCCAGCAGCGCCTCAAAGCGGGGCGTATCGGTAGGGGTAGAGATGATCAGGATATCCTGAATGCCCGCCAGCATAAGGGTGGACAGCGGATAGTAGATCATCGGCTTGTCGTAGACCGGCAGCAGCTGTTTGCTGGTGACCATGGTCAAAGGATAGAGCCGTGTGCCGGCACCGCCGGCGAGAATAATGCCTTTCATACTTGTGCACTCCTTTTTTCTTATAAAAAGATGTGCAGCTTAATTCAAAGCGGAGCTGCGTCCGCTGTAAACAATTTTGGGTCTGCCGCGTCCGTATTTTTGCAAAAGACGATAGCAGTACACTTTATTTTACTATGAAAGCACGCAAAATGCAAGAGGGTGAAACGTCAGAAAGCGGCGTGCCGATGGCACGCCGCTTTCTGTGGATCAAAAACAATATTTTTCGTCCCCGCTCACCACGCAAAACCCCATTTGGAAAAGTAGCGCAGCAGACTGCGCAGCTGCCACAGAAAAGGCTTCAGGCTGCGGTGCGCCGCGCGGTGCCATGCGTGGATGGCGGTGTACTGGGGCACCAGATATGCCTTGCCCTGCGTGCGCATTTTTTGGGTAAGATCGGCGTCCTCCACATACATAAAGTACCCCTCGTCAAAGCCGCCCACAGCCTTGAAGGCGGCAGTGTCCACCGCCGAAAAGCTGCCGGTGCAGAACTCGATCTCGGTAGGCTTTGTCAGATCCTTGTCTGCCATCAGGTAGCGGTCGTTATACTTTGCCCAAAAACGCAGACAGGGCAGCTGACGGTAGACCATGGCGCGCACATTGCACCGGCGCAGCGGCAGCTGCTGGGGTCTGCCGTCCGGGAAGGTCAGCCCCGGGCGGGTCATCACCACGCCGGGGTGCGCCGCCATCCAGTCGGCAAGGTCGCTCAGGGTATCTGCGGTCAGCTGGATATCCGGGTTCAGGATAAAGTGCACCCGGCTGTGCAGCAGCGAGAGCACTGTGTTGTGCCCGGTGCCGAAGCCGCCGTTCTCCAGCCGGCAGAGCACCTGCACGGTCTGCCCGGGGGCGGTGCGCAGAGTGCCGTCCTTTGCGGCAGCGGTCAGCCGCTTGCCGCTGTCGTCCGGGCTGGCGTTATCCACCAGATACAGCGTAAGCGGGTAGCGGCGGGTGCAGTTCAGCACGGTCTGCGCGGCCTTGATAGCTTCCTGTGCGCCGTTATACACCACGATGCAGGCCGAAAGCTCCATCTGCGTTCCCCCTTTCGTTTCAGTTTGGGTCAAAGGCTCACTCCAGCGGCTTGATGTCAAAGCTGAAGTCCTCCTTCATCAGATCAAAGTTGGGGTTCATGCAGGGGTCGCCCGCAGCCAGCTGCTTTGCCCACCGCTTCTGGAAGCGCTCCACCTCGGAGACAAAGCGCTTGCGCTTGACCGGGCTCTCGTCCAAGCCGCGGCTCTTGCTCTCGTAGTGGTACAGCTGCGCAAAGGGGGTGAACACATTGGTGTAGCCTGCCTCCCGCACACGGACGCAGAAGTCCACGTCGTTGAAGGCCACGGCAAAGCTCTCGTCCAGCCCGTCCACCTGCTCGTACACATCCTTGCGCACCATCAGGCAGGCGGCGGTCACCGCATACACGTCCTGCGCGTAGGAAAGCCGTCCCATATAGCCGGGGTGTCCCACAGGGAAGTTCTTGTGCATATGCGCCGCCAGCGTCCGGAAACCAAAGCCGATGCCTGCGTGCTGGATGGTGTTGTCCGGGTAGAGCAGCTTTGCGCCTACGCAGCCCACGCGGTCCTGCTGGGCGTACATGACCATCTCTTCCATCCAGCGGGGAGAGATGACCTCGGTATCGTTGTTGAGCAACAGCAGATACTCGCCGGTGGCAGCCTTTGCGCCAAAGTTGTTCAGGGCGCTGTAATTGAAGCCGGTGCCCTGCCATGTGAGCAGATGCAGGGTGTCCGGGTACTCCTTTTGCAGCTGCTCGTAGCAACGGAAGGTGGCAGGCTCCTTGCTGTTGTTCTCGATGATGATCACTTCAAAATCCGGGTAGGTGGTCTTGCGGTAGATGGACTCCACGCACACCCGCAGGTCGCCCGAATGGTCGCAGCTGGGGATCAGCACGCTGACCCGCCCGGGCTTTGTGATGGTGTAATCGGTCTTATAAAAGCCCGGGGTGTTGGGCACCATGGTCACTGCGTCCACCGGCACGCCCATGCGGTCGTAGTGGGCGCGCAGCGCCTTCATGGCTGCTTCCAGACAGTAGGTCTTGGCGGAGATGTTGCTGGCCACGCTTGCGGGGCTGGAACGCCAGTAGTACAGCAGATGCGGGATGTGCACGATCTTCTCTGCCTGCTCGGTCAGGCGCAGGTAGAGGTCGTAATCCTGACTGCCGTTGAACTCTGCCCGCTCGTCGCCGCCCACCTTTGCCAGCAGCGCCGCGCTGAACACGCTCAGGTGGCAGATATAGTTGTTGGAGCGCAGGTTATCCAGCATATAATCCGGCTTGAAGTGGTAGACCGTCAGGTGGTCGATGTCCCCTTCAAAGGTCACTTCGTCGGTGTACACAAAGTCCGCGCCCTGCTTGGCAATGGCTTCCGCCACATACCACAGTGCACAGGGGTGCAGGATGTCGTCATGGTCCAGCAGAGCGATATATTCACCCGTGGCAAGGGCAAAGCCCTGATTAGTGTTGCCCGCAATGCCCTCGTTGCTGTCCAGTTTCCGGTAGCGGATGCGGCTGTCGGTGCGGGCACGCTCCTGCACAAGGACCCCCACGTCCGCGTCCTGTCCGGCATCCACCATGCACAGCTCCCAGTTGCGGTAGGTCTGGTTCTGCACCGAGTCCAGCAGCTCCACCAGAAAATCGTGGGGGGTGTTGTACAGCGGCACCACGATGCTGATGCGCGGTGCAGCGGGCTGGTCTGCGGCCTGCTTTACCAGCAGTTCCACGTCCGCAAAGCGGTCGGCGGGCATGGCCTTGCCCGGGAACAGCTTTTTATACTCCCGCTTGGCCTTGGCCTGTGCCATTACGCCCGCAAAGCCCACCCGGCGCAGGGTGGCAAAAAAGACGAAGAGCGGGAAGCTGCGCCACAGCTGGCGGCACTTGCTTACCAGATACCGCAGCGGCCAGCTGGCCCTCCAGAAGGTGGAGTTGACCACACTGTTCAGGGTCTTTTCCAAGTCCTGCTCGTGGCTGCGGCTCAGGGAAAGGTCGCTGCGCAGCCGCTCCAGCTGGGCAGCCTGTTCGGCGGCGGTGCGCTCGGCCTGCACAGTACGCTCCCGCAAAATGTCCAGCTGCTGTTCATAGCCCGTCTCCAGCTCCGGCAGCTCCGGGGCAGCCGTACGGCAGAACAGCGCCGTCAGCTGCTCCTTGCCGCTGTCCTTCCATGCAAACTCCCGGCAAAAGCCCTGTGCGGCAAGCTGCTTTGCGCAGTCTGCCATACCGGTGTACTCATCGCACACCAGCACCACCTTTTCGGCCTGCACGGCGGGCAGGGTGACCCACTGAGGGTCTGCCACCACCAGCAGCTCCGGGCTGCTTTGCACCACCGTGGTATTCATTTTGCCAAAAGCCTCTTCCAGCAGGCCGCTGTTCTCCAGCACCTGCACACTGCGGGGTGCCAGTTCCCGCACGATGCGCTGTGCCAGTGCACGGCAGCGCTCGGCGGCCTCCTGATTCTGCTTTTCCTGATCCAACTCCATGCTGATACTCCAATCCGTGCGTTTTTCTGCGCAGTTATGTTTCCCGTTCATTTTTCACAAACGGATATAGTATACCAAATCCTACGGCGTTTGAGAAGGTTTTTCCAAAATTTCAGTCAAATAGCCGCTCAGCGGAACAACCCCGCAAGCCAGCCGAACAGCCCGCCGCTGCGGGTAGTGCGGGTACGGATCTGCGCCCCGGTGTAGTAGTGCCGTAAGATCTGCTTGTAGTTCATGCCTTCCTCGGCGGCGTAGCCCACTGCGCCGCACTGGCTCATGCCCACGCCGTGACCATAGCCGTAATAGGTCATGCAGGGGGTGCCGCCGGCATCGGTGCCGAAATCGAAGCAGTAGCGGGAGGAAACGAACTGGTTGATGTACCGGTAGCTGCGCCCGTTGGACACCAGTGTGTTGTACTGTACAAAGCCGCCCAGATCCTTGTGGGTGGTGTCGGCGCTCTGGTAGGGCTCGCCGGTGCGGCTGTCGTTGTATTCTATATAGGTGTAGTCCTTGCCGATCACCCGGCGCAGCAGGTTGTGGTACTGCTCCTCGTAGGGGCTTTCCACGCTTTGCAGGTAGGGCACGTCCGTGCCCCATGCGTCCAGACTGGCGCAGGTGCCGTACACGCCGGTCTGGGTGTTGTAGCCCGCACTGGCCGACCATACCGCGTCGCACACGCTGCCGTTGTACACCAGCACCTCATCCCTGACCGCCTGCACCGCCTTGCGGATGGCGCTGCGGGTGGAGGACGGGATCTGGCTGACCGGGGTGTAGATCAGCGCATTGGCGGACGAGCCGTACTGCTTGTGGTATTCCAGATAGGAGTGGATAGCCACCGCCTGCGCCTTCCACGCCTGCTGCGCAGCGCTGGCGCTGACATAGCTGCCAATGGAGCCAAGCTCGGTGTAGGTGATGCCCACCAGACAATCCACCAGATCCAGTGTGACATTGCGCTTGAGCCCCTGCCCCTTGATGTTCAGGTAGGGCATGGTGATCTTATCCTTGGAGCCAAACAGCCAGCTGAGACAGTTTTCGTCCTCTGCGGGGATCAGGGTGGTATCGGCCCCGCCGATGGTGGTGGCAGCCGAAGCCGCTGCCGCCGGGATGCAGACGCACAGCACCGCCGCCAGCAGAAAAGCCGCCGCGCGGCGGGCAAAAGAATGCAGATGTTTCAAAGTCCGGTTCCCTCCTTGTGGGCATATTCTTGCAGTTTGATATGACCTTAGTGTAACACAGCCAGCGCCGCCGGGCAAGAACCGGAGTTATGTATTTTACAGTACCGTTTTGGGGAAGCGCTGCCGCACCCGCAAAAAAGCCGCCGCACGGTCAGGTGCAGCGGCTTTTTTCTTCACGTACCTTCTATGGAAAAACGCTTTTTACAGGGCAGCCACGGCAGCCTTCAGGGCATCCACGCGGTCGGTGTTCTCCCACTTCACGCCCAGATCCTCGCGGCCCATGTGGCCGTAGGCGGCCAGCTGGCGGTAGATGGGCTTGCGCAGATCCAGCTCGCGGATGATGGCGGCGGGGGTCAGGTCAAACACCTTCTCCACAGCCTGCTCGATCTTCTCGTCTGCCACCGTGCCGGTGCCGAAGGTATCCACCATGATGGACACGGGCTTTGCCACGCCGATGGCGTAGGCCACCTGCACCTCGCACTGCTTTGCCAGACCCGCAGCCACGATGTTCTTTGCCACCCAGCGGGTAGCGTAGGCTGCGCTGCGGTCCACCTTGCTGGGGTCCTTGCCGGAGAAAGCGCCGCCGCCGTGGC
>OGEP01003272.1_pt1 | contig 12566 bp, 10 predicted proteins | sample 1570721 | NCBI WGS metagenome assembly OGEP01 (sample SAMEA2582131, study PRJEB24529) | metagenome | biome: Human gut stool | place: China | collected 2011 | reverse complement strand
CAGCGTATTCTCTATAAGCTCATTAGGTATATAGCTTAATGTAAGATAATATATAATCATGGACATGAAGCCATATATCAGAGTTGAAATATCATATATTGACTGTGACCTTACCGTTGCAAGATCAAGAATAAAACCGACAAATAATGTTATAAATATGACCTCATATCTGAAGCTGTAAAACCTTGATGCCTTTGCTATCATAAATATAAATGATATAAGGATAACTACTATAACAATATAATTATACAAAAAATGCGCACGATAGAAAAATCCATCTTTGACATATTCTATTATTATATCACTGTTAGTTATTTCTGATATCGTAAATACCTTGTGTGTCCATACGTTAGCAATCATAACAAAAGAATCTACTGCTGAAAATAATATCATCGCTATCTTTACTGCACGAATTCCTTTAAATAAGCCTGTATAATACTGCGTATAATACATAAGCAGAATCACAAGCCAGTCATAACATGCAAGCTCTGCTCCTTTGCAGAGTGTTGTCACCTTAATATCCGGATAAAAAGCATATAACCAGAAAAATATTCCGCATACAAAAGCAACTGTCTCATAATACAGAACAATTTCTGCAAGCTTTCCTTTCTTACCAAATGACTTAACCGCACATATTCCCATAAGAACAATCTCTATTATAATCAGAAGACTATACATAAATTTCATAATGTTCTTCTCCCATTTGTAAAAAATTAAACACGTTTTTTATAATTATTATTATACATATATGTGGAAATTTTTGCAATTTTTATTTACTTTAAATTTAATAACGTATCAATTCATTAAATATCTCTATCGCATATCTGTCCGTCATACCGGATATATAATCTATAATTGCCTGGGCATATATAAGTTCTGTTTCAAACAATCCATATATTCTGCGGTTCTTATATTCCTCTTTTAGCCTTCCTTCCAAAGCTTCATCCTGACAGGTATCCGGATATAGCCTTGAATATACATCATTATATATCTCTGATGGTGTATCAGAATATATAAGAAGATGTTTCACAAAATTTTTAATAAGCTGTGGATATGATTTTTTTCTTTTTAAAAGCCTGTATATTGTGTTTACTCCGTCTGTTGAATCATAAGATTCCATAAGTGTATCATATATGCTTCTTATGATTAATGCTGCATAGTTACGATATACATTAAACTTTGGATTCATATATATAGTTTCATAGTTAAACTTCTTAATAGAATTGAGCATTTCGTTGTGTTCATCACTAAGTCTTATTCCTGATTCCGGTGTACTGTTAGCACATATGCTTGTTATAAAATTATGTATTATAACTGTTGTATTTATTGTTTTCACCCCATATGTTCTGGATATTTCCATAAGTTTTTTTATATCTGAATCCTCTATGAACTCCATACGGATGGCATCTTCTATATCCCTTCCCAGATAAGCTATCTTATCTGCTATTTTTACTACACATCCTTCCCATGTATAAGCCTGATATTGTCCTGATATTTTAAATGTATCAAGGTCTATTTTTTCTTTTCTTGGCTTGATTCCGTTTTCATCAACTTCACCACAGTGTGAGATTATTCCATCCCTTACCGCATATGTGAGATTAAGATTCTGGTAATTTTTATTATTATCCTGAAGCAGTTCTATCTTATCTATCATTCTTAAACTGTTTCTCTCGTGCCAGAAGGCATCTAGTCCAAGCTCGTTACGAATATTTGTAAGTTCAACTTCTCCCTCGTGTCCGAATGGAGCGTGTCCAAGATCATGTCCCATAGCAATAGCTCTTGTAAGATCAGTGTTTAAGCCAAGGAATTTTGAGATTGTACAGCTTACCGATTCAACATGTTGTACATGCTCCATACGTGTACATATATGATCATTATCTATATTAAAAAATACCTGTGTTTTATGCTTCAATCTACGATATGCAAGTGAATGAAGTATACGTGTGTAATCACGCTCATATTCAGAACGTATATCATCCTTGCGCTTATATAATGGTGCCTGCCTTTCTATGTGTCTTTCCCAGTCTGCATTGTTTTCGTTGGATGCATAATCTTTAAATATATTTCTCTCCATACACACCTCCCAATGAACATATTCACTATTTTAAATTTCACGATTATAATGGATAATTTTATATTATGGCTATTCCAAAAATATGTCAAATACATTTTAACAATTAAAATTTATAGATTGTATATAAAATGTGCCAGAGATTAAATGTATAATCTAATCTCTGGCACATAAACTTAAAGTTTAAATATTTTTAATCAAAGCTGCTTTAATTATTCTCATAATTAATGCTTTCATTATCCCTCAATAGCAATTCTTTTTGTAGCTTCAACCTGCTTAGCTTCTTTCTTAGGAATAGAAAGTCTTAGTATACCACTTTCATACTTAGCCTTTATATCTTCCTGTGTAAGAGCATCACCAACATAGAAGCTTCTGCTCATAGCACCTGCATAACGCTCTTTTCTGATGTACTTACCTTCTTTATTCTTCTCTTCCTTATCAAGTCCCTTAGCAGCACTTATTGAAAGATATCCGTTATCAAGCTGTACATTTATTTCATCCTTCTTAAATCCAGGTAAATCAATATCTACTTCATAACCTGAATCAGTTTCCTTAACATCTGTCTTCATCTCATGGCTCGCATGCTTACCATATAAAGCTTTGTCAACCTCTGGAAATCCAAAGTCCATCCAATCATCGTTAAATAAGTTTTCTCCAAAAATACTAGGCATTAACATAAGTCATCTCTCCTTTTTAATAAACTATCTGTTCGGCTGAACCTTTCGTTCATTCGGACCTGATATAAAAACTCTGCATCAAATCCAAAGGATTACATATTCATCTGAACTATTACCTTGTTTTTTGGAACATCAGGTAAAGGATATTAACTATTCAATCTCTTAATTCTTTAACTCCTCTTCCTTTGTTCTGACTATGTTATAGTCTTTATTGTTAGCAATGTAAAGAGGTGAGTGCTAAAGTTTATAATTTGTTAATAATTAAGTTGACAGGGTCAAAATATTAGTATAAAAGCGGGATGATAATCTGACGATATGCGAATAGTGGCTAGGGGGATATGTACAGTAGTACATGTTTATACAAGCAGCTTTGTATATGTTAATTTATGTACGGCTCTTTGTATATGCTGATTTATATACGGCAGTTCACATCAGCTGTATATTGTGGTATGCTTTTATCAAAATCGTGTTTTTTTGACCAAGACATATATTTCTATTCATCTAGGGATTTGATGCCTGTATGCTGCCAGTCAGGCCAATGGCAGCAGATTTCCACATATGGCAGATGGGGGACTTTAATTATGAAAAATATCAAACAAGTGAAAACAGTTATAATATCAATAATTATGGTTATTATAGCATATGGAATTATGCAATATATGGGAATAACCTGCCCTATAAAATATATAACAGGCATATCCTGTGCTGGCTGCGGTATGACACGGGCGTGGATTGCTTTACTTCATTTTGATATTAATACCGCATTTATGTACCATCCACTTTTTTTCCTTCCACCAGTTGCACTTATAATATTCCTGCTAAGAAAAAAGCTTAACAAAAAGCTGTATTATACGCTTTTTGCAATCATTCTTGCCGCATTTATAATTGTATACATATATAGACTATTTAACTGCCACGATGGTATTGTTGTATTCGAGCCTCAGAATAACATAATACACCGCATATTTGATAAGATAGCAATAAAAAAGCAGCCCGCACTTTTTAACTAATGCGCCGGCTGCTTTTTATTGCTCTTTTATATGTTGCAGATTAATCTACAAAATCTGTATGTCTTGTTATATATTTAAGAAGTCTTACCTGTCCCCATGATGAATATATACCACAGGTAATCAGGCTTAGAAGTGCTATAATTATATACTCTCCAAGAAAGCCTAATCCAGTACCACTAAACACAAGTCTTCTGTTATTAATATTCTGATGCTTAACGTCCCATCTCTGTATCATACATACTGCCCAAGGTGTTGCTATGCCACATGTTACACATGTAAGGATTCCTCCAAGAACAGCATAACCAAGATACTCAAAACTGTTACCATCAAAGTATGAACTGCTTTCATTAGGAACTACTGCCTCACCATCAATATATGTATGCTTCATCTCCCACTTTCTAAGAGCTACATACATAAAGAAGCTATATATACCACAAGTTACTAATGTCAAAAGCTCCCACACTATCCAATGTCCAAGAAGTGAAGCTCCAGTTCCATCGAAGGTTAATCTTCTGCCATTAATAACTGTATGACTAAGTTTCCAGCTATATATCTTACATATAATCCATGGTGCTGCTATACCACATGTCACTACACAGATTATAGTTCCTAATATAGTATATCCAAATAACTCTGCTCCGTTTCCATCAAAGTATGACATCTCAGGATTAATAACCTCTGTCTTTTCCAGGTCCTTTGTTGTTGGATTCTTAGCTCTATAATCCTCATAATATTTCTTATATACATCAAATGCTCCACCCGGATTAAATGGTGTATCCATTGGATTAGCTGCAATGGTAATTCTTGCAAGAAGCTCTACTCCTGCAACTACTGAAATAATTCCAAAGAGCCAGCCAAGTACACCTACATGAAATGCTATTCCGATACATGAAATCGCTGAGCATATAACTGCTGCTGGTGCTATCCAGGTATTCACCTTACTCGTGTCCTTTGTCTTAAGTGCAACATAAACAAGACCTGCTGCTGCACCGATAGAGCCAGCACAAAAAATAATTCTTAGCAATCCCACCAGGATGTTGCGTATAATATATCCTGCTGCAAACCATCCAAAAAACATTGATAATACAACGCCTACAATGCTTGTTACAATAGACATTCCTATTGGAAAGAATGCTGCAACAGGCGCATATCTTTCAATATTGTCTAATGTCAGATACTTTTTCCAGTCAAACTTTTCATTCATCTTTTTCTCTCCCATTTAATTACTTTGTAAAACAATATGTATCATATCTGATATTATACACTTTATCTTTAGTATACTTTAATATTATTATCCTTGGTATCCTTGTCTTTAGTATATTAGCTTCAGTTATATTTTCTTTGGTATATTAACTTTAAGTGTATTTTCTTTAGTGTATTAAATTAAAATCCCTTTAGCTTTAGTGTATTTTTGTTTTACATTCTAATAATATCAATATATTGAAGATAATGCAATGCTAAATATAAATTTTTTCTTAATTTTATAAACTTTTTTGTTCTTAAAATGCTATTTACATAGTGTATGCCGTGCACGGTGCAGGTAACATTTTGGAAGTAATAACATTTCCAATGTTCATATGTGCAATGGCTATAGTGAATTATAATAAAAAGATTGTTAAATAATTGTAAAGTGATATAATAAATATAGTGTATTTGCGTGAAAATTATATACAATTGAATACATAAGAAAGGGGTTTGTAACTATGAAGAAACAAAGGAAAATATCAATTAAAGCCAGGCTTTTAGGAAGCATAATGCCAGTTGTTATTGCTATCGTGGCAGTACTTGTGCTTATTGCTTATCAGGCATCAGCGGGCATAATTGAAGATTATTCACAGAATTTGCTGGAGTCATCGGTAAGTAACCAGTCATCTAAGATAGAGGCCTGGTTAAGTGAGAACCTTGCTTCTTTCCAGATGGCAAAGACCACAATAGAAAATCTTCACCCAGATGATACACAGTTAAAGGCTATTCTTGATGGATATTATAACTATAATGATAATTATCCAGATGGTTTATATGTATCTGACTCTAATGGTAATCTTATAAAGGCGGATAAGTCAACTAAGAAGGAGAGCAATCCTGTACAGAGCACATGGTATAAGGAAGGTCTTACAAGGGTTAATATGGCTGTTGGTTCGGCATATAAGAACGCTGAGGGGGTTAATGTAATTAGTGCTTCAGGTATTCTTAATGACGGAACTGATAATATAAGGGTAATATCAGCAGATATGACACTTGACCGAATTACTATAATTGTTAATTCTTTTATTGATATGGATAATGCAGAGGCATTTCTTGTTGATAAGAATACAGGAGTTATACTTGCTGATAGAGAATCTTCATTAATATCACAGAAGCTTGGTGCTTCTGGACAGAGTGAATATTATCAGAAGGTAGCAGGCCAATTTAATTCAAATGATTATGATTCCGCAACTATTGATGGCAATATGACGGTATTTAAGGAGGTCGATGGTACTGACTGGGTATTAGTATCATATATTCCTAAGAGTATTGTACTTGCAAAGCTTATACGTTTAAGAACTATTATGATAATTGTAGGAATTGTATGTATAATGGTTCTTTGTATTCTTGTTGAAAGAATGACTAATGTGGTAGTTAAGCCAGTAAAGAATATGACTAAAGCTATCACACAGATGGCTTCTGGCGATTTTACTGTATCAGTTAATGTTAAGGGCAATGATGAGATTGCGGTTATGGGACAGAGCATACAGAAGTTTATTCAGGCTATGCGCCAGATGATATCCCAGATTGGTGATGTATCTGTACGATTAAAGGAGCAGGCAGTCTCAAGCAAGAATATATCAGGCGAGATGAATACTGCGGCAGATATACAGTCCAAGTCGATGCATGAACTTAACGATACAGTTGACCAGTTATCAGTGTCAGTTAATGAGATAGCAGAAAATGTTACACAGCTTGCAGGTGTTGCTGCAGAAACTAAGAACGATGGCGACTCAGTTGATATTAAAATGCGTGAGACAGTTGAAGTGTCCGAAAAAGGACGAATGGATATGGAACACGTCAGCGAAGCACTTAACAATATTGAGTTATCAATAAGAAGTCTTGAGGAAGCTGTTAATAAAGTTGGTTCGGCTTCTAAGGAAATAGTCGATATTATTAAGCTTATAGGTGATATAGCTGATGAAACTAACCTCTTATCACTTAATGCATCTATTGAAGCAGCAAGAGCAGGAGAAGCAGGAAGAGGCTTTGCAGTTGTTGCTTCTGAGATAGGTTCACTTGCAAAGAACAGTACAGAGTCTGTAGGACACATTACACAGCTTATCACAGAGATTAACAAGCTTGTTGAAGATGCTGTAAGTCAGGCTGGGGACAGTGTTGGAGAGATTGGTGACAGTGCAGTATTAATTCATACAGCAGTAGATACATTTAATACAATATTCAATAATATTAAGGCAACCAATGAACTTATGGCAAATGTTGTTGAGAAGATTGGACATGTTGATGAAGTTGCTACTAATGTTGCCGCTATATGTGAGGAACAGGCTGCAAGCTCAGATGAGATTATGGCAACATCTGAGTCAATGTTAGGACAGGCTGATAATATTTCTAAAAACAGTGGACAGGTGGAAATCTCAGCAGAAGAATTAGCAGCTTCGGCAGAACAGCTTTCTAATCAGGTACAGCAGTTTCATATATAGAGAAGATAAAATGTCCGGAAAAGAGGTTATAGAATGAAGAAAAGGTTATGTTTATTAATATGTCTGGTAATAATTGTATTAGGTGTTTCCGGCTGTGGCATTGGTACTAATACATCTTCAACAGGCAGTAAGAGCGGTGTAAAAATGTTAATGACACTGGCACAGGCTGATGCTTTCAGAACACAGTTAGTTAATAAAGCAAAGGAAACAGCACAGGAGAATAATACACAGCTTGATATATTAGATGCCAATAATTCAATCGAAAAGCAGGTTGAACATATTAAGAAAGCCGTTTCAGAGAATTATGATGTAATTCTTTGTAATATGGTAGATAAAGATACTTCATTAGAGCTTGAAGCTCTCGCAGGAGATATTCCTATTGTATTCTTTAATGTATCACCAGATGAATCAAGACTTAAAGATGGCAAGTATATGTATGTTGGCTCAGATGAGTACACAGCAGGACAGTTTCAGGCAGAATATGTGCTTGATAAGTTAAAATCATCATCAGAAATTAATGTTGCTATAATTAAAGGACCATCAAGCCATTCAGCAACTAAGGGAAGAACTAAAGCTGTTAAAGAGATACTTAACGCTTCTGGAAAGACGATTAATTATGTATTTGAAGACCACGCTGACTGGGAGCAGTCAAAAGCAGAGGAAATGTTTAATATATTCTTAAAGACTAACCAGAAATGTGATGTTGTTATATGTAACAATGATACTATGGCACTTGGTATAGTAGATGCGTGCCGTAAAGCAGGAAAGAGTAATATATTAATTCTTGGTATCGATGCGACAAGCGATGGCTGTAAGGCAATAGAAGCAGGAACAATGTCATTTACAGTATACCAGTCTGCTGATGGACAGGGAAAGAGGCTTATAGAAGCAGCTATAGCACTCGGAACAGGAAGCAGTACAAGTGGCATTGAAGGAATATCAGATGACGGCTTATATGTATGGGTACCATTTGAGAAGGTAGATTCAACTAATGTATCAAAGTATAAATGATAAAAAATAAAAATAATAAAAGTTATAAGTGATAAAAAATAAAAGTAAAAAAATACAAGTGATAAACTAGTGGATTTACTGGTTATAATTTATAGTTGATATAATAAAATGCGTGGCATAGTTAATATCTATGTCACGCATTTCATATATTATATACTTTATTATGTAATTATATTTATTGTAGAATTCTGATTATATAATTTATTACATAACTTATATATTATTAGTTATCAGCGAGCAGTTTCTTAGTGGTGTGTAGAGAATAATTCCTTAACCATATCTGCGTTGTATACAACCTCTTTAACGTGGTCAACTTCTATTAAATAGAGTGCGTGTGCGGCAAGGTGTTCAGCAGCCTGTTCAAGGTCACGGATACCTGTTGTGTCTTTGAATATATCAAGTACAACATCAAGTCCTTCATCAAGTATAGTACATTCATTCTCGTGAAGACCAATCTTCTTTAATACCTTAGGAAGAGAGAACTGCTTAAATATAGTCTTCTTTTCCTCTCTGGAGTAATCAGGAATATCAATAACTGCAAATCTAAAAAGCAATGGAGCACTAATCTGTTCCTTGTAGTTAGCAGTTGCAATTGGATATACACCAGATGTAGGAATAAGACATTCCATATAATTATCTGTAAATCCAAGGTTATCAAGCAGTGTAAGTAATACATCGGCAGGGTTCGCATTGCCATTGCTTGAAGTTGCCTTATCAAGCTCGTTGATTATGAATACAAGATTAGATTCACCAGCGTTGTTAAATGCTTCCATAATAATACCAGGCTTGGCATTAGAGTATATTCTTGAACTTCCTGTAAGCTGTTCGGCATCATTTATAGAACTCATATCAAGAGTTGTCCAAGGCATTTTAAGGATTTTTGCAACAAGGTAAGCAATCTGTGATTTACCAGTACCAGCAGGACCTACAAGAAGAATTCCATATGAAGGAAGTGTGTGTGTACGGTTAATCTGAACTACAGTTTCAATAATTCTCTGCTTAACAGATTCCATACCAAAGAGTTCTTCATCAAGAATACGTCTTGCCTCAACAGGATCGATTGATTCAAAATAGTTGCTTTTCCACTGTATGTTAAGCATTATTGAAAGAGCTCTCTGTGCGTGACGTTTCTCCTCAGGAGTTACCTCGCTTGAACGAGCAACTGCAAGATTTCTTCTAGCCCATAATCTTATGTTATCAGGGAGAGTTATTCCGGCACAGTTAAGGAAATCAGAAATGCTTGTAATACTTGTAAGCTTCATACTGTCGCCTGACTCGTCTAATTCGTCATCAGGAATATCCTGAGCCACGATACTACTGTCTAAAAGACGTTCTATCATATACTGTAAAAATCCGTCTTCAGATGATAATTTCTGGCTGTTGTTAAAAGCAATCTCTCTTATTCTGTATACAGCATAACCATCTTCTACATTCTTACCTGAAAGCTTAACCTGTAAATCTTGCATCTACCTTAATAATATTGCTTAAGATATTGCCGTCATCTGTCTGGAATTCAAATGCAGTCTTCTTGTACGGATTGGCAAACATTCCGATAGTTTCTGCAGCCCAGTTATGTTCACTGTTATCAAGAACGAATATAGGGTGTTCTGGTGAAGCTGTCTTATTGTCAGATGAAAATGTTGTATAGGTACATTCAAAAGATGATTCTTTTGAAGCATTCTTAAAATCAAATACTGGCATATTGTAATCTCCTGTGTAATTATATATTTATAATATGGACAGTTATAATTGATAGTCACATATGTTTTATAATAACACATTTTAAATAATTAGGAACAATAAATTATGGAATTGTAACAGATGTTGTATTGACTTGGAGTGAGCTTCAAGGATTAATATTCAATTGGATACAAAATGTAATGCAGCAGATATAGTAATAATTGAAATTAAATTAAGAGGTTATGGCAAGAATATGACAATTAATGAGGCAGGCGAACGCTATAATATTCCTATACATATTCTTAAGCTGTATGAAAGCTGGGAGTGGTGCAGAGGTTCTGTTAAAGCAGAATTGTTATTAATATTTATTGAGGTTAAAAGGAGAGTAAGAAATGGCAAATAAACCGGGTGGAAAAATGTTACTTATTATAACAACCTGTATGAGTGTAATTGCGGCAGTTAGTCTTTTTAGAGATGAGCCACAGAATTTGCTGGCTGATACAAAGGCAAGATTATATAATGAGCAGAATGTTGTGTATGGCAGACAGAAAGCTGGTGGAAGTCAGGTGGCATATAAGACTTATTGCACAGATAGTAATTGTACATTTCAGTATGCAGGTGAAGGTTCAGATAAAAAGATTGCTGTGATAAATATGGACAAGGACAGTACAGTTATGAGCGAGCTTGCTGAAATTGTTGATGCTGACCTTATTGATATGCCAGATGATGTTAGCAATATTAATATCAGCCAGTACAATACTTTATTTGTTAATCCGACATCTGATGATTACAGAGTATCGGATGATATAAAGGAATTTGCCGGCAATGCTAATCTTGATGGTAAGACAATCGTTGTAATATATGATGTGGCACAGGATATTATTAACGGTGTATCAAGTGCGGACGAGCTTATGGATAATACGGTATGGCTTACTGGTGGTAAGCTTTCTGATAATGCTGGTGATGAAGAAATTAAGAACTGGGTTAATGGGCTTGGAATGGAGCTGATAGCTGATGATGAGGAATAGTAAGTCAGGACGGGATTCCAAGTTGTTCAATGGATTTACACAGGTGTATTCTTATAATTTTATTATAATTTAATAAACATATCAGACTGGTTGGTAAATATATGTGTTAAAATATAATATATATTCAACTTAAGTTAAAAAGATAGGAATGGGAATAAATTATGAAAGAGATAAATAATGGTTATTTCACTGGAGAACGCCCATTGTTTAATAGTGAAGATATTAAAATTAATAATACAATATTTGGCGAGGGCGAATCACCATTGAAAGAATCGGACAATATTGAACTTAATAACAGCAGCTTCCAATGGAAATATCCATTATGGTACTGCAAAGATGTAGTTGCTAATAACTGTTCGTGGGCAGAGATGGCAAGGGCTGGAGTATGGTATACAGACAATCTGCTGATTAAAGATACTTTAATTGAAGCCCCTAAGAATTTCAGAAGATGTAAGAATATTACATTGTCGAATGTTGTTATGCCTAATGCGGCTGAGACGCTGTGGAACTGCGATGATGTTACGATGCAGAAGGTGAGTGCCAAGGGTGATTATTTTGCAATGAACAGCCGTAATATGAAGATATTGGATTTCCAGCTTGCAGGTAATTATCCATTTGATGGGGCTGAGAATGTAGAAGTCCATAATGCCAAGCTTCTGTCAAAAGATGCGTTCTGGAACACGAATAATGTAACAGTATATGACTCATTTATATCAGGTGAGTATCTTGGCTGGAATTCTAAAAATCTTACACTTATTAACTGTACAATAGAAAGCCTTCAGGGTATGTGTTATATAGATAATCTTGTTATGAAGAATTGTACATTGATTAATACTACACTTGCGTTTGAATATTCTAATGTAGATGTGCAGGTTAATGGAAAAATTGATAGTGTTATGAACCCATCAAGAGGAATTATAAGGGCAGATGAAATTGGCGAACTTATTATGGAAAAAGATAAGATTCATCCTGAGGATACAGTTATTGAATGTCCGGTTATTTCAAAAAGAACACAAAGATGATTATCTGTAAAATATTATTTTGCAGTTATCAGATACATTCAGGCAGGGATATCTGTGTAAATGTGTTTTTTTGGTTATCAAAATTTTGCTGGATGTTTTATGTATATTGTTATATTTTTTTATATTTTGCCGATATATTGTATGTAAATAATGTCAGAACGGATTTTGACAGATTGATTTTTCATTCAAGGAGGAGTGGATATGAGTAATACAATTTACAATGGAAGTTATCCTTCAATAGCAGAGAATTATGTTTACAGCAGTACAGGCACTTCAAAGGTAAAGACTAAGAGTGATACAGCTAACAATACTGCGAAGACAAGTGACACTGCATCGGTTAAGGATACTTCGACAGCTAAGAACACAAAGGCAGACGGAAAA
>OGEP01003268.1_pt1 | contig 12584 bp, 9 predicted proteins | sample 1570721 | NCBI WGS metagenome assembly OGEP01 (sample SAMEA2582131, study PRJEB24529) | metagenome | biome: Human gut stool | place: China | collected 2011 | reverse complement strand
ATCTGACAGCATAATCCGATACACCGCCGTACTGCTTCAATGCCGGCACGGCAAATTTGGTCAGCCGGCAGTAGCCCTCTCCGCCGCAGCGTCTGGTCATTGTTTTCACGCACAAGTCAGTCCCCAGCACCATCTGACGGCAGTGGCCTTCATTGATCAGCTTTACAAGACCTGCCAGCTTCATATAATCCGGATTGGACTGGGAGCCCAGCGCCTCTAAATCTATCTGCCCGGACATGAATTCGACCGATATATTGGCTCCTTCCGCCAGTATTGACTTTGCCACATCAAGGTTAAGCGCCCACAGCTCCGGATATCGAATCATTTCAGATAATCCCCGGTTATTGGCCATCGGCACATGGGCAATGACTATTTTTTCCGCCGGTACGCCTTCTTCCTTTAAGATCTCCACCACCTTACCGGGTTCTCCTCCTCCCCGGCCGCAGGGATGCACCGTTATGGACATTCCCGTTTCCTTCGCCGCCTGCCCGCCTGCCCTCAGGGACATCTCCTCTCTTTGGGTGAAGCTGGAAAGAGCGATTTTAACACATCCTGGTCTTATTCCGGTTCCCTCAATTCCGTTCTCGAATTCGTCCATGATACGATTATAGAAATCCGCTGTTTTCCATCCGTCAAAACGGCCCATCCACGATGATTCGATATAAAATCCGGTTGCCGTAATAATGTTAACTCCCGTTTTTTCTGAGATTCTTTTGATTGCAGCCACGTCCAGCCGGATCCCGGGAACACTCAGTTCCAGAAGTGAATCCCCTCCCGACTCTTTATAATCAGCCACCTCTCCCGTCATAACCTCCTCGTCGTCCAGATTCATTGCATCCCGGCACAGCGTGAAGTTACGCTTCAAAAGGCCGATATTTTCCAACGATATCTTATCTTCCCATTGGATTGGAAGATTTCCCGGCATCCCGGGGCGGCAGATGTTTCCCATATCTGTTCCGTCGAACATCACATGCTCATGCATATCGGTGTATCCCAGCTCTTCCGGCGCAATATCGCCGCATACAGTCGTTATTCTTGACATAGTTTCCTCCTGAACTTAACCGGCCGTCTTCCATTTTTCTTAACCGGCCGTCCCGTTCCTTTATTCTGTTAATTTTCCTTTCCTGCTCATCCGCCGTCAGCCGTTATCTTCCATCAGATGGCAGGCCGCCATATGGCCGTCTCCGCATGGATACAGCTTCGGGTTCTCTTTCCTGCACCGCTCCGTCGCATAACGGCATCTTGGGTGGAAAGGACAGCCGCTTGGGCGGTTTGCCGGATCTGCGATATTTCCTTCGATAACCTGTAAGCGCTGCGCTTTTGTCTGCAGGGTCGGTATACATGCCAGCAGCCCCTTTGTGTAAGGGTGCTTCGGATGCTTAAAGAGGTCGGCCGTGCGGGCCTCCTCAACAATCTGGCCGCTGTAAAATACGACGACGCGATCGGCTACATCGGAAATAACACCCAGGTCATGAGTTACTATCATGATGCTCATTCCGTATTCGCCTCTCAGCTTCTTGATCAAATCCATAATCTGCGCCTGTATTGTTACATCAAGAGCTGTCGTCGGTTCGTCCGCCAGCAGAATCTGCGGTTTACAGGCCAGCGCCATTGCAATCATGACTCTCTGGCGCATACCGCCGGATAACTGGTGCGGGTAATCATTAATCCGCTTTTCCGCGTTGGGAATCTCCACCTGTTTCAAAAGCTCCAGCGCCTTTGCCATAGCCGCATTCTTCAGAAGTTTTTCATGCAGCATCAGGCTCTCTGCTATCTGCGGCCCGATTTTAATGACCGGATCGAGACTGGTCATCGGCTCCTGAAATATCATTGATATCTCTTTCCCTCTGATTCTGGTAAAATCCCGCATCGGCATATCCAGAATATTCTGCCCCTTATAGTAAATCTCCCCCTCAATCCTTGCAGGCGGCGTCTTTACAAGCCGTAGAATCGTTGACATCGTAACGCTCTTTCCGCAGCCGGACTCGCCAACACCGCCAGGCAGACAATGATAGTCAGGATGAACAGGCCGGCCGCAATCCCCTTATTTTTCTTCAAAAATTTAATCATAGCTTTATCCTCCTTCCTATTCCTCAACAATTCTCAAATCGAGTTCTCCGGCCCTGTGGCAGGCTACCTGATGACCCGGCGTAAACTCGGTAAGCTCCGGCTCCTCCCTGCGGCAGATATCCTTTACAAACGGGCATCTGTCCTGGAAGATACATCCCTTCGGCGGATTCATAAGATTGGGAAGATCGCCTTCCAATATCAGACGTTTCGTCTTCACGTCGGGATCGGGGATGGGAACTGCCGAGAGCAGGGCGCAGCTATAGGGATGGAGGCAGTTTTCAAACAGTTCGTCCTTTCCCGCTACCTCTACCAGCTTTCCGAAATACATGACTCCGATTTTATCCGAAACAAATTTGACGACTGCCAGGTTATGGGAAATAAAAACATAGGTGAGGCCGTTTTTATCCTTTAAATCCAGCAGAAGGTTCAGTATCTGAGCCTGTATGGATACATCCAGAGCCGACACCACCTCATCGCAGAGCAGCAGCTTCGGTGAAAGGGCCAGGCTTCTGGCAATACAGAGTCTCTGTCTCTGCCCTCCCGATAACTGGTGGGGATAGCGCACCATCAGCTTCTCCGGCAGGCCGACTTCCTGAAACAGCTCTTTAACGCGCGCATCGATTTCCTGTCTGCTGTATCCGAAATTTTCCATCGGTTCGGACACGATCTGTTTTAAATTAAAGCGGGGATTCAGGGAATCATAAGGATCCTGAAATACTATCTGCATATCCTTTCTGATCGCATCCAGCTGCCTCTTCGGCATTTTCGTAATATCCTGCCCGTCAAACAAAACCCTGCCGCCCGATGCTTCCAATAGTTTCATGACCAGCTTCGCCAGAGTGCTTTTTCCGCAGCCGGATTCTCCCACCAGACCGAAGGTTTCTCCGCGTTTTACAGAAAAGGACACTTGATTGACAGCCTTGAAAACTGTTTTATCAAATAATCTGCCGCTGCCGGCTTTATAGTATTTACATATATTTTCAACCTGCAGGATATTGTCATTATCCTGCATACATTCCTGTATTACACTCATTGTCCCAACTGCCTTTCCTTTATTTGTCCGACTGAACACGGATTCTCGGATCGATAATGCTGTACATGACATCTGTCAACAGATTTACGACAATCAGCAGAATGGCGATGAATACGGCCGTTCCCTGGACTACGGGATAATCTCTCTTCGTCACCGCGTCCATCAAAAGCTTTCCGATACCGGGCCTGTTGAACACCGTCTCAATTACAATGGAACCGCCGAAACTGGATGCCAGATTATATCCAATAATCGTGGCAATCGGAATCGCCGCATTTCTCAGACCATGCTTAAATAAAACGGCTTTTTCGCTCAGCCCTTTTGCCCTGGCGGTTCTGATGAAATCCTCTCCCATCACTTCCAGCATGCTTGACCTGGTCGTACGGATGGTCAGGGCGCTTCCGGCAAGAACCATCGTAAGAACAGGAGCTACAATGGTCTGAAAGTAATTGGCATTTTCACTTTGAATGCCGATAACCGGTATCAGCTTCAGCTTCACAGCCAGAACTACAAGCACCAGAATCGCCACGTAAAATGACGGCAGCGACATACCTATGGTACTCATGCCGCTAATCATGTAATCGGGCCATCTGCCGCGATACACACTGGCGACAACGCCCCATATAATTCCCAGGATGGAGTTCAGTATCATTCCCCACAACACCAGCTCCAGCGTCCTGGGAAAGCGTTCCTTTAAAAGTTCCGTCACTTTTTTATGGGAAGAAAGAGATTCTCCCAAATCGCCTGTGAAGAATTTCTTTACCGCGATTACCATCTGCGTCATTAGCGGTTCATCCAGGCCGTTCTGCTCACGGAACAGTGAGATCTCTTCCGGGGTGGCAGTTTTGCCCAGCATAACGGAAGCCGGATCACCCGGCACCATCCGGATGATCAGAAACACCGCAAGGAACACGCCTAAAATGGTAGGTATCGCCATCAAAACCCGCATACCAAAATATTTTTTCATAGACTACTCCTTAAATTTATACCGTACTGGTAATTGTCCAGCGCTATACAACTACCGCATTGCAAAGCGCGCAGGCTGCGTGCAGCAGGCCCGCGCGCTTTGCCGTCGTAACCTTACTCTTCGATATACGCCTCTCTGCAGGTAAGCATAAGTCCTGTCGTAATCTTAAGGTCCTTTACTCTCGGGTTGACAACCTGATGAATAGAGTATGTAGTCATCGTATAGAGACAGCCGGAATCCATGATATTTTTCTGTGCTTCATTGTAAAGCTCCGCTTTCTTTGCCAGATCGTTTTCTTCCACCGCTGCCGCCACGATTCTGTCGTACTCAGGATCATTGTAAGCAATGTAGTTGATTGTGCTCTCGCTTGTAAACTGTTTTAACACGTTGTCAGGAATAACAGGACAGGAATCCCAGAACAGATAAATCGGGATTTCTCCGGCCTTTGCCTTATCAAGCCATACGCCGAAATCCACAGTCTGGAGATCCACCTTCAGGCCTATCTGTGTCAGGAACTGCTGCACTAATGTGGCCGGTCCTGCGCTCAGCGTATCATTAGGAGCATACATGTCGATGGCAAAACCATCCGGGTATCCGGCTTCTGCAAGCAGCTGTTTTGCCTTCTCCGGATTATATTCCGGGTTCCAGTAGTCTTCTAGTGCATAGCGGCAGAAGGTTGGAAGGAAACCTTTGGATTTTTCTTCCGTGCCTTTGAAATACTCATCGCAAACCATATCGCGGTCAATACTTAATGCAATCGCTTCTCGTACCTTCGGGTCATTTAACGGCTCGAAATTCGCATTGATTCCGATATAGGACTGCGCGGAATCCCTTGCGTTGAGAAGAACGTAAGTATCCGGATCGGCCATATACTCTTCCACTTTTTCCAGATTGTTTACGTCATATGTATCAATCTCGCCTGCTTCCATCGCATTGGCAAGCGTTACATCGTCGGGAATTACATAATATTCCACACGGTCCAGCTTTGCTTTCTGGCCCCAGTAATCGTCAAATTTAACCGTACAATATTTTTCTCCGGGAACACCGCCTTCTTCCAGCATGAATGGACCGGTTCCGATCGGACGTTTCTGGTACTCTTCCAGACCCATTTCTTCCACTGCCTTCTGGCTGGTAATGGTTAGGTAAGATCTGGCAACTTTATCAGGGAAGAATACGTCTCCTTCCTTCAAAGTAAATACAACCGTGTAATCATCGGCGGCCTCGACGCTTTCGATATTGGCCAGGCCGAGATTTGTTGAATTGGTTGCCGTGTTGTTAATGGCCGGGTCCAAAAGGCGGCCGACTGAAAATACGACGTCGCTTGCTTTCATCTCGCCGAAGCCATAGTGAAATTGAACGCCTTCACGGAGCTTGAACGTATACGTCTTCAAATCATCGGATGTTTCCCATGACTCAGCCAGATACGGAGCCGGTTCCTGCTTGTCGTTGTAGGTAAGAAGCGATTCAAACACATCCGGGCCAAACTGAAATGAGATCCCCGAGAAGGTTGCCGGATCAAAGTTGCCGCTCCCGGAGTCCCATGTTCTTCCCACACGAAGCACAGAACCGGCTGCACCGCTTCCATTATTTTCTGTTTTTGCTGATGAGGATTGTGACGCATCACCCGAGGTACTTCCGGAACATGCGCTCAATGAGGCTGCTGCCGTCAATGCGGCCATAAGCAGCGCAAGATATTTCCTGTTGGATCTTTTAAAATTTTTGATTCCCTTCATTTGCTTCTCTCCTTTTCCTTAATACGTTAACAGGAACGGAAGCAATGACTGAAATACCGATATCCTTACTGATTTGATTATAGAATTGCTTTCACTAAAATAAAGGTTAGCAAAACTTTCTGAAATTCCACACACATTTCAATATCTCAGATTGCTTCACTACCAATCGGTAACTTGTCCAAAGTTTACTATTTTTTTTGTAAATTGTCAATATATATTTGTAATTATTTTAATTCTCCGTTTCATTCCCGTTACTGTTCACACGGTTGTGTTCCGCGGGGTGCTTTCGTGCGCATTCTGCACGGAAACCCGGGGTTCACGGCGCGAAACTGCGTTTCTTGCCGTTTCTGTGCCTCGCTAAGCGTGTTGTGCGGCCGTACATTCTATTCTTTTCGGTCATCGCACAGCGGCTGCTTATGGAAGTGCTGGGCCGTTATATCACTGTAGATTATCGTTCTTCCAAGAGACAGTATCTCAGCCTTGGAAAGTTTTAAAGAGACCAGATAAGCTACCAGTTCATCCGCCTGTTTTTCCAAAGCATTCCCTCTCCCATCCCGCTTTTCCACATAAGTTCCGCTTCCCCGGACCTGTCTGATAAGCCCTGCTTTCTGAAGCTCGGAAAAAGCGGCTTTTAATGTTCCCCTGGCCACACCATACAAGTTGCAGAGTTCCCTCTCTCCGGGAAGCTTCTGACCCTCTTTCCACTGTCCCGACTCAATCCTGCTTCTGACGTCATCCACAATCTTTCCATAAACAGGCGTTTCTTTCTTCTCTGGTTTTTTATCTGTCATTTTCTTCTCTGCTCCATAATTGCCCTGATTTCATCCAATGAATCCTTCGTTACCCCGTAATTGAATACAATATAATGGCTGCCCATCGTCTCCATCTGCCTGATAATCTCTTCCTCCTGCACGGAAACCAGCCATATGATGTCCTCTGTCCGAATGGCTCTTTTTTTATCGCACCATTCTTCTTTCTGGCAGAGATAATATGTATTATGCCTTCCCAGCAAAGCCAGCGTATGGCTGATATGCATCAGGAAATCCTGGCTGTCATACACTATGCCCAGCAGACAGTCATCATCCAAAGCGGCAATCTCCTCTTCTTCCGTAGCGGGAACCGAAAGCCTGACCTGCAAAAGTGCCTTTCCAGCCTTCTCAGCCACAGGCAGAATCTCTTCAAAATGAGTTTTTGTTGTAATCCATATCTCCTCCGGAGGGATAAATGTTCCGGCGCGTACTCCGTCAATCTGATAGTATTTCATATCAAAGTTCCAGATTTTTACAAGTTCTCTCGTAATATCTCCCGCTATCTCCGGGGTACAGTCAATCATCGCTGCCTGATCCGGAATATCAGCGGCAAAAAAACGGCCGCAGGCTTCTTTCAAAAGCCGGTAGCATTCGTCCGGTTTCATTCCTTCTTTTTTGCAGCTATTATCAAACTGCACCATCCTGCGCAGTTCCGGCTGCCAGCCCTGAACATAAGTGCCGCTTCCGTGCACTCTTCGGATATAGCCTTCTTCTTCCAGCTTGTCGAATGTCTTTCTGACCGTGCCTTTGGCCAGTCCCGTCTCATGGCAGAATTCTGCTTCCGACGGCAGTTTATCGCCCGTCCTGTATTCTCCCGCCCTGATTGCCGCGGCAATCTGAGCCGACATCTGTATATAAGCCGGTGAATTGCCGTTCATATCGATTTTGATTCTCATATCTCGTCCCACCTCGTCTCCTGGATTATAATTATACAATATTTTTAATAAAAAATATACCATTTACAGCATTGGGCTAGATCATTTTCCGCTCCGATGCACAAATATTAAAATAAACTGCCTGTTTTCTGAAATGACTTCACTCTGCTTTTTTTGTATGATTGGTCTAACAGTGACACCCATGGGCGTCTCCAATCTTATGCCGGAAGAATATTTTACTCCGGCAAACATAGCCCTCTGCGGAGAACGCGCAAAAGGCGGCGCCGGTATTGTAACCATTGGAGAAAATCCGTCAGACTGTTCTGCCGGTAAAACACGCGGCCGTATGGTCCCCCTCGATGCAGAAGAGATACTCCCCTATTAGATCGACTGTGCCGATGAGATTAAACACCATAGCGCCGTAAACTCCATCGAACTGATTCATGCCGGCCGCCGCGCACACCCTCAGCCAAAAACCGGAACAAGTTCCGGAAAACCGGATGCACTGATAATTTATGAATTATAATTTGTGACTTATCATAATAGATGTACAACCAGAAACTTAAGAAAAGGAGTTTCACCTCATGCAGATTGGACACAGTCTTACCGAAGGCAGTGTAAGAAGGCAGCTGATCCTATTCAGTTTTCCATTCTTCCTGTCCAGCCTGATTCAAAATCTGTACATGACTGCCGATATGCTGATCGTCCAGTGGGTCAACGGAGCTGCCGGAAGTTCGGCAGTCGGCATTGGAGGCGAGATTGTATCTGCATTTACATTTTTGATAATCGGTTTCGCCTCCGGCGGAACCGTCTTAATATCCCAATATGTCGGAGCGCGGCGCGGGGAGGATGTAGAGCAGACGATCGGAACCTTGCTGACTTTGTTTGCCTTAGCCGCCGTCTTTATGACTGCCGTCATGTACATTGCCGCCCGCCCCTTCCTGATTCTGCTCAGAACTCCCGCCGAGTCCTTTGAGAATGCGTGCAGTTATATGCAAATCTGTATGCTGGGAAATTTTTTTGTATTTGAATACAATGCCATAAGTTCGGTTCTGAACGGAACCGGAGATTCTAAAAGGCCCCTGATATTTGTAACCATATCAGGGACCCTTAATGTGTTTCTGGACCTTTTATTTGTTGCCGGCTTCAAAATGGGCCCGAACGGCTCCGCCTGGGCAACGGTACTGTCCCAGGCAGTCAGTTTTGTCATTTCCGCAGCATATCTGATCAGAAAAAGCAGTATATTCCGGCTGACACGCAGGAATCTCAGGCTCAGCCGTACAAAGGTTCTTTTAATTATTAAAATCGGCTTTCCCGCTGCCGTTCAGAACAGTATCTCATCCGTATCCTTCATGTTTCTGACGGCTCTGATCAACCAGTATGGTTACGCGGCTTCCGCAGCCGCTCAGCTGGCCGGTAAATTCAATAACATTGCCATGCTTCCCAGCTCCGCAATGTCGGGAGCCATGGCGGTCATGTCGGGCCAGAATATCGGCGCCAGAAAATATGAGCGCGCCCTATCCTGCCTGAAAGAAGGGATTGGACTTTCTCTCATAGTCGGTATTCCCCTGTTCCTGGCAACCATCAGCTTCACGCCGCAGTTTATGAGCATACTGGCCCGCGGAGAACCCGAGGTAATCCGGTACGGCACACTGTATATCCGCGGCTTCTGTGCAGACTATCTTCTGACTGCATTTGTCTTTTCCGCCAACGGCTTTATCACCGGTACCGGACATACCCTGATCACTCTGTGCAGCAATGTTCTTCAGGGAATTGTTATCCGTATCCCCGTCGCCTGGGCTCTTGCGCTGGGTCTTAATATGGGAATCCTGGGAATTGGAATCGCCGTCCCTGCCGCCACCCTCGGGGGCGGAATCCTGGTATTCGCCTATATTGCCACCGGGAGATGGAGACAGGATGTGACGACAGTTGGCTAGGTGGTTTTAATCATTCCTGATTGCCGCCAGCGGACTCAGTTTCATGGCTCTGAGCGCCGGGAAGAATCCGGCCAGCATACCAATCAATATGGCAAAACCGATGGAAGCAAATCCAAGCCACGGCGGTATCATTGACAGCTTGCTGGACATACCGTACAGCAAAGCTCCCGCCAGGAATTTATTAATCAGAAATGATACGCCGTAGCTCAGGATTACACCGGCAACTCCGCCGACAAAGCCGATAAATCCGGCCTCTATCAGGAACATGCTTCTGATATTTCCCATTGCGCATCCGAGTACTTTAATAACACCAATCTCCTTTGTCCTCTCATAAATGGACATCATCATCGTATTGGCAATTCCGATCGCCGCTACAAACAGGGAGACGGCTCCGATACCGCCCAGCACGGCCTGAACCATATTGGACTGCTTCTGGGACTGCTCCAGCCATTCCATCTGGCTGTTTGCTTCGTATCCCATATTATTAATTGCTTTCTGAACTTCAATAACATTCTTCATGTCGTCCACATTCACGGTTGCCTGCTCATAGACAAAGTAATTATAGGGCTTACCCTTTTTATTCGTCGGCTGACCGGGTATCGGCTTCTTCTTGAAGATCTGTTTTAGCTGGGTTTTCAGCTTTTCAATGTCAACGTATATGCCATAACTGTATTCATTCCAGTCCTCCGGCCCTCCCTCAACAATCCCGGCTGTCTTCAGCATATATTTCTTCGGCGGTTTTACCGCCGTCTGCTCATCCCCGCCGGACGGATACTTAGACTGGTAATAGCTGTTGGTGTCAAATATTGTAAATACCGGTTTGTTCATAAAATCCACATCCGGCAGTTCTCCGGAGTCATAATACCCCTTACCGGTTTTGGCATTGTAAAAATTCTGTACCGCCATGTTTCCCACCACCATCTCTAGCTCTGGTGAATCAGGGGAGGGAAGTGTTCCCTGCCCCAGCTTGATATCCTTCATGGCCTTCAGGGGAACCCCCATAAGCTGGACATTCCCCTCATAAATCCCCTACTTCATAATCACAGACATGTTAATCTTTGGGTAAGCTGAAACCACATGGGGAATCCTCTCAAACTGCTTCATCGTTTCATCCGTCATAAAGCTGTCTTCTGGATTCTGCTTATCATTGGAGCCTCCTCTGTCGTAATTATAGACACGTATCGCCGTCAGGCTGCCTGATGATTCATACTGCTCCATCGTGAATTTATTCAGTCCGATTCCAAGGGAAATCATAACCACAATCGATGCTGTCCCTATCACCACTCCGAGGACTGTTAGAAATGTTCTGAGTTTTCTCCTCAGCAGGCTATTGACACTCATTGACAAAAGATCATAGAATCTCATCGTCCATTCCTTCTTCCTGCGCTGCCTTCTTCTTTTTCCTGATAACGATTACGGTTGTTCCAGTAATAATAATGAAAAGTGCTGCCGGGAAAATCACCTTCTTATAACGATTAAAAAAGGTCTGCTCTCCATCGGCTCCATTCATTCCGCTGCCTCCTCCCATACCATCAACTCCCATATTCCCGGCTTCCATTCCTCCCAGTTCATCTATCGGCTCATTTACAAAGAGGAGCATCTCCTTCTCGACTTCGGTCGTCAAACCGTTCTCATCTTCATATGTAATAATAATCTTCACTTTTCCGTCATCTTCAGTTGGGGCCACGCCTGAGACCATCGTGTCCAGGTTTCCTGTTTCACCCGGCTTAATATTGCCGACATAGGCATCTGTAGTTTGGATGGAATCGGCCTCGAAACGTACCATGACATTATATAAGAGAACCTTTCCGGTATTATTAATTCCGAACATGACATTCGTCTCCGAACCGACGCTGATACTGTCCGGCATAACTTCAATTGTTCCTGTATTCAATCTCGGAACCTGTTTTACCGGTATTGATATCTTCACTTCTTCCTTTGCATTCTTAAATTCAGGGCTGTCATACTGCTCAACGATTGTCATTGTATAGGACTTCTGTTCCGCGGTCGGAGAGGATTTAAACACCATGGAAAGATCCGTCGTTGCTCCGGGTCCTAACTGATTGACTACCATGGAGGTAGAACCGGAATCCGATGTGAATACAGGACTCTTGTCCGCTGATTCCTCCGAGGCAAAGGTAAACATGATATTGCTGGAGGTGACATTAGATGAAGCATTCTTCATTCTGACCCTTAACTCAAAGGGCTGGCCCGCATAGACCTCCTCTGGTACCGTTGAAAAGCTATCCACTATAATTCTGGCCTTTGTCCTGTCCGAATCTCCCGCATCAGATGACAGCTCATCCTCATCCTTTCCTTGGACACGTACATAATAGATCAGGTCAACCGGTTCTGAAAAATCGCCGTTTTCCTCTTCCCGGTAGGATACCAGATAATGAATCGGGAAGAATCCCGACTTTACGTTCTCCCGTACCGCCATACTGTAGGGAACCGTAACCATCTGTCCCGGCTCCATATCCCCCATCTTCCGGCTGTAATTTCCTTCGTTAATATTAAACGGGAACTTTGTCACATCGGCATCGAGCTGCATCTCCACCCGCACGTCGTAGACCTTTTTTAATCCCGTATTCGTCAGGTTGACGCCAAAATTCATCACCTGGTTATAAGCGGCAAAAGGGGTAAACTGACCGTCTCCAATCGAAAAATCGTAATCTGTTTTATTGTTATCATCGTCCTCTGTAGAACTGGAAGAAGTTGTAACCCAGATATTCACACCCACATAGCAATAATAACCTCTGTCACCATAGCTCAGCTTAAATACGGCAGGATAGTATCCTTCTGACAGGTTCCTCTTTACTTTGTAGCTCATTGATACACTCTTTTTCGTCCCGGCCTTTATCGTGCCAAACTCCTTTTCCTTGGCTATATCAGAGGTATACTCAAATGGATATTTCGGAACGCGTGATGAGCTGCTTTTGGTCTCCTCCTCATCATCTTCATCTTCTATTTCAAAAATCTCTTTAAATATGCTCTCATTGACCAACTGTACCTTGACATTGTTCATATCAGTACTTGTATTATCATTGACTATCACAAAGGAAACAGTCATTTTCTGGCCTGTCTTTCCAGTGGATATCTTCTTTACCTCAATGTGGTCCTGATTAGTAAAAGCTGAACCATCGCCATATGACTCAAAATCAAT
>OGEP01003262.1_pt1 | contig 12627 bp, 15 predicted proteins | sample 1570721 | NCBI WGS metagenome assembly OGEP01 (sample SAMEA2582131, study PRJEB24529) | metagenome | biome: Human gut stool | place: China | collected 2011 | reverse complement strand
AAATACTGCGAGACCTTCCACCCGGATTTCATCCCCAATCTGTCCAGCTGCAAGAGCCCGCAGCAGATGTTTGGTGCGATTGCCAAATCCTACTACGCCCAGAAGGCCGGAATTGACCCGAAGGACATCGTGTCGGTCAGCATCATGCCGTGTACCGCGAAGAAATTCGAGGTGGGACGCGACCATCAGGCGGCCAACGGCGTACTTGATGTAGATATCGCTTTGACGACCAGGGAACTGGCCAGAATGATCCGGAAAGCCGGAATTAAATTTACCGCACTCCCGGATGCATCCTATGATTCCCCTCTGGGACTCAGTACAGGCGCAGCCACCATCTTCGGCGCTACAGGCGGCGTAATGGAGGCGGCTCTCCGTACAGCCGTGGAAACTTTGACCGGCGAGGAGCTGAAGGCTCTCGATTTCACGGAAGTCCGCGGTACTGCGGGTATCAAGGAGGCCACCTACAATGTGGCCGGAATGGATGTAAAGGTAGCTGTTGCATCAGGCCTTAATAATGCCAGAGAACTTTTAAACAAGGTAAAATCCGGCGAGGCATCCTACCACTTCATCGAGATCATGGGATGCCCCGGCGGCTGTGTAAACGGAGGCGGCCAGCCTCAGCAGCCCGGCTACGTGCGGGATACCGTCGATATCCGCGGCCTGCGCGCCCAGGTGCTGTATAATTCCGACAAAGCCAATACAATCCGAAAATCCCATGAGAATCCGGCGATAAAAGAATTATATGCCTCCTTCCTGGGAGAACCCGGAAGCGAAAAAGCGCATCATCTGCTGCATACCAGCTATGTAAAAAGACGGATAAATGGAAATTAATCCGTGAAAAGAAACGTGCGATTTCTGCACGAAAATCCGGATTATACAGCGCGAAACTGCGTTTTTTTGCAGTTTCCGTGCATCGCAAAGTGTGTTATTGTTTACAGTATGCCGCCTTTTGGCATGGTGTAAACAGTACCTGATAAACGACCGCATGATTGTGCGGTCGTTTATTTATGCTTTCTTCTCGTTCCCACCTTCCATCGGTTATTCCTACAAACTATAATGTTATAATCAATAGGTATTATACATTTTGCACAATAAATTATATAATATTTATATATATTTAACCATTTACCACAATCAGCAAAGGAGATATCTTTATGAAAACAAGTATTGATGTACGTAACATGTGCGAAGAGCACCAGATTAAGATGATTGATTTCAAAATGATTGATATCAACGGACGATGGCATCATGTAACAATCCCTGTTGCACGTTTTACCGAGGATATCTTTACTTATGGCATCGGATTTGACGGTTCCAACTACGGCTTCGCTCCTGTTGAAAAAAGCGATATGGTATTTATACCGGATCCGGACACGGCGGCCGTAGATCCCTTTGCAGAAATTCCTACGCTGACGATGAGCGGCGATGTATGTGTAATCGGTAAAGACAGCAATACCCCGTTTGACCAGTATCCTAAAAATGTATGCAAGAAATCAGTTGAATATATGAAGGAACAGGGAGTTGCCGATGAGATGCTGATCGGGCCGGAATTTGAATTTTATCTCCTGGATCACGTAAGTTACCAGGTTACTCCGCAGAAAAGCGCCTATCATCTGGATACACGTCAGGCAGAATGGAACAGCGGCCGGGACGATATCGCAAATAATGGTTATGAGGTCGGATACAAAGGCGGCTACCATGCTGCCGCCCCGCAGGATATCGGTTTTGATTTGAGGAACCAGATGTGTCTGGCGCTGGAAGACTGGGGGGTAAAGGTGAAATATCACCACCATGAAGTTGGCGGTCCCGGACAGATGGAGATTGAGGTGGAGCTCGGTGATCTTGTCTCGATGGCCGACAATACCATGGTTATCAAATATGTGATTAAAAACACGGCTGCAAAAGCAGGAAAGACAGCCACCTTTATGCCGAAGCCGATTTACAAGGAAGCCGGCAACGGCCTTCATGTACATATGCTGCTGAAGAAAGACGGCCAGCCTGTTTTCTACGATGAGAACGGTTACTCCGGACTCAGTGAGACGGCCCACTATTTTATGGGCGGCCTGCTGAAGCATATCGCTTCGCTCTGCGCTTTTACCAATCCGTCCACCAACTCATTCAAACGTCTTGTGCCGGGCTATGAGGCTCCTGTAACGATTGGCTATGCCACCTCCAACCGAAGCGCCGTCATCCGTATTCCGGCTTATGCAAAATCACCGGATACAAAGCGGTTCGAGATCCGTAATCCTGACGGCACCGCTAATCCATATTATGCCTATGCCGCCCTCCTGATGGCCGGACTGGACGGAATCAGGAATAAGATCGATCCTCACGAGAACGGATGGGGGCCTTATGACTTCAATCTCTATCATTTAACCGAGGAGGAGAAAAAGAAAATCAAAGGCCTGCCGAAATCACTCGGAGAAGCGCTGGACGCTCTTGAGGCGGATCACGAGTATCTGACGGCCGGAGGCGTATTCCCGGAGCGGTTAATCGAGATTTGGCTGGAACGAAAACGCAAAGAGCTGCTTGAAATGGAGCAGATCCCGAACCCGGCTGAATTTAAAATGTACTATGATTTGTAATTGATTCGGCCAGCTGTTAGAGGCATAAATATAAATTCATAAAAGAAGCAGCACCGGAGGTTCAAGCTTTCCTCCGGTGCTGCTTCCCTTATTGACGGCGGTGACCTGTGTATCCCATTAAAACAGCGGCGCTCCGTCCATTTCTCCTTCCCCATAGGAAAGTCCAAGGATTTTCATCATGGTAGGCGCCTCGTCCACCAATCTGGCTCCTTCAAATACGCCTTCGGGAACACCGGCTCCGCGGACGATGAAACATGGCTTATCGCCTCTGGCCGGTAAGTGCCCATGGGTAGCCACAGAATATTTATAGTCCGTCGTATCCGTCCCTGCCAGCAAATCTCCGCATGCCGCATTGCCAAAGGCATAATTCGGCGCCGCCTCGATCATGTAAGAAAATTCTCCGTCTAAATGGAACTTTTCTTTCACCTCTTCTTTCGTGAAAATATCCCTCACATATCCCAAATCTTTTAAATCTCCCAGCAGACGAAGCACAATTCCCTCCGCCTCCTGCTTTTTAATGTAGACCTGGGCGCTGATTCCGCAGGACTGGATATACGCGTCCCATTCCCTTATATTGCCGGCGCCGTCTGTCCTCACGATACCTTCTCTTGCCAAAAGCACATTAGGGCAGATGTTGTAATCGACCTGAAGATGACCGTGATCACCCAATATGATAAAGGTCGTGTCTTCAAACAGCTCTTCCTCTTTCAGTGCTTCAATCACCTGCCTGATCCATCCGTCGTGGAGCCGCAGCGCCTCCTGTACCTCCGGTGCATGCAGTCCGTATACATGGCGGGTGTGGTCTAGATGGGACTGGTGCATAAAGAGAACATCCGGTTTATACCGGTGAATAATATCGACTGCACACTGTACCTGGAAGCTGTCAAACCGCGGATTTTCCTTCCAGTTCATGATATGGCAGTTCTTTTCATAAATTTCCTTCATGGCCGGAGAACTGTTTGGAAGAAGCACTTCCCTCATATCCGGCGTATGATCGTAAGTCCACATTTCCGGAATCATGTAGTCTATCTCTGCTCCGGCTGTGACCGGCCATTCAAATGCCGCGGTCGTCAGGTTATTCTCCTTTGCATAATCAAAAATGGTTTTTACCGTCAAATCCTTATAGTTCCAGTACCATTCCCGGTTATTGGTCCCCGGATCCAGTTTTTCATTATGGCAGATTCCGTGGCGTTCCGGCCAGCATCCTGACATGATCGTTGCATGGCACGGGTAAGTCAGAGTTGGATATACGCATTCGATTTTTATAGATTCCCGCATGATCCATGATGGCGGCAAAGCCCTCCATCCTGGCTGCATCCTCCAAGTCTGTCGTGAATAAAGCGTCAACACACATTACTACTAATCTGGACATTTTTTCTCTCCTCGCTGTCTAAACTGTCTGCTCTTCTGTTTTAGTTGTTTCTCAATCGGGTCTTGTGCCTGCATACCTGTATCTGTTTTATTTTAAAAGGGAGTCGCAGGCCGCCGCACACTCGTCAAGCGCTTCCTGGATATCCGTATCGGTTGTCATGATTTTATCCATTCCTTCCTGATACGTTTTTGTCATCTCCGTATACGCCTGTGCCATCGGCCTTCCGCTTCCGTATTGGAGCTGGTCAAGGGCAACTTTGTACTGTGGTGTTTTTTCATATAATTCCACCAGGCGCTCATCGCTGCTGATGCTCTTCCTTGTCGGCAGATACCCCGTTTTAATATGGTTTTTCACCGCACTGTCTTTGCTTGACATGAAATTAATCAGCATTGCGGCAGCTTCCTTCTTCTTTCCCTCCAGGCGGCTGGTCATAACCAGGTTGCAGCCTCCGGTCGGTACTTTATTCTGGGTGTTTTTCGGTATAAAAGCCGTGCCGATCTCATACCCGTTATCGGAGGCAAGCTGAAGGTTATTAGACAGATTTGCAGTTGAAGCGACCCACATCGCCACTTTCTGGTTAACCTCATCTGTTTTAATGGCGTCGGAGGCATTATTTCCGCTGTAATATTTAAAATTGTTCTCCCGCAGGCCGTCCCGCAGAAACTGTGTCATCTCCACGCCCTGCTGCGAATTGAATACGGCCCGGGTCCAGTCTTCATTCACCGTGTCGCCGCTATTGCATCGAAGGAAAGCTTCATAAATCCAGATATCGGATACAAACCCATATCCGCTCACTCCTATATCGGCAAGCTGTTTTGACATGGAGGCCAGTTCCTTCCAGTCTGACGGCCCTTTCTCCGAAGCCAGTCCCGCCTTTTCAAAAAGCGTTTTATTATAGTACAGGACAGGCGTGCTTCTTAAATAGGGGACTCCATAAAGGACTCCGTCCACATAACAGTTCTCCATCAGGCCCGGGTAGAAATCATCCACGTCCTCCTGAGCCACCATCTCCTGAATCGGCTGTATAATGCCTCCGTCTGCAAACGGTTTGATGCTGGCTATCTCCATTACGCAGACATCCGGCTCCTCGTTGGCCACAAATGCGCTCTTTAACTTGGAATGCAGATCATCGTATGTACCCTGATACTCGGCAGTGACCTGAATCCCATTCTCTTTTCCGACCGTCTCGTTAAATTCCTGTATGCGCTCCACATTGTTTTCAGCAATTTTATCCTGCCAGGAATACCAGTAAGTCAACTGTATGATATCTGAACTTTCTCCCGATGACGTGCCCTGGGTCCCGGATGACGCAGAAGCTGAACCGGAAGTACCGGTCGAGCAGCCGGATAAGCAGGCGGACAGGGCCATCATTGCGGCCAGGATGCAGGTTGTAGTTCTCTTTTTCATGTCGATGTTCTCCTTTTGTCTTCTCATAATCGTTTGTGTCTTTATAGACTTTATATTTCCCATATCCGGAGAAGGACTATTTATCTCCAAGATAAGTGAATGCTTTGATAATCTGTTTATGGGCCAGCAGATAGACGGCCACAATCGGAATGGTGAGCATTACATTGCTGGCCATCAGGATGTTATAGTTAATGCCGCTCTCTATGTTGCGCAGGGAGGCGACTCCCACCGGCAGCGTTCTGACCGTGTCATTGGTTGTCATGACAAGCGGCCAGAAGTAATCATTCCAGGTGTTGATAAAAGTCAGGAGCGCCATTGTCACAAGAGTCGGCCGCGCCATCGGAAGAAAGAGCCGTGTGACTATTTTCCACTCCCCTGCCCGATCCAGTCTGGCTGCCTCCACAAGCTCTTTCGGCATCTGGTTAAAGGTCTGCCGGAGCATGAATATGCCGAATGCACTGGTTCCGAATGGAAGAATCAGCGAAGCATAGCTGTTAATAAGCCCCATTTTGGAAAACAGGACGAACAGCGGCAGAAATATCAGCTGCGCCGGCACCATCATCGTAGCTAAGGTCAGGCCGAATAAAAATCCTTTTCCCTTAAACTGGTACTGGGAAAATGCATAGGCGGCCGGTATCACGGTCATCATCTGCAGCGCCAGGACCGCGGCTGTGACAATGCAGGAATTAACCAGGAACCTGATAAAAGGAAATGCACTGAATGCTCCTGCATAATTGGAAAAATGGAACTGCTTCGGGAGCAGGGACGGCGGAAACACCATTGTCTCTCCCAATGACTTAAAGGATGTGATGATCATCCAGTAAAAGGGAAAGAAAAATATCAGCAGCAAAACGGCGCTTGCCAGATTTCTTGCCAGCTTCACCGCACTGCGCGCCGCCGCCTTCCTGTATATCCGCGTCCGGGCATTTTCCCGCACATTATTTGATATGCCTCCTGAACCAGGAATCAGAGGCTTTTTTTTATCTACTGCAATCATGGTTTACTCCTCCCTCTCTATTGGTAATGGACACGTTTTGACAACACCGCAAAGTAAAGTATCGTAAACAGCAGCACAATGAAAAACAATACAACACCAATCGCCGCCGCATATCCCACTTTGTAAAACTGAAATCCGTATTCATAGAGTGAGAACACCAGTGTATTCGTTGAATTCTGAGGGCCGCCCTGGGTAATGATCTGAATTGTTTCAAATACTTTAAAAGCTGCGATTACGTCCACCAGGGCTAAAAAGAATACGGTTGGCGATATCATCGGAAACGTAATCCGGCTGAACGTCCTCCATGTATTGGCCCTGTCCAGCCTGGCAGCCTCATAAAGATGCGGCGGGATTCCCTGCAGCGCCGATACCAGGATCAGCGCATTATATCCGACGCTTTTCCAGACATTGATAATGATAAGAGACATCAGGGCAAATTTCGGGCTGCCCAGCCAATCTATGGCCGGAATGCCGAATACGGCCAGCAGGGCATTTAAAAATCCAAAGTCATTGTTCATCAGCCACATCCATAACAGCGCAATCGAGGCCAGTGACACGATATACGGTGAAAACGCCACGCTCTGCAGCAGCCCGTTCAGTCTCGTCTTTTTGGCTAGGAAGACAGCCAGAATCAGTCCGAAACCAACGCCGAAGCCGACGGTGCAGGCCACATAGATGACCGTATTAAGGAGTGTCTGAAAAAACTGTTTGTCGGCAGCCAGCTTTACAAAATTTTGCAGGCCTACAAACTTTTTAAACGGCGAGATCATATCCCACTCATAAAGACTTAAGCCAATCATATTGAAGATTGGATAAATACAAAAAACACACAGAAGAACCAGCGCCGGAGCAATAAGCAGATAAGGCTTTACTGTTTTCAAACCCGCACCCTCCTTCCGGCTTTATCAAAGAAAAACATACTCTTTTTCATAACTGCTGCCCGGACCGTCTGATCCTCCGGGAGCTGTTTTTCATTGAATGTTTTAAATGTAATTACTCCAAAGGGCGCCTGAATCCGGTATATGATCTCACTGCCCATCAATTCCCTCGTAAGAATCGGACCTGAAGTAACCAGTTCACCTTCGCTGACCGTATCCCCTGTCTCCAGAAGCCGGACCTTGGACGGCCTGAAACCAATCGTTTCAATGTCTACAGGAAGCCTGAGAAACGGATCCATTTCCTCTCTTTTAAAGAGATTCATCGTCGGGTTGCCGATAAATTGTGCCGCAAAAAGGTTATCCGGATCGTTATAGATTTTCTCCGGTGAATCCACCTGCTTAATTTCTCCCTGGTTCATCAGCACAATATCAGTTGCCATAGACATGGCTTCCGTCTGGTCATGGGTTACATAAACAAAGGTGGTTCCCAGTTGTTTATGTAATTCAATCAGCTCTGTCCTCATCTGGTTCCGCAGCTTGGCATCTAAGTTGGACAGCGGCTCGTCCATCAGGAACACCTTCGGCTGTTTTACCATTGCCCGTGCCAGTGCCACTCTCTGGCGCTGCCCTCCGGACAGTTCTCCGGGTCTGCGTTCCAGATAAGGCGACAGGCCTACAATCTCGCAAATTTCCCTGATTCGCCTGTCTCTCTCCTCCTTCGGCACTTTCGCATTAATTAGGCCGAACTCGATATTTCCCCGCACGCTCATCGTCGGATAGAGCGCATAGTTCTGGAATACCATGGCAATATCACGCTCTCCCGGTTCCATGTCATTGACCCGGATTCCGTCGATATACAAATCACCGGAGCTTAAGCTCTCTAACCCGGCTATCATCCGCAGAGTAGTAGATTTTCCGCAGCCGCTGGGGCCTACCATAACCGTGAAGCTGCCGTCGGGAATCCGCAGGTTCAAATTATCAATCACACAATTGTTTTTTCCATAAGTCTTGTTCACATTCCGCAGTTCAATTTGTGACATTCTGCTCTGTCTCCTTTACTTCCTGTTCTTTCTCATTCATTTTTTCTAACGTTCTTACAATAACACTGCACTATTGAGCTAACTATCAGAATAAGGTTAAGTTTTATCGAAATTTACGTAAATAATTGTAAAATTATCGGAAATTTCATCTGCCGCCATGCCTCGGAAAGAATCCCGCCCGCGTGCTCCTCCGCGGAGCGGTTTTTATTTAACAGGAAAGTTTTCCTGTTAAAATAACGATAACCTGTACGCTCCGCGCACAGGTTCCCGTCATCAAAAAAAAGCACCGGTATATCAATATACCAGTGCCACAGACAGCTCTTTATTTACTTCAATCTATACGGAAGACTACTTAACTGATTGATTACTTCTCAATAAACATATCCAGTTGAAATCCGCTTTGTGAATATTTCAAATTAGAAAAAGATATCTGATCCGAGTATACGCCCTGTAACCCGCCGTTCTCAAGTTCATAAACCAATTCCTTTGTAAAAAGCGTCCTGCCATTCACATTTGCTTCAATGAAATCAATAATCTCTCTCATCTTATGCCTTACAATTCCCTTCTCATATAAATCAGCTCCTGAAATCCTGCGGTACGGGAATTAAAGCCTTTGGGATTCCTGCCGAATTCAACAAAGCCTGCCCTTTCATACATCGATATGGCCCTTGTATTTTCAGCAACCACACTGAGTTCAAGCTGCGTATATCCAGCATTTCCCGCGCATTCGATACAGGCATTCATTAATGCCCATCCGATTCCCAATCCCCAAAACTCTTTGGCGATACTAATACCAAATTCGGCACGATGCCGCACCTTGTATTTCGTGCCTATCGCTTCAAGCCCGGCAGTTCCAGCCACTATATTATCGACCACTGCAATTATCTCAATCTCGTTTTCACTCTCGGACTTTTCCTTCAGGAATTTACTCTCCTGCTTCGAATCAAAAGTATTTTCATCCGGATAGGAAAGCAAATAATCCGTTTGAGAATGCGTTAAATTAAAATTATCCAATACAGCCGGTCCGTCGCTTTCACTGCCATTTCTCAAACAGCATTCCTTATTGTTCTTCAATAGTATGATCTTATTATATTTCAAATTAAATTCCTTTCTAAAAACAGGCCGGTAAACCTTACCATCTGTCATAATGCACCATTGCCGTTTCCCGCCGGGGAGGTAATTCTTTTTCTTCGTCCGGCCAGCCAAATGCAATCACAGAAACGGGCTCCAGCTTAGGGGGCAGCGCTAATTGCTCAATTAGCAGCTTTCGCCACTCCGAATTAGGTGCCACACCGCACCAGACGCCTCCGAGGCCCAGTCCGTGTAGGCCAAGCAGCATATTTTGTGCGGCGGCGGCACAGTCTGCATACAAGAACTCTTTTATCCCCTCTCTGTTTTTATCGCCGCAAACGACGATTGCCCCTGCGGAAAATTCCAGCATGGCGGCATTTGGATTATTACGGGCCAGCATGGACAGAACAGGCTGTTCTCTGAGTACAATAAAATGATACGGTTTCTTATTTTTAGCCGTTGGAGCGCACATGCCCGCATGAAGAACGGCGGTTACCAAATCCTGGCTGACCGGTTTGGCGGTGAATTTCCGGATGCTCTGCCGCGTTTCTATCGCAGTGAGTACATCCATCCCGCTCCTGATACCGTCAATCTTTTCAACCTTCTCTCTGGCAGCTTCCATATCCTCGGCAGTCATCGTGAAATGCGCAGTCATCGCCTGCCCGTCAAACCCGATGGACTTCTGCACCGCTTTATCTAAAACTAAAACAAATTTACCGCTGCCTCGGGACAGCAGCTTACTGCGGTATGCTATGTCGTTGACTGTACCATTCACGTAAATAGTTCCTTTTGTTTTATGAAATACTTCTTTTGCATTAAAAGATATTTCCGCAACAGTCAGCCTGCCTGACCCGTCCTTTTTGATTAGAGCATCAAATTGTTCCATATCGCTCCCCTTCCACGAATTTGCCGATTCTCTATAAACAGCATTCTGCCATTCATAATGCGCATTTCACTTCCAGCATTTTTTGTATATCGCAAAAATGAGCCTCACCGGTGACCCGGTAATGAAGCCATCCTCCGTCACCACAGGGGTATTTATTGTCGATACACTTTCTGGTTTCTTCCCCCATCCGATCATATAATGAAAGAAATTGTTCATTCGAAAGACGAATCATAACGGTGAAAGCGTCATTTTCCGCAAACACATTACAGATCAGCTTTTTCTTCTTCCTGTGGGCAACGGCCCATCCGTAGTTGTTTCCATAGGGAAAGACAATCTCCTGTGTCGTTTCGCAGACCTCCGACAGCCATTCATTGATACGGATAAATAATTTCATACTTTTTCCACAGTAGGCGGCCATATCGTCAAAAGCCGGTGTGTATTGCTTGTCAAGCATTCTGTCATACATGACGGTTTCCCCTTATAAATCCTGATTTTCCGATTCTTAACAATGGTAACTCCCAGCCATTTAGCCTGCTGCCGTTTTCGATGTGTTAGTTCACATGTAATTTTCGACAAAAGATTGTTCAATAAATTTTTTCATTGCATATATATCAGGAAACTCCTCATATTTAGGAAATCCATCTGAATTATGCGCTGAGTAAGTCAAATGAAAAATATAATAGGTGTCTGTCCCCAATTCATTTCCGGTAACATACAGCACATCATCATTTGAATCGCACTTTGCCACTGCCCAAATTTTTTTATGATACAAAAAATGGTCATTCCCAATTTCTCTCTTCAATTCCTCGACAAAGTTTCCATTTGCCTGTAATAATGGAAGCAAGTGCCAGTTAAAGTCTACGCCATATTTATCGTACAACGCACTAAAAACTTCTTCTGCTGTCATTAACAGTTCCCCTCTATCTTTTCAAAGTCTTCACCATATTGTTTCCCCCGCCGTATTTCAACAAAACCACAGCGCTGTAAAATGCGCTGTGAGGCAATCCCGTCTATGTCCGAACGTTAGAACTGAGCCGGGTCCAGCAGCCGTTTGCACACGGGCGCTTAACACTTCTTCTTTACCCTGTGGGCCGTAATTATGGTATAGCTGTACGCATTGATTGTTATAATACAGTTATCAATAGTTACATACCAGTTTTTGCCGTTTCTTGTAATAACGGCAGCGTTGGAGGCAATCTTCGTTTTGCACCATCCCACCACGTCTTCCACGTCTAAGGACAGATTCCGCCGTATTCTCATAACGCCTAATTCCGTCGTATGCAACTGTCCCAAATTTGCCTGTAATTCATTGTTTTTATTTATCATATTTTCCAGTCGGCGCACTCCGGCGGTGGCCCCTTCCATTGCTTACATCAAAGGCCGTGGCCTGTGCGCATTGTTTTTTTCATTATATCATATTCTGATATGTTTTTCTTGTATGATCTTGCACTGGAGTGTGCTTGTAAATTCACCATATTGCTCCTTGTATCATAATAACACAATCAATACGACAACTGTATGTCATGTTCTTCCATTTGATATTATCCTTTTAATGTTTCAGATTATTTTGGGTCAGGTCCTGCGCGATAAATCCGCCATTTTGTTCTCCTTTAATTTCAAATCATGTTAAGTCTCATTGCATAGCGTATCATAAAAACGGATTCCATTCATGATATATTTTGCGGTATTTTGTTGGATTCCTTTCATACGGCATTTGACGTTCCGGACAACGAAGTTAAAATTTTCATTCCTGTAAAATGAGAAAGCTGCAATACTGACAGGCCTGATAACCATCGGTTTTGCAGCTTCATTAAATAAGCATATCATCCTGGACAATCATAATCCGCCCAAATTATTTTAATAGTATCTCACCGAAACTCCCTTCCCGAGTCTTTTCAACACATCCTCAATCTGATCAACCAGCTTCTGGCGCACCCCCAATTGAAACGGCAGTTCCGTATTCTGATAGGCCGCATTCACGGCTTTTCCGACAAACAAATGTAAATCCGTACATTGCTCAATCAGAAGTTTTGCCAGCATCGACGCCCCGTTCGGCTTATCCAGCTCTATAAAGAATGCCTCATCTATCTCGTCGTCTCTCGTATACTGCTCCAGAAGCTTAAGAACGCGGTTCATCGTCACCACTCCCTCCGTCACAAGATCGATTCCTTCGATACTGGCGGTCGGCGGTATATTCGGATCAATCTCCCCGGTAAACGCCACATTGATTTCTTTTTCCAGCACCCGCGCTACAATATTGGCGCTGGTTCCGCCGCAGACCACCTTTACTGCATTTTCATCGGCCATAAAGTCTGTTACCATACCCTCATCATCCTCCTGGCACTGGGCAGGCCCGGTCATCAGATTGACCAGTTTTTTCTCCCCAATCCG
>OGEP01003243.1_pt1 | contig 12689 bp, 9 predicted proteins | sample 1570721 | NCBI WGS metagenome assembly OGEP01 (sample SAMEA2582131, study PRJEB24529) | metagenome | biome: Human gut stool | place: China | collected 2011 | reverse complement strand
AAAGCGGCAAAAGCCCGCCTATCACATAGATTAAAATCATGCGGTAGACGAGCTTCATTCCCAGTATCCGGTTTATCAGTTGTTTTATCTTTGTCTTCATACGCTTCGTTTCAGTATTGCCACGCCGTACGCCGGCAGCGTCAGCTTGCTCCCCTTTTTCCACTCCATACCGGTCACAAGATCCGTTGCGTCCTGCTCCACCGGCACACTCTGCTCTATTTTCTCATGATTTAACAGAAAAAGGAACTCTTTTTTTTCATCGCGTCCCACACGTAAGACCGCTTCCACGCCCCCGGGAGTCTGTGCCACCGGTGTGATCCCGGCCTTTTCGCAGATCTCCCGTATCAGTGCTTCATAAAATGACGCGTCCGACCGCACCGCCACATAATACGCCGCTCCCGCTCCGTAACGGTTTTTCGTGAGCACCGGCATTCCCGCATAAAAATCCTCCTCGTAGGTTGCAAGCACACCGGCTCCCTCCGGATGCAGCAGATCACACAGCAGAACCGCCTCATGCCGCGCGCCCTTCCATGTAAAATGATTCGTCTCTCCCTCCGGCAGGGCATCGCTCTCCTCCACCCAGATGCCTAAGAGATCACGCAGTTTCCCCGGATACCCTCCGGTTACCACCAGATCATGATCATCCACATAGCCGCTGAAGAAAGTAGTTACAAAAATACCGCCCGCCTGCACAAACGCTTTGATCTTCTCATCCACACCCGGCTTTACCATATATAAGACCGGGGCAATAATCACGCGATAGTCCGAGAAATCATCCTCCACCCCGATGATATCGGTCGCCATATTCTGCTCGTAGAGCGCCGTGTAATAGTTCTGGATCTCATCGCGGTACTTTAAAAGCACGCTCGGTCCTGCGGAATACTCGATCGCCCACCAGTTCTCCCAGTCAAACAGAATCGCCGTCTCCTTCCTTGCCCGCGCGCCCAGAGTCTCATCTCCCAGCGCCTTTAGTTCTGCGCCGAGGGCTGCCGCTTCCCGGAACACTCTGGTATTTTCATTTCCCACATGGTCAATGATCGCTCCGTGATATTTTTCACAGGCACCGATACTCCGGCGCATCTGAAAAAACATCACCGAATCCGCCCCGTGCGCCACCGCCTGATAGCTCCAAAGGCGCATGACCCCCGGACGTTTTAAGGCATTGTACGGCAGCCAGTTCGTCACACTCGGCGTCTGCTCCATCAGAAGGAACGGCTTTCCGCCGCCGATACCGCGCATCAGTTCATGGGACAGGGCAATCTGCGCCGGTGTGTCCTGGTTGGAAGGGTAATTGTCCCAGGATACCATATCCATGTATTTTGCCCACTTCTGATAATCCAGCGGCTTATAGAACCCCATCAGATTGGTTGTGACCGGGATGTCCGGCGTATGCCGCTTCACCGCCTCATATTCCAGGCGATAACACTCTAAAATACTGTCCGAATTAAATCTCCGGTAATCTAAGGAGATTCCCTGAAACATCGTGCGCTCATAGGCGAAATGTTCGCTCAGCAGATTCGGCAGGACAATTTCTTCCCAGTCATAGAACGTATGTCCCCAGAATGCCGTATCCCAGACGCGGTTCACCTCCTCAATCGTGTGGTACTTCTTTTTCAGCCACACGCGAAATGCCTTCTCGCAATTTTCGCAGTAACACTCTCCGCCGTATTCATTGGAAATATGCCATGCCACAATATTGTCATAGTCTTTGTAATGTTCCGCCAGCTTCTCCGCCAGCCGTGCCGAATACATGCGGTAGACGGGACTGTTCGGGCAGGAATTGTGTCTGCCACCGAACTTGCGCTTCATTCCGTTGAACTCCGTGCGCAGGATTTCCGGGTACCGGTGCGCCATCCAAGCCGGATGCGCGCCGGTCGATGTTGCAAGCACGACCTTCAGTCCGTTTTTCTTCACCAGTTCCATAATGCGGTCCAGTTTTGTAAAATCATAGGTGCTCTCGTCCGGCTGCAGCATTGCCCAGGAAAACACATTGAGTGTCACCGTATCAATGTGCGCCAGCCCAAACAGGTGCATATCTTCCTCCCAGGTTGCCTCATCCCACTGCTCCGGATTGTAGTCGCCGCCAAACGCAATTTTATTCTGATTCCATATTTTCTCGTACATTGCCCTCTCCTTTTTGTCTGCTAATCCACTTCCAACCGGAATACCACCGGAAAATCACTCTCAATCCCCGGCGCCGCTATGTGAAGCCCTTCCCGGTCTACGTGCCACGCAGCCTGCCCCACATAACCGAGCAGCGTAACCGCACGCAGAATTCCGTGAAACTCCGGTAGATTCTGATTGGTACTCTTTGCAAACGAACGGATCAGAAATCTGCCGTCTTTCGGACAGCGCATGCAGATCGCATAGATGCAGCCGCCGTTCACGGTAAATCGATAGTCTTCCGGTGTATACATGATCTCTGCCGCGTCCGCAAACTGTCCGTCCGCCGCCCGCGTCGGTCCTTCCATGCTTTTTCTCCACACCTTTGACCCACGGACCGCCTCGCCGTTTACCTTCATCCACGACGCCATATCCAAAAGGATCTGCCGGTCGCCCTCGGGAATTGTACCATCCGCTTTGGGTCCGATATTCAAGAGCAGATGGCCGTTCTTGCTTACCACATCCACGAGGGTACATATGATTTCCCTGCTGCTCTTATAATCGAGGCTGTCGGTATAACACCAGGAATTGCGCGCCACCGCCGTGTCCGTCTGCCACGCATACGGCTTTGCCTCCGCAAAACCGCCGCGTTCCACCTCCACGATCCCACTTCCGAACATCATGGCATCATGCTTGTAGCAGATCATGACATCCTCTCCCCAGCTTTTACCACAATTATAATAGAACGCTGCCAGCTTTTTCAAGTAAGGATGAAACGCCTCGTGCTGAATCCACCAGTCGAAATACAAAAGCTTCGGTCGATACTTCACAATCAGCTCCACCGTACGCGCCAGCCAGTCATCCAGAAATTCCTCACTCGGGAAGGGTTTGCTGAAAAGATCCTGCGGGTCCGGTTCCGGCATTGCCGGCCAGTAAAAATCCCCTTTTTTCATCGGCTCCCTCACATCGCTGTCAAATTCCCTTCCATGTCCCATGAAAAACCAGTGTTCCGCCCTGTGGCTTGAAGTGCAGAACTGCAGCCCGCAAGACTCTGCTGCCGACTTTAATTCCCCGAGAAGATCTCTCTTTGGTCCCATCTCCTTCGCGTTCCAATGCGAAAGTTCGCTCTCATACATCTGGAACCCGTCATGGTGCTCCGCCACCGGGAACACATAGCCGGCACCCGCCTCCTTAAAAAACTGCATCCATGACGCAGGATCAAATCTTTCCGCGCAAAACAGCGGGATAAAGTCTTTATAACCAAACTCCCGCTGTTCTCCATACGTTTTCCTGTGATGCTCATACGCCGGCATTCCTTTGATGTACATATTTCTGGAATACCATTCATTGGTGCAGGCGGGCACACTGTAAAGTCCCCAGTGTAAAAAGATTCCAAGCTTTTCCCGCAAAAACCAGTCCGGCACAGGCGCCCCCGCAAGCGACGCCCAGTCCGGTCGATAACTCCCCTCTGCAATCTGCTGCTCCAACAAGTTTAAATACTTCTGTTCTGCTTCTGCCTCCATAACTCTCCCGTATCTGTCTACAGTCTCCAAAAACCGCTCCATCATCCGCCTAAAACTTTTCCATTCCATGATCCGCCAACGGATGCTTCGCCATCTGCACCATCAGAAAAACTCCTTCACAGCCGGATACAGCTTCCGGAATTCCTGATAGCGCGCCTCATACTTCTCCACCAGCACCGGATCCGGCTCAACGGTGTCAACAACATGCACCAGCTTCTCACATGCCGCCTGTACACTCTCATATTCCCCGCAGCCCACTGCCGCAAGGATCGCTCCGCCATATCCCGGTCCCTCCTCGCTCTCTATGAGATCAAGCTTAAGGTTTAAAACAGCCGCAAGGATCTTCTTCCACAGCGGGCTCTTTGCACCGCCGCCGCAGATCTTGGAGCGTTCGATCCGGATGCCCAGGCTGCGCGCCACCTCGAGGGAATCCCTGAGGCCGAACGCTACGCCTTCTAACACCGCCTGCGTCATATCTTCCCGTGTGGTGTCCATCGACATTCCAAGAAACATGGCTCTCGCATCCGGGTCGTTGTGCGGAGAGCGCTCCCCCATCAGATAAGGCAGGAAAAATACCCGGTTTTCTCCCAGATTTTTAATCTTTTCCTGCTCCCGCGCATACTCCGTCGTCTTTAAAATCTCATCCATCCACCACTTGTTGCAGGATGCCGCCGAGAGCATACACCCCATCAGATGATAACCGCCATCCGCGTGATCAAAGGAATGCAGGGCATTGTGTGCGTCCACACCAAACTTCTCACTGGAGATAAAGAGCGTGCCGCTCGTTCCAAGCGACAGGTTGCATCTCCCCTCACCGACCGTCCCGGTGCCGACGGCTGCCGCCGCATTATCGCCCGCTCCCGCAATGATCTTTACCTCGGGAGAAAGTCCCAGTTCTTCCGCGATCTCTGGCTTTAAGGTTCCCACCACCTCATAGCTCTCATAAAGCTTCGGAAGCTGCTCTCTTTCCACATGGCAGATCTCAAGCATCTGCTCCGACCATGCCCGGTGCTCCACATCAAGGAGCAGCATACCGGAGGCGTCCGAATAATCGGTGCAGAACGTTCCGGACAGGCGGTATGCCAGATAATCTTTCGGCAGCATGATCTTTTTCACCCGTTTCCACAGATCTGGCTCATGCTTTTGCATCCAGAGAATCTTTGGCGCCGTAAATCCGGCGAAGGCAATATTCGCGGTATATCCCGACAGTGTTTCCTTTCCGATCACCTGATTTAAGTAATCGGTCTCTTCTGCCGTGCGACCGTCGTTCCAGAGGATCGCCGGACGAATCACTTCATCCCGCTCATCCAATGTCACCAGACCATGCATCTGCCCCCCGAAACTGATCCCCGCCACCCGGCTTTTATCACATTCCGCCAGAAGTTCTTTTAAGCCGTCGATCGACTGTTCATACCAGTCTGCCGGATTCTGTTCCGACCAGCCCGGATGTGGAAATGAAAGATCGTAGGTGCGCGATGCAATTTTTTTTATTTTACCATCGGCATCCATCAGCAGCAATTTTACTGCTGATGTGCCAAGATCAATTCCTATATATAACATACTCTCCCCTTTTCTTATCATTGCAAGACTTCGCTATGCACTGCAAGACTTCGCTATGCACTGCAAGACTTTTCTATGCAAACGGATTCTCCGTCGGATAGCGCACGCCTGCCGGCTGATTGTAGCCGATCTCCTCCACCGGCACACCGATATACTTAAATACTTCGTACAGCGCCTTGCCGTAATGTCCGAATGCCACCGCGCCGTGGTGCGGGAAATTCTTCTCAATCAGCACATGGCGGTAAAATCTTCCCATCTCCGGGATGGCGAAAACACCGATCGATCCAAAAGATCTTGTCGCCACCGGAAGCACCTCCCCATGTGCGATATAAGCGCGGAGCTCGCAGTCTGCGGTGCTCTGCAGACGGAAAAACGTAATGTCCCCCGGCATGATGTCCCCCTCAAGGGTTCCGTTTGTCACCTCGACCGGAAGGCTTCTCGCCATGATCTTCTGATTGCGCATCTCACAGAACGCAAGCTTTCCGGAAGTGGTATTTCCACAGTGGAATCCCATAAAGGTGTCCTTTAACGTATATGGATATTTTCCCTCGATCTCTTCCTCATACATGTCTGCCGGCACCGAGTTATTGATGTCAAGCAGTGTCACGGCATCTTCGCTCACCACGGTGCCGATGAACTCGCTTAAACAGCCGTAAATATCCACCTCGCAGGACACCGGAATTCCCTGTCCGGTCAGACGGCTGTTGACGTAACACGGGACAAAACCGAACTGTGTCTGGAATGCCGGCCAGCACTTACCGGCAATCGCCACATACTTGCGGTAGCCCTTGTGATCGCGCACCCAGTCTTTTAAGGTCAGTTCATACTGCGCCAGCTTTGCAAGCACTTCCGGCTTTTTATTCCCGGCTCCAAGCTCCGCCTCCATCTCTGCCACAACCGCCGGGATTCTCTCATCCCCATCATGTTTATGGAACGCCTCGAATAAATCAAGCTCTGAATTTTCCTCGATCTCCACACCCAGATTGTAAAGCTGCTTTATCGGTGCGTTGCAGGCAAGAAAGTTGAGCGGTCTCGGTCCGAAGCTTATGATCTTTAAATTGGAAAGCGCAACTACCGCGCGGGCGATCGGCTCAAATTCATGAATCATGTCCGCACATTCCTCTGCCGTTCCAACCGGATACTCCGGAATGTATGCCCTGATATTGCGAAGCTTTAAGTTATAGCTGGCATTTAACATTCCACAGTAAGCATCCCCTCTGCCATCCAGCAGACTGTCCCCGGATTCTTCCGCCGCAGCAATAAACATTTTCGGTCCGTCAAAATGCTTTGCCAGCAGTGTCTCGGCGATCTCCGGTCCAAAATTGCCGAGGTATACGACAAGTGCATCACACCCGGCCGCCTTCACATCCTCCAGTGCCTGCACCATATGTATTTCGCTCTCCACGATACAGATCGGACATTCATAGATGTGATCCTTTCCGTACTTTTTCGTGTAAGCGTCCATTAACGCCTTTCTCCGGTTCACCGACAGGCTCTCCGGGAAGCAGTCTCTGCTGACTGCCACAACTCCGATCTTAATCTCCGGCATATTTTCTTTGTTCATAAAAATCTCCTTTCCGTTTCAAAAATAGAAACCTTCCTGCTCCGTTTTTCCTGTATCTTTCTTACACCTCAATATTGACCCCCAAAAGTCCGTTAAAAGCACCACGGATTCCTGCTTCCTCATGTGCGATCAGCCACTTGTTCTTCGCAGTCATAAGCGCATCCTCTCCGCTTTTGGGCAAGGCAAAATCAATCTCCGTATTCGTCCCTTTCGGAAGAATCACAATACATTTAAATCCTTCCTCCCCGTCATTGCACGGCGCATAGTGAAGTGTCGTTCCATACATCTCAACAACCGTTCCCGCCGGGACAAAAAATGCTTCCACCCTGGATGTGTCATAAGTAAACGCATCGGTCACATCCGGCAGCCATCCTAACAGCAGCACCATATTGGTCACCGCAATATTGATCTCCGAATTGCGGTGATACTCCAACGCATTTAATCTGTGATTGCTGCCGTTACAATAACCGATCTGAATCGGAAGTCCGCCGTAGATCCGTCTGGCAAACTCTCCCGCCTCCGGCAGCACCTCCAGTTCCTCCATGGATGGCACATAAATGACATCCTCCGGCAGCGGCGTGTGTTCCATCTCGCGGATCAGTCTCGTGCAGTCAAAGCCGCTCCAGACTTTCCCATACCTGCGGAACTTTTCGTCTTTAATTGAATAAATCTCCATGATTCCCCCCTGTTTGTGCTCCTTTCCATAAGTGTACCTTATAAGCAGAGTATAACAGGAGACAGTCATGGAGACTACCTGTTTCTTGTCTTTCCAATGTCACTTTTTTGTCTTTTTATCTAATTTATTTATCAGTGAAATAATTCTTCCCGCACAGAGACGGATTTTCTTTTCCGACAGCCTTCCGTCTGCATACGCCTGCCGGATATCCGCATCATCTTTCTCACTTCCCGGCATAATCAGATCATTTCCGGCTTCGATACACTTCCATGGAATACTGCCGTCTTCCGGCGCTGTTGTACTCCAGTCCGACATGAGTACACCGTCAAATCCCCACTCTTCTCTGGCAATTACAGTGCATAGCGCTCTGCTGTTTGCCGCGTGAACTCCATTGACCCGGTTGTAGGATGTCATGATTGCAACCGGTGCGCTTTCTTTGACTGCAATCTCAAATCCCCTAAGATAGATCTCCCTTAGGGCTCTCTCTGAAATATGCACATCGACCCCCATACGGTTGTCTTCCTGATTGTTGCATGCAAAATGCTTGATCACAGCTCCACAGGTTCCCTCCTCCTGTACACCTCGGACAACCGCAGCAGCCATCTTTCCTGAGAGAAATGGATCTTCCGAATAGTATTCAAAATTCCGCCCGCACAGCGGATTTCTCTGGATATTCATTCCCGGTGCCAGCCACAGATCAATATGGAATTCTTTCATTTCATGTGATACCGCTCTTCCGAAAGACTGCAGCAGTTCCTCATTCCAGGTCTGCGCCATTGCCGTTCCGACCGGAAACGCCGTACAGAACTGATAGTAGGTCCTGGCGTTCTCATGCTTTTGCATCGGCTCCAGATAGCCATTTTCCAGTGCTCCCAGTACACTTTTTCCACAGACTTTCCCCGAATCTGCGTCTACCTCATACGACTGATGCAGCCGGATTCCTGCCGGTCCGTCCGCCATGATTAACGCCCTTATTCCATAGGGCTGTTCCAGCGCATGTGTTGTCTCTCCCGCTGATCCCGGGACACGGATTCCCGCCGCGCCGAGTGTACTGCTGTTTTGTTCCACATGACCATATAAGAGCGGAATCAGTTCCTCTGCCGGTATTTTTCCGGTCAGATGCACTTTTTGCTCTTCAGCGGCAGAAAGCTTTCCTGCATCGCTCTCTGCTGCCTCCAGCCGGCATGTGTGCTCTGTGATCGTCCGTTCGTACACATCAAATTCCCCTGCCTGTTCTAACTTTTGTGAATCGGCACCGATCCATATGCCATACGTTCCGGCTTCCAGATACCAGGCACTCTGTTCTTCCGAAAAACTTGCAAGCATGTTTTTTGGTATTTTAATCTCCAGCTGCTGTATTTCCCCCGGCAGCAGACATTTTGTTTTGGCAAATCCCACCAGCCGCTTTTTTTCTTTTTCCATTCCGGTCTGCGGGAGTGTCGCATAGACCTGCACTGTCTCCTTCCCGGCATAGGTTCCACCCGTATTCTGCACAGACACTGCAAGTTCCAGGGAATTCGTTTCCTCGCGTACAGACCGCTGGCGGATGTGGAATGATGTGTAGGAAAGTCCGTACCCGAACGAAAATAATACCGGCAGATTTTCCCGGTCAAAATGACGGTATCCAACGAAAATTCCCTCCCGGTATTCTTCCTTTTCCAGATCTCCGTTCTTGTATCCATAAGTGTCCGCTGACGGATAATCCCCGTAATGTCTCGCCCATGTCGCCGTAAGTTTTCCGCTTGGAACCACCTTTCCAAACAGGATGTCCGCCACCGCATAACCACCTGCCTGTCCCGGCTGGGAAATATTTAACACAGCCCGTATATTTTTTGCCCGCTCTAAAATGTCTGTCAGTTCTACCGGACCACCGGTGTTCAGCAGGAGCACTACCGGAATCTTTTTCTCATTCAAAAATAACAGGTCTTCCTGTTCCCTGCGGCTTAATTCATAGTCGCCGCGCTCTTTTCTGCGGTCACTTCCCTCACCTGAAATGCGGCTTAGCACATAAACTGCCACCCCTGCCCCGGCAATGTCCTGTTCTGTAACCGCTCTTCCCTCCGGGAAACAGAACGGATGATTGGAGTATGCGTCAAACGGATTCTCAACCCGTTTTGTTTCTTCGAGAACCAGTTTTTTCCATTCCTCTCTCGCCTGCTCATACCGCTTTTCATAGTCGCACAGCCACGCTTCACTTGTGATCATTGCGCCCGCTTCCAGCAGTCCCTGATAGACAGAAATTGTCTTCCGGTTGTTGACATCCCCCGAGCCGATTCCGCCTTTTACCGTCTTTTTTGCCCCGTTTCCAAACAGCGCCATAGGAACATCCAAAGGCAGTGGCAGAAGCGATTCATTTTTTAATAAAACCATTGCCTCTTCTGCCACTTTTCTTGCCAGAACATCATGCACCTGCTCCCGGATGGACGTTCTTTCCTCTATGGTTCCACTATATCTCCATTCTCTTTTTCCCATATTCTCTGCATTTCCCTTCAAAATGACAGAAAGAACCATACAGAATTTTCTTCCATATGATTCTCTGTCCAGATCGTGTTTACTCTTTCACTCCACCAAGTGTCACACCGGCGATAATATATTTTGATAATAAAAGATATACCAGAATGATCGGCACAATCGCCACCGTAATCATCATGTAAACTTTTCCCATGTCAAAATTCATATAGTCTGCTCCACGCAATGTCGCAATTAAGATCGGCACTGTCATTTTGCTCTTGGTCTGAAGAATCAGTGCCGGAACAAAGTAGTTATTCCAGGAACCGACAAAAGTGAAAATCGCCTGTACCGCGAGCGCCGGCTTCATAATCGGCAGCACAATACAGTTAAACGTCCTGAATTCGCCTGATCCGTCGATTCTTGCCGCCTCCACTAAGGACAGGGGCAGTGATGACTGCAGGTAGCTGTACATAAAATAGAATACCGCAGGCGACGCGATGCTTGGAATAATGAGCGGATACCAGGTATCATATAACCCCATTTTCGTGATCAGCCGCAAAAATCCCATTGCCGTTACCTGAGTCGGCATGACCAAAATTGCCATGATAAAGGTAAATGCTATTTTTCTGGTCTTAAATTCATAAGCATACAGACCATATGCCGTCAACGCGGAAAAGTAAGTACACAAAACCGCGCAGGCAGTCGAGATACAGATACTGTTTATAATTCCGCGGAACATCGGGAAACTTCCGTCATTTGCCACATTCTTTAAATTTTCCAGCAGATGGGTGCCCGGCAATGCCGAAAACCCCTTTTGCAGCTCCGCATGAGAACGGGTTGCATTGATAATCAGAATATAGAAGAAGAACAGACACATAAATGACAGTACAATCAACACAATATGCGCCAGAACACTCCGCAAACTGTTTCCTGATTTTGATTTCATGTTTTATCTCCTCCTTCTTCTTTCTTCTCTGGCAGCTTTTTTCGCCGCTGCCTTCGATCCGTCCGGATCATTATCATTTGTCATCTTATACACGATAAAACATAAGATCGCACTGATGATGAACAGATAAACAGATAATGCCCCTGCCATACCATAGTTCTTGCTCTTTAAATGATTATTTAAGAACATGATCAGTGTCATGGATGTCCGGTCCGGATTTCCCTGACCGTTCGTTAAGATCTGTGGCACATCAAACATCTGCAATCCGCCGATAATCGAGGTAATCAGTGTATATGCAAGAATCGGCCGGATCATCGGAAGCGTAATATAGAAAAATCTCTGCAGACTGTTGCACCCATCGATCTCGCAGGCCTCAAATACCTCCACACTGATTCCCATGATTGCTGCCATCAGCATAATCGTCGTATTGCCAAACCACATCAGGAAATTCATAAGTCCAATCAGGGAACGCGTGCCGAAAACAGATCCCATAAAATCAATTGGGCTATTGATCCATCCCAGAGACATCAGAATGGAATTGACCGGTCCACTCGTGGAAAACAGTGTAAAAAATAAAAGTGCAAATGCAGATGCCATGATCAGATTGGGCAGATAAATGACAACCTTAAAAAATTGTTTGTGATGTATCTTTAATCTGGCATCCGTAAACCAGCTTGCAAGAACAAGTGCGATCACAATCTGCGGGATAAAACCGATCAGCCACAGAATCAGCGTGTTTTTTCCATATGCCAGCATATCGGATTTCAGCAGACTGATATAATTTGCCATTCCAACGAAATTAGGTCCGACCTCCTTAATTCCGGAACGGTAATATTCATAAAAACTGTATCTGACGGTATCTGCCAACGGAATCAGCGAAAAAATAAAATAGATAATAAAAAACGGAAGAATAAATATCTGTCCCCATTTTCCATAGCTGATACTTTTTTTCTTTTTTTTCATTCCTTTGCCCTCTCTGCCATAATAGTTCTGCGGAGCAAAATTGCTCCGCAGTCATGGTCTTATTCCGGCCACTGAACTTCTGTGATATCCGGATAACGCTCTTTGATTGCTGTCTCAAAGTTTGCCTTTGCCTTATCAAAATCTACATTTCCCTGCAGATAATCGCTGAACGAATTCTGAATCAGTTCCACGCATCCCTGATCGTATGCAGATAACGGAGCAATCTTGATATTCTCAGCTACCGGTGCAAAGTAGACAAACGGATTCTGTCCGCCAAGGAATTCTGACGAGAAGTCTGCATCATCCTTTGCTGCCTCTGCCATTCCGGACTTCGTATTCGTGAAATCAGAGTAATCCTGTGAAATCTTTAACAGGTTGTCCTGATTGCTTGTCATTGCAAGAATAATATCCTTCGCATATTTTACATTATCTGTTCCTGTTGCCGCATGGATGTAGGAACCACCCCAGTTATATTCCTGTGGCGGGTTCGTAACTGCCCAGTTGCCGGACTCTCCATCCCAGTTCGGATTCAGCACAAAGTCAATGCCCCATGCCGGAAGCAGGAATGCAAAAACCTTGGACTGGGAGCCCATGGACTTATTCCAGTCATCATTCCACTGACCCTTGATGTTGCTGTCCAGATAACCGGCATCCAGCCATTCCTTAGAATCATTCACCCAGTTAATGATTTTCTGATCTACTTTGACGGTGGTATCTCCCGGCTGAACCCAGGATTCATCAATACTGTTGCCGTACAGACGGAACGTATCCGCATAGGATGCAAAGGTATAATATCCTTTTGCCTTTAACTCTGCCGCGGTGTCCTTGATGGTTGCCCAGTCCTTCACCTTAAATCTGGAGGTCTGGAACGATCATTAAAAATGCCAATTCCAAAGGAAGTCT
>OGEP01003239.1_pt1 | contig 12711 bp, 8 predicted proteins | sample 1570721 | NCBI WGS metagenome assembly OGEP01 (sample SAMEA2582131, study PRJEB24529) | metagenome | biome: Human gut stool | place: China | collected 2011 | reverse complement strand
TCGTTCAGCAGGTCGTGCCGGAAAAACTCCCACCGATTGCTGTTCAGCGGATGGCATGGAAAACAGGCGAGGCTCTTTGCGACCCGGTGGTGGTGGATTTCTTGCAGTTTATTCGGACACATATGCAGAGTGACGGCTCTTTTTCGTTTCGTATCCCAAAGGGTACTTCCAAGAATTCGTTTGCCACACTTTCGGAAATCGCTCAGACGTGGGATAAAATGGGACTTTTTGCATCCATTGTGATCTATCCGCAGAATATCGTCTATGAGCTTGCGCAAAATGAGACTGTCCGGCATTTCCTGAGCGGGAAGTGGCTGGAACTTTTTGTGGAGCATCAGGTTCAGCAGATTTTGAATCGCTATCAGGAGGAGCAGGGCGCAGAAGTTTCGCTTTGCTCCAATGTGATTCTTTCAGAAGCGGCATCCGCAGGGAGCACGCATGAACTGGATGTTGCGTTTTCCATCAACGGAAAATTCTTCTGGGTGGAAGCCAAATCGTCCAGCCGAAGCATTGATTATGGAAAATATGCTGCTCTGTGCGAAAAGCTGAAAGTAACCTCCGACCGACTGCTTTTGGTCAACAGCGATTTGTCCGTTGAGGAGTGTGAAGGCGTTTCTTACTTCTGGAATTATCGTGTTGCAAATTGTGCAACGATTACGGGGGAATTGGAAAATATGGTTGCCAAACAAATTGAAACTGCCGGAAAAGCCGTTCCAAGTACAGACTGAGCAATAAGCAAAAAAGACCCTGAGAACCCTGCCGGATAAGCGGCAAAGTTCTCAGGGACTGTTTTATCGGATCTGCTCGACTTGCTTGGAGTCCTTTTCCTCCGCAAAGAACAGTTCCACATTCTTCTGTGCTTTTACGATTTCCTGCATCTCATCCCGTGTCTTTCGGTACTCTGGGTAGAGTGCTTTTTTCTTGGTGAGCAAAGCCGAATACTCTGCATTCAGGTCTTTCACTTTGGGCAGCTTTTTCAGGCCGGATTCATTGAAAGCGGCTTTCGCCGTCTTATGCAGCGTGACTTCTTCCCGGTGCGCTTCCAAAAATTTGGAGCTGTACCCGGATTTGCGGTAAGCATCGTATACAGGCCGGGTCTTGGCATAGTTGACGATGTGCGCCCGGAGGACGGCGATTTCTGCCATACGCTTCTCGGCGGCCTTGATGGAATCGCCCAGTTTGTGATAGCGAGAAAGTGCAGCATCAGCACGCTCTTTCAGGTCATCCGCACTGCCGATTTTCTGCTCCTGCAAAAAAATCAGCGTTTTGGACATCTCTTTCAAGTTGTACTTCTTCGCCCAGCGTTCGTAGCCGCCACCTTTGCCCTCGGCAAGTTTTGCTTGAATGTCAACCAGCAACTGGAACGGCTGCTCTTTGGGAGGTTGCTTCTGATGTGGGCGGTGTTCGGCTTTTCCGGCAATGACTGCTTTGATTTCATCCTCGCTGTACCCGGCACCCAGTGTCTTTAACCGGATAAAGCGTTTCTGCCGTGCGCCTTTAACGGAAGTGTATTTGCCGCGTTTGATTTCATAGCCCTGCTGTTCCAGCTTTTGCAGAAAATCTTCGTAGTCGGTGGGCTTCTGCTGCAAAATCTCGTCGATTACACTGCACAGCCGGTCGCGGTTGCTCTCCTTTGGTGGGTAAGTGATGCGCTTCTGCCGTTCCCGGTAAGGCTTCTTTTCAATGACTGACAGCTGATGCTCCAGACAAATCAGGTCGCTCAACCGCTGCACTGCCAGACCGGAAAAGAAAAAATCCCGGAATTTTCTTGTGCCGTCCAGAGTGGTCGAGTTATAGATAATGTGATTGTGAATGTGTTCCCGATCGGTATGCGTTGCAACGATAAAAGCGTGTTTGCCTTTCAGAAACCGGGAGGCCAACTCATAACCGATGCGGTTTGCTTCTTCAGCCGTAATTTCACCAGGTCGGAAAGATTGCCGTATCTGATAGGCGATAATGTTACTTTTTTGGCTGCGCCCGGTGGCCTGCTCGTACAGCTTTTTTGTGAGCATGAACTCCTCGTCCACAGTAAGCGGGCTGCATTGATAGCTGCTGACAAGTTCGCCTTTTTCAGTCTTGTCAGGATTCTGTGCATAGTTGGTGCGGTCTTTCAGGCAGGCGGCAATAGATTTTCCTTTGTGCTGATGCAGTGCGATCAGACGAGTAGCAGCCAGAGCAGATCACCTCCTAAATGAAAAAGCCGCCCGAAGGCGGCAAGAAGATTCAAAATCAAATCAGGTCCCGGAGCCAACCGCTGAATTTCTCAACGCCCTCCACCATTGCAGTTGCGCCGACAAAAAGGACAAAGCAGAGAAATTCGGCAACCAGCAGAATCAGAAATTGATCCCAAGTCTGGCGGTAGACGGTGTAGATGCCGCAGCCAAAGATATACAGCATCAACGGCGCGACAACATAGCTGGACAGAGTAAGCAGCCACTTTGCCATCAGAGCCAGAAAAGCCACGAACAGAGAGATCGGGGCAAGCATCATCTTGAATAAAAACCTCATATCAAACACCAGCCTTTCTTTTTCGCCCCTATTATAAAGGTATCGCCCCTTGCCTTGCAAGGGTGTCAACCGTTATGTAAACCCGCAGCCTCCTACTGCGGGAAATTTTTTAGAGTTCGGTGAGTTTGGCGAGAAGTTGCTTGCCAATAGCTATCAGCTCATCCAACCGACTACGCAAGTCCTCTAAATCGGCGGCATAGAGCTGCCCGCTTTCACTGGCCCGTTTCGCCACCTGATTCAGGTTGTTGCTGCAATTCTGAAGAAGGTACGCCATCCGACGCAGCTGTGGTAAATCAAGATTCAGGCAGTAACCATCCAGAGCCATTTTTCGCAGATAAGAGCCAATGCTCAAAATACCGCAACTTTCCATCTTCTGACGAATGCGTTCCAGTTCGACTTTGCTGACACGAAAATGGATCTGCTGGTCACGGTGCTCCGTCACCGGGCATCACCATCCTTATCCAAGTAAGATTTGAATGGTCGGACAGGCTCCACTTTATCAGCCTTTTCTTCCAGAGCTGCCAGCACAGAGGGGCGGGCATCCGGCTTTTCTTCCGCTTCGGGTTCTGTCCGGCTGGACTGATGCTCCATGTTCAACAGCGCATCCAATTCTGCAAGGCGGGCAGATTTGGTTTGCAGTTCTTCCTCCTGCGCAAACGGCTTGGCGATTTCAACCTCTGCGGCCTGCTTCTGCTGTTCCAGAGAATCCAGTGCGGCATCAGCATCGGCAATGCGGTCGGCAAAATTGCCGATGGCATTGTCCAGACGGACGATGTTGCCGCGAGGGTCATCGCCCAGCGGTACCGGATAACTCAGCTCGCCGCGGAGAACGATTTGATGCTCATTCTTGAAACTGTCAAAGCGAATGTTCAGCTCAAAGCCGCGATAGGTGCCCAGCAGCATCATATCCGCATTCGGCATCTCCTTGCAGGCGAGCATCAGCCGCTCACCAGCTGCTTTTTTCTCATCGAACACCATGCCCTTGATCGTCATGCCGCAGAAGTTCTCCTTATCCTGCGGGTGTGCGTCTGCGATTTGGGCATCGTTTTTCAGAGCCGCAATACGGTTCTTCGCTTTCTGAATTTCCTCCGGGTAATGCTTGAGCAGCTTATCTTCCAGACGATATTTCTGGTTCTGGTAATCCGAGCGCAGCACCTTGAGCTTTGCTACCTGCACATCCAGATCCATCTTTTCCCGGATGCGCGGGTCGCCTGCGCATAGGGCCTTGACCTCGGCATACGAAAGAGCCTGCTCATCCACATCATCACAGGAGCGCATCGGAGATTTGCTCGTCATGATCTGCGAAATAAACTTCTGCTTGTTTTCCAGCGTTTGCCAGAGGTAGGCGTCGAATGTCCCCTCCGTGACGTAATTATAGACGTAAACTTGTTTGTTTTTGTTGCCCTGACGGATGATTCGGCCGTTGCGTTGGGTCATATCGGACGGTCGCCAGCCTACATCCAGATGATGCACGGCCACCAGCAGGGTCTGGACATTGGTGCCTGCGCCCATCTTTGCAGTGCTGCCCAGCAGGACACGCACCTTGCCGCTGCGGACTTTGGAGAACAAATCCGCTTTCTTACCTTCAGTATCAGCGTTGTGGATGAACTCGACCTCCGATTCCGGCACCCCGGCGGCAAGCAGCTTTGTGCGAATGTCATCGTAGACATTGAACGAGCCGTCTCCCTTGGGCGTGGACATATCGCAGAAAATCAGCTGCGTCAGATTATCCTCTTTGGTTTCGTTCCAGATACGCAGAACATTGTCGACGCAGGCATTCAGCTTGCTGTCCGGGTCATCCGGGGTGAGCGGATTCATCAGCCGCTGGTCAAGGCCGATTTTACGTCCGTCCGAGGTGATCTTCAGCATATTGTCCACCGAGGGGTCAACCGCACCGCTATGCACCTCAGCAGCACGTTCGCTCAGGGATTTCACCATGTCCTGCTGGATTTCCGAGGGTTTGACCACGACAGTTTCAAACTTGGCTTCCGGAACAGGCAGATGCAACTGGTCGGAAGTCTTGATGTCCGCTGCCTCCTTGAACATATTCATCAGCTCCGGCAGGTTAAAGAACTTGGCAAAACGTGTGCGCGCACGGTAGCCGGTTCCTTCCGGCGCAAGCTCAATGGCCGTGGTGGTCTCGCCAAACGTAGAAGCCCATGCATCAAAGTGGGTCAGTTGTTTCTGCTGGAGAGTGCTGTACTGCAAATAGCGCATCAGGGTGTACATTTCCGTCATGGAGTTGCTGATGGGCGTTCCCGTTGCGAAAATCACGCCGCGCCCGCCAGTCACTTCATCCAGATAACGACACTTGCCGAACATATCGCTGGACTTCTGTGCTTCGGAGGTAGAAAGGCCAGCAACATTGCGCATCTTGGTGTAAAGATATAGGTTCTTGTAGTTCTGGCTCTCGTCCACAAATAACCTATCTACGCCTAATTGTTCAAATGTGACCACATCATCCTTGCGGTCGGTGGACTGTAGCTTTTTCAGTTTCACCTCCAGTGTTTTCCGTGTCTTTTCCATCTGTTTCACGGTAAAATGCTCACCGGACTGTTCTTTGGCCTCTGCAATGGCATTTTCGATTTCCTCGATCTGATCTTCGATGATCCGTGCCTGCCGTTCCGCAGAAAGAGGGATTTTCTCAAACTGCGAGTGGCCGATAATGACGGCATCGTAGTCGCCGGTTGCGATGCGGGCGCAAAAACGCTTTCGATTGGCGGGTTCAAAGTCTTTCTTGCTGGTAACGAGCAGCTTTGCATTGGGGTATAGCCGCAGGAACTCGCTGGCCCACTGCTCGGTCAGATGGTTGGGTACCACGAACAGGCTTTTCTGACACAGGCCCAAACGCTTAGATTCCATTGCCGAAGCTGCCATCTCAAAACTTTTGCCGGCACCCACCTCGTGGGCGAGCAGGGTGTTCCCACCATAAAGCACATGAGCAACTGCATTGCGCTGATGTTCCCGCAGATTGATCTCCGGGTTCATACCGACAAAATGGATATGGCTTCCGTCATACTCGCGGGGCCGGGTACTATTGAACAATTCGTTATACTGCTTCACCAGCAGATTCCGCCGCTGCGGGTCTTGCCAAACCCAGCCTGCAAAGGTATCCTTGATGGCCTGCTGCTTCTGCTGGGCAAGCATCGTCTCCTTTTGGTTCAGGACACGCCGCTCTTTACCGTCCTCCTCAATGGTATCATAAATGCGGCAGTCCCGCAAATTCAAGGTGTCCTCCAAAATCTTGTAGGCGTTGGCCCGGTGGGTGCCGTAGGTTTCGGTGGACATGATATCATACATTCCGGCGGCAGATTTGTTGCCGATGCGCCATTCGGACGTAAATGGAGAGTAGCGGACTTGGATCAGGTTGTTATAGCGGATGCGGTAGGGCGGCTGAAAAGTCTCCATCATAAACTGCTGCACAATGGCGGGATTCAGCCATGTGGCACCCAGTCGGATGTCGATTTCTGATGCTTCAAGGTCCTTCGGCTGCGCTTTGGTCAAAGCCTCCACATTGATCTTGAACTCCGGGTGGCTTTCAGCGGCAAGCTGAGCCATGCGCAGTTTATTCCGCACATTGCCGGAAAGATACTCGTCCGCAGGTTGCCAGCCGGCTTCCGGGTCGTCTACATCGGCGGCAGGATCTTTGAAAATCACACCGGACAGTTCAGTGGTGATGCGCTCGTAGTTGCCGGGAGTACCCAGCAGGTCGGCCATGTAGGGCAGGTCAACCTTGCCATGCTCGCCAATGGACACCGCCAGTGCTTCGCTGGGGGTATCCACGCTGGTGACAACACGCTCTGGCCGAATCGTCCGCTTGGTGAACATATCTGCCTTGGACTTGAGATTTTTATTCTCGTCCAGATTCTCCAGTGAGCAGAGCAGATAGTAGGAACTGTCATCATCGAACAGGCGTGCGTTTTTCTTGTCGTTAATCAGGCCGTATTTTGCGGTAAAGGCATCATAGGCGGCATTCAACTTGGCCTGCGATGCCTTAATGTCCTCGTCCGGGAAGTCATTCAACTGCTGCTGAATCAGTTCGTTGACGATCTGCCGCAACTCCACCATACCAGCTACACGGCCTTTGGCGTTGTCGGACAGTTCGATCTGCGTCATGATAGAGTTCTCTCGGTAGTAGATCTCGCCATCAACAACCGTATAGCTAAAATTCTTCACAGTCGGGTCTGCAGGCAGCGTTTTGCGCTGTGCTTCCGCATCTGCGACGTCCGGGGCAGCAATCTCCACCGCAGTGTAATTGCCCTCAATATGCTGTACCGCTTCTGCAAGCTGGTCTGCCAGCACTGCACCCTCAATGGGTGCAACGGTCAGGTCGTGACCGTACTGGGTGCTTTCCAGTTCCAAATTTCCCAACACCATTTCCGGGTGGTCTACGAAATACTGGTTGATGGCAAAGCCGTCCTCGGTCTTGCCAAGCTGTACCCAGTCCGGCTCATGGTCGATGGGGCGGTCACGCTTCTGCAAAAAGATAATGTCGCTGACAACATCTGTGCCAGCGTTGGCACGGAACGCATTATTCGGCAGACGGATGGCACCCAGCAGATCGGCACGCTCTGCCATGTGCTTGCGGGCAGTGCTGTCCTTGCTGTCCATGGTGTAGCGGCTGGTGACGAACGCCACCACGCCGCCCGGACGCACTTGGTCGATGGCCTTGGCGAAAAAGTAGTTGTGGATGCTGAATCCCAACTTGTTGTACGCCTTATCGTTGACCTTGTACTGACCAAAAGGCACGTTGCCCACCGCCAAATCGTAGAAATCACGGCGGTCGGTGGTCTCAAAGCCAGCCACAGTAATGTCAGCCTGCGGGTACAGTTTTTTCGCAATGCGCCCGGTGATGGAATCCAACTCCACGCCGTATAAGCGGCTGTCTGCCATGCTGTCCGGCAGCATTCCAAAGAAGTTGCCCACGCCCATACTAGGTTCCAGAATGTTACCGCTGCGGAAACCCATGCGCTCCACCGCATCGTAAATACTACGGATCACGGTGGGGCTGGTGTAGTGGGCGTTCAGGGTGCTGGAACGGGCGGCGGCGTACTCATCTTCGGAGAGCAGCCCTTTCAACTCTGCATATTCCTTTGCCCAACTATCTTTTCCGGGGTCAAAGGCATCCGCCAGACCGCCCCAGCCCACATACTGGGAAAGCACCTGCTGTTCCTCAGCGGTGGCACCCCGGTGTTCATCTTCCAGCTTGAACAGGGTGCGGATGGCTTCAATGTTCCGGGCATATTTCTGCTTTGCGCCGCCCTCGCCCAGATGGTCGTCCGTGATGTGGAAGTTCCCGGCAGGTTCCGGCGCAGCTTTAGCATTCAGGGCTTCATCCAAGGCAGCGGCATCCGGGAAGGTCTGCACTTCGCCGTCAATCACCGTAGAGATGGGCAGTTCGTCCAGTTCTTCATCGGAAAGTTCCGGCTCAACCTGCTGCAGACCGTCCTCGAACTGTTGCTTATTGATTACTTCGTTATCCCACGACTGTCCCTGTGCGCTGGTGTCGATGCGAACATCCGTTTCGCCCACATAGCCGATTGTTCCTTCGATGGTTCGGGTAGGAAGGTCAACGATAACACTGTCACCGACCTTATAATCGGGCAGGGGGTGTTCCATCACATCCTGTTCCTGCTCGTACAACTCCCGGACAAGAGCCAGCGGTTCCTCCCGGAAAACTGGCATCCGCAGGTCGGCCAGTGCCATATCCTGCAAGGAAACCTTGCCCTTATCAAAATCCACTCCGTCAATCCGAAATTTCCGGCCATCCATATTGATGATGGAGCCGATGGGCAGATAGTCCTCTTTGTGCAGATGTTTAGTCTGGTGATGAGTCCCATCTTCGTTCAATCCGGCAAGGTAAACATCATTGCCCGCAGACCACAATTCTTTTGACTTTCTTACCCATAAGCTAGGTGGAAAGCCTGTGACCTGAACTTCGCCCAGTGCTGTTTCTCTCGTAAACAAAGCACTGTTGAGAACTTTTGCGACCTTGGCAGCATCTTCTCCATAGAACATAAAATTGCCGCCAGCTTCAAATCCAACCAGAGTATCCGGGTGCTGCGCCTTTAATGCAGTGTATTCGGCTGCACTGGCGGCGTTCAGTTCAAGGGGAAAGTCGATGGCTCTTCTTTCTTTGTCCGACAGGTAGCGGTCAGACTGAATCATCAGGTCAATATATTTTTCGACCCGATCCCAGCGGAGAAGCACTTTCTGATGGTCGGGATAATGCTCAAACGTCAGACCCTTGCTGTCATGGTCAAGCCAACCACTGCTTCCGTCCAGATAAGTGTGTGAAGAACCGCCGGGGCCATACGGTGCATATTCGTTGGCAAGAGCTTTTGCCCGGAGTTTTCGGTCAGGCTGCAACTGATAAATTTTCCATATCCGAAGTTTGCTGCCTTCAACATTGGAACCTCTCCGCAGCGCATTTTCAATCTCCGCCTGCGACAAAACAAAAGCGGAGGGCGATTTATCGCTCTCCGCTTGGTCGATGGATTCAATTTGCTTGGCTTCGGTGGGAATGTGGGCATCGAAGAAACTTAACTGTAAATCAGTTCGTTCAGCACCAGTTCCTCGGCCTGTGCTTTCAGGCTGTTCATGTGCTGCACCCATGCCATCTGATTCTGCTCCTTGTCCGGGGCCGGGCTCTTCGCCAGCAGTTCGGTCATCATCTGCTGCATCCGGCTCTCTGCCGTCTGCTCCACCTCCATCAGGTGCGGGTACAGGCTCCCCGACAGGAGCATCGTGTTGTACAGCACCGGGCGATGATTCATCAGATACGTCCGGCGCAGCCTGCCGTACTTGCCCAGCGACTTCCGGGGCTGGCTCAGAATCAGGTTCGGGAGCTGGTAGTCCCCGATGGTCGAGTAGGTCACGTTCCTGCTGTTCGTATTCATATTGGCTCCTTTCTGCATTGCGGCGGCGAATGGTTGTTTTTACGGTGCGCTCAATTTGGCGTAAGACCTCGCGGCTGATGTCGCTGGTAGCGGCACCCAGCGCATAGACTGCATCGGGTGTGGAAAAGGTGTGGATGGCCTGAAAGTCATCCTTGTCAAAGTAGCCTTCCGGTTCAAACCCGCATCGTTCTAATAGAGTGTAGGTGACGCTCATTGTCGCAGCGGCCTTGAACTGAAGTTCCTTTCCGCTACTATCATAATCATCAAAGAAAGAGCCGTCAACGATGTTGAGGATGTCGCCGCTGTTGTTGTCCCAATAATCGTTCACCAGCTTCTCCGCAATATTTACGAGCTGCTGGCTGAGCCGTTCATGGCTGATGCCGTATTCTGCGGTCAGCATCTCAGACACCGGCTTGAAAAGGTCGTCATTCATTTCCCATCGTTCCGGGTCGCGAGAATTGCGCCGTACTCCGGTGTCCGACACATCAAACACATAGTGCAGACGCGGGTATCCGCTGGATTCGTCCAACAGGGCGATGCCCTTGGAGCCACGCCGGACATACCGGTTCATGCGGTTGTTCCAGATGTCGTAATCGGCGCAGGCTGTGGCATCGGGTCGCTGGGCGTAGATCATAAGCTGGTCCGCAAAGGGGTACTTGTACAGCCGGGATGCGGTGGTCAGGTAGTCCGTCCAGCTTTCCCAATACCGGGTCAAGCCGTTCGCCGTGCGCTGGGCAAGGGCGAGATATTCTTCGGTTTTGCTTGGCATTTTGGCCTCCTTCCGTTTTTGAGCATAAAAATAGCGGGCAACCGTTTTGGAGCTGCCCGCTGGAAAGTGTATTGAGATAAGATTATTTGCTATTGTCCTTTATGTACTTCATAACGCAGCACCCCATCACGATGACAGGAAGCACTGTTCGTAAACCGAGGTCGCCGACCCGCACATTTGCATCAATCACAAGTCCTGCAAACCATGCCGCTAAAGTGAAAACAGTTGCCCAACCGTAACTCATAGAACTGTACTCCTTCATATGTGAATATTCAAAACTCTCTTCTCAGCTTCAGCTTTCATAGCTGCCCGCAAGGAACTTACATTTATTCGACTCGAATGTTTACCGGATTCAGTGTAAGGTTGCCTCCGCCCGCCACCTTATACCATTTGCCTCTTTCGAGTTTGATTCTTTCCGTTACGCCCTGTGTAATATATCCGATTCTATATTTTTCTCCAGTCTCTACATCGGTAAAGACCACCTCAGTATCACAATCACCGCTCACTTTTACAGTTCCCCAAAGTGGCTGTATTTGTTCTGTCTTTATGGTGCCTTCATCGTTTGAAAGGGTGAAAGTATGGCTTCTCTGAATATTGATATAAATCGCCACCAGAAAAACCGTTGCCAGACATAAAGCAAACCTTCTTGTTTTCATCGAAACACCTCCTGCAAATTCGGTTTTATCGAATCATATCACATAAGCGGACTCTTCAAACTTACAGCTCAGTTTCCACCGCAAGCTGCTCCTGCTTTTCTTTTTCGTCAGCGATTTGGACGTCAATATCTTCGCGCATCTTTTTCAGAAGTGCGAGGACTCGCTTGATTTGACCCTTGGTGTTTTCCACCCTGCTCTGTGCCTGATTGATGTGATCCAGAACTGCCCAGTCTGCAAAGAGGCCGTCAAAGAAGAAATCCGCAAATTTCAAAAAGCTGTCCACCGTAACCTGAAGGTCTGCGGTGATTTCAACATCGGAAAGTTCAGTTTTGAACCGCCGCAGTTCCACTTGGAGCTGTTCGATTTGTTCCTGTGCATCGTCCAGTTCCTCATACTTGGCAAGATCGGCCATCAAACCGCCGCCCATTACGTCCCATGTACTCCAGCCCTCGGCATTGTCGAGGGTTTCCAGAACTTCATTGACCGTATACAGGGCGGTCTTTCCGGCGTTGATAGCTTCCAGCAGCTCCCGTTTTTGGACTTTCAGCGCGGCAATACGGCTTTCGCTTTCCGCAACCTGCTGTGCGGCAGGGTGGGCAGATGCTTTGATGCTTTTGATTTTTTCGGAAAGAGCAGCTTGATACTGCCTTTCGCAATCGGACAGCCGTGCCAACCTATTTTGAATTTGTGCTAAATCAGCATCAACGGAAGAAAGGTCATGGAGAGCCACATCGTACTTGACACGGGCTGCATAGGCTTCTTGCCGTTCCTTGTCCAGCTTTTCATCCATCTTTCCGATGACCTGATAGAAAAATGCGGCAAGGCTGTGTCCCTCCAGACGGTCCACATCAGCCTGTTCTGCCAGCTTGGATTTTTCCAGCTTTTTCAGACGATCAGCAAGCGTATCTCTCTGGGCGGTCAGTTCTTTCTGCTTTGCTTCACAGTTCTTCTTTTCTGCGACCTGCTGCCAAAGTTCTTTCAACGTAGAATCACTCATATGGAATGTCCTTTCCCGGCATTACGTTTCTTCGTTCAGAAGCTGGTTCAAAAAATGCTGCCGATTATTTACAAATGTTTTGGTGATAACGTAGCTGTCCGTATCTTCATACTGACAAGGATGAATCGTGCCATTGTCGAAGCTGAAAATTTCAGCATCAGGCATTCCGAGGAGAATGGGTGAATGTGATACGATAATGAATTGCGCCCCTTCTTGGGCACACCGATAAATGTTGATCAGTAACGTGAGCTGCCGCTGCGGGGATAAAGCGGCTTCCGGCTCGTCAAAAATATAGACTCCATCTGCACCCATGTAGTCCTGCGCAATGGCGAGGAAACTTTCACCGTGTGATTTTTGGTGATAGCCTTTGGAGGGATGATCGTCATCGGAATAGTCGATTTCCTTGGTGGCTACATTATAGAAACTCTCTGCTCGGAGAAAATACCCGAACTTTGGTCTGCGATACCCCTTGGAAATCGTCATAGCCTCACATAGTTCCGAATGGGAGTTGTATGTGGAAAATGAATAGTTCTTCGTTCCACCCTCTGCGTTGAAGCCGTAAGCAACAGCGATTGCTTCCAGAAGCGTAGATTTTCCACTTCCATTTTCGCCAACAAAGAACGTAATGGGCTTATGGAATGTAAAAGTGTCGATTCCACTGATGGCAGGAATCTGACGAACATAATTGTATGGGCGAACTCTGTTCCAGTCGATGGTCAGCCCTTGGATAAACAGATCATTCATACAGCACTCCATACTATATAATGTGGGAGAACGCTTAGTTCCGCTCAAACCCAAGATAGCGGGTGCCCTGAAAACTCAGCTTTCCAATGTCGCCCTCCACAAGCATTCCGTAGTCCGAACCACTTACGGTAAGCTCCA
>OGEP01003235.1_pt1 | contig 12721 bp, 8 predicted proteins | sample 1570721 | NCBI WGS metagenome assembly OGEP01 (sample SAMEA2582131, study PRJEB24529) | metagenome | biome: Human gut stool | place: China | collected 2011 | reverse complement strand
TTTTTCTCTATTTTCTGTACTGATTTTATTCTTGGTCTCGATTAAAGGAGCCAACCCTTGAACTAGTAGCTCGTAAGCTTTTTTAGAGTAGTGAATATCATCAGCTTGTAGTAACTCACTAGCTTTATATTCAGTAGCGACACTGTGCCAATCATAACAAGCAACGTTAAGTTCTTCAGCTAATGTTAAATTTTTTCGTTTCAACATCTCCTTTAACAGAGAAAAAAGCTCATCTAATTTATCAGTTCTAAAAATTGGTTTATGTTGAATAATTCCAAGTTCTCTTAAATATTTCTCTGCTCCCTCTCCATCAAAACCAATCCAAAAATATTTCCAAGGATTTTTAGCATCTGCTTGATAAAAAGTTACTATATTAGGCTCTATTATAAACCCCTGTCCCTTCTCTAAAAAATATTTTTTATTATCCACTACAAATATTCCCTTGCCCTCTAAAACAATATGTAGTATATAAGTGGGTCTAGAAGCTGGTCCAAAGCTATGTAAAGATTCACATTCACTATAGCCACAAAATTTTAACTCTAATTTTTTTAGGCTCTCTCTTTTCAATTGTAACATACAAGCTTTTTCCACTTTACCTCCAAATAAAGTTTTTATTATTAAAGATATCATATAAAATATTTAATTGCAAGTACTATGTTTTTTTCTCGTTTATTATTCTATAATAGAACATTTAACGTTTTTTATGTTGATTTTATTTTTTTAAAACAACATTTTAACTGTTTTATCAAACAAAATAATATTTTATTTTTTAATTCTCTATTTTATAATTGATTTATGAGATATACGTGCACAAATCTATCTTAGTTAACTAAAATCGTTATTTTTTTATTTTTGGAGGTTTATTTTATGGCTTTATCATTTAGAGAAAAATATTCTTTCGGTATAGGAGCTTTTGGAAAAGATATAATTTTAGCATATGTTGGGGTATTTTTAATGATTTATTTTACAGATGTTCTATATCTTTCTCCAGCTTTTGTTGGTTCATTATTCTTCGTGGCTAGAATTTGGGATGCTATCAATGACCCAGTAATGGGAATGATAGTTGATAATACACATAACAAGTTTGGAAAATTCCGTACTTGGATTTCTATTGGAACAATTTTAAATGCCGTTACATTTGTTGGAATGTTTTATACTTTTGGTTTAGAAGGAAAGATGCTTTATGTTTATATCAGTATAGTTTATATTTTATATGGTATGACTTATACAATGTTAGATATTCCTTATTGGGCTTGGTTACCAAATTTAACTGATGACCCTCATGAGCGTGAACAAATAGGAGTTATCCCTAGAATTTTTGCAAGTTCTTCATATTTAATTATGGGAATTATTAGTTTCCATTTAATCTACTTTTTAAATAATATCTTTGGCTTTACAGATAATGCTAAATTTGGGTATACAGCTGGAGCAATTTTAATTGCTATAATCTATATTACTTTTATTGCTATAACAATTTTTAATGTTAAAGAAAATAGTTCAGCTTCATCTAATGAGAAAATTAATTTAAAACATATGTGGACTATATTAACTCAAAATGAACATCTAAAATCATACATAGGTCTTATGTTAGCTTACCAATTATTTAATGGTGGATATGGAAGTTTCATGATTTATTACTTAAAATACGTTGCTGGAAATCAAAATCTATTTTCTATATATAGTGCTTGTCAATTAGCCGAGATGATTGGACTTTTAATATTCCCATTTGTTGCTAAGAAATTTGGTCGTGATACAACTTATAAGATAGCTTGCTTAGTTCCTGTATTAGGATTATCAATTTTAGGTTTTTCAGCTTTATTTATGCCAGCAAGTGCTGTTTTATTAGCTGTTGCTATGGTTATGATGAAAATAGGAGCTGGATTAATCATTGGAACTATAACTGTTTTAGTTGCTGATGTAATTGACTACAATCAATTAAAATTTGGAATGAGAAATGAAAGTATTATTTGTTCTGCTCAAACTTTCCTAGTAAAAACATCTGGAGCAGTATGTGGACTTATGACAGGATTGGCACTTACTTTCTTAAAATACGACCCTACACTACCTCAACAATCAACTTTAACAATAACAGGGTTACGTTTACTAGTATTTATTCCATCTATGATTTTTATTTTAATAAGTTTATTCATCTATATTAAAGGTTATAAATTAAAGGGAAAAGTATTATATGAAGTAAGAGAGAAAGTAGCTCAACTAAATTGTAAATCTACTCATGAAACTAAAACAGAAGATAAAAATATTATACTTGAATCTGTAAATAACTAAATTTTATTTAAATAAAGGAGAATACAATGAATATTATTTTTAATGAGCAAACTAAAGAGTTCCATATTTTTAATAATAATATTAGTTATGTTATTAAAGTTTTAAGAAATGGACAACTAGGACAACTATATTTTGGAAAAAAAATAAGACATAGAGATGATTTTGGACATCTTATTGAAAGTAAAAATCGTCCTATGACTCAATATATGTATGAAAAAGATTACTCTTTTTCATTAGAGCATCTAAAACAAGAGTATCCTTGCTATGGAACTACTGATTATAGATACCCAGCTTTTGAAATCAAACAAGAAAATGGAAGTACAATAACAGAGTTTGAATATGTATCTCACAATATATTTAAAGGAAAAAAATCTTTAAAAGGATTACCAGCAACTTATGTAGAATCTGATGAAGAAGCTATGACATTAGAGGTACTTTTAAAAGATAAATTAACTGAAGTTGAGCTTACTCTATCTTATACAATTTTTAAAGATTATGATGCTATCGCTAGAAATGCTAGATTTGAAAACAAAGGAGAAAAAGCAGTAGACTTGACTAGAGCTCTTAGCTTAAACTTAGATTTACCAGATTATGACTATGAATGTATACACCTTTCAGGTGCTTGGTCAAGAGAGCGTTATATAAAAACTCGTAAATTAGAAATGGGAATACAAGCTATAAGCAGTACTAAAGGAATATCAAGTAATAATCAAAATCCTTTTATAGCTTTAAAACGTCCTGAAACAACTGAAACTTTAGGAGAAGCTATTGGTTTTTCTCTAGTATATAGTGGAAATTTTTTAGCACAAATTGAAGTAGATACTTATGATGTTTCTCGTGTTTCTATGGGAATAAATCCTTTTGGCTTTACTTGGCATTTAGACTCTAAAGAGGAGTTTCAAACTCCAGAAGCTGTAATTGTTTACTCGGATTCTGGTTTAAATACAATGAGCCAAACTTTCCACAATCTTTTTGGAAAAAGACTTGCAAGAGGAGAGTGGAGAGATAAAGTTAGACCTATACTAGTTAATAACTGGGAAGGAACATACTTTGACTTTGATGATGAAAAAATCTTAAATATTGCTAGAGCAGCAAAAGAAGATGGAATAGAGTTATTTGTACTAGACGATGGTTGGTTTGGAACTAGAAATGATGACCACCAAGGATTAGGAGATTGGTTCTCTAATAGAGAAAAACTTCAAGATGGGGTAGAGGGATTATCTCATAAAATAGAAGAGCTTGGAATGAAATTTGGATTATGGTTTGAACCTGAAATGGTAAATAAAAATAGTGATCTTTTCCGTAAATATCCAGATTGGATTTTACATGTTCCTGGACGTAATCAATCGCATGGAAGAAATCAATTTGTTTTAGACTATTCTAGAAAAGAAGTTGTAGATTATATCTACAATATGATGGCAGAAGTTATTAGAAACTCTAAAATATCATATATTAAATGGGATATGAATCGTTGTTTAACTGAGTGTTACTCTGTAGCTCTTCCACCTGAAAGACAAGGAGAAGTTTTCCACAGATATGTTTTAGGAGTATATGATTTATATGATAGACTAACTAAAGAGTTCCCTCATATCTTATTTGAATCATGTTCAAGTGGTGGGGCAAGATTTGATGCTGCTATGCTTTATTATGCTCCTCAATGTTGGACAAGTGATGACACTGATGCTATTGAAAGATTAAAAATTCAATATGGTACATCAATGGTTTACCCTGTTTCTTCTATGGGAGCACATGTTTCTGTTACTCCTAACCACCAAGTACAACGTATGACTCCTATTGAAACTCGTGCTAATGTAGCTTTCTTTGGAGCTTTTGGATATGAGCTAGATATGAGTAAACTAAGTGAAGAGGAACATAGAAAAGTTCGTGAACAAGTAGAGTTTTTCAAAGAGTATAGAGAAATCTTCCAATTTGGTACTTTCTATCGTCTACTTAGTCCATTTACAAGTAATATTGTTTCTTGGATGGTTGTTTCTAAAGATCAAAAAACTGCTTTAGTAGGATATTATAAAGTACTTAATGATGTAAACTGTGCATATAGAAGAGTAAAACTACAAGGATTAAATCCAGAGTTTAATTATACAATAGCTAACTTCAATAATCCAAAAGAGGTAGCTACTCAAAATTGTTATGGAGATGAACTAATGAATCTAGGACTTTTAACTACTGACCCATCTTCTGGACAAGTGCTTGATGGAACTAGAAAATCTAATGATTTTGATTCAACAATCTATATCTTAAAAGCAAAATAAAAAATTAATTTGTTATGTAAAAACACTCAATTCTCTTAATATAAAAAGGGTTATAGATTAAATTTTAATTTATTACCCTTTTTTAGTTAAAATAATAAAAAAGGAGTTTTATAATATGAATAAAAGACCACTATTTCATTTTACACCTATAAAAAATTGGATGAATGACCCTAATGGGCTTTGTTATTACAAGGGAAAATATCATCTATTCTATCAACATAATCCTGAAAATCTATATTGGGGAAATATGACTTGGGGACATGCTACAAGTGATGACCTATTTAATTGGGAGCATCTCCCTTATGCTATATCTCCAGATATTCCTGAAGATATAGATGGTTGTTTTTCTGGAAGTGGATTTGTAAAAGATGATGAATTATATCTTGCTTATACTGGGGTAATAATGACTACAAAAAAAATAAATGAGTATGGAAATACTGTAACAGTAGGGGAGAATGATTTAATATCTACACAACTTTTTGCTAAATCAAAAGATGGATTTACTTTTGAAAAATTATCTGAACCTAAGATAGTTGCTCCAGAGAGATATTGTACAGCTCATTTTAGAGACCCTAAAATATGGGGAAAAAATGGAAAATACTATATGGTATTAGGGGGAAAAAAGGACAATAAAGGGAGAGTTCTATTCTATCAAAGTGAAGATTTTAAAAACTGGAAATTTGTTAATGAGATTTATGAAGAAAATATGGGATTTATGTGGGAATGTCCAGATTTTTTTGAATTAGATGGAAAATCTATATTAGTATTTAGTCCACAAGGAATAGGAAAAGAGGGACAGGAACATCTTGCAGGTTACTATATGGGAGATTTTGACTATGAAACAGGAAAACTTACCCATAAAGAGTTTCAAGTATTAGATAATGGTTTTGAATTATATGCTCCTCAAACTTTTAAAGATAATAAAGGAAGAAGAATAATGATAGCTTGGCTTGTAAATCATCACCCTTTCCCAGAGGAAGATTGGACAGGAGTGATGACTCTTCCTCGTGAATTAAAAATAATAGATGATAAATTATATATGTATCCTGTGGAAGAATTTAATAAGTATAGAAAAAATTTAGAAATATATAAAAAGGTGGATACTGAATTTCAAATTGAAATGGTAGATAAAGTTTATGATGTAGAGTTTAAATTGAATTGTGATAAAGATTTTGAAATTGTAATTGGAGATAAGGAGAAAAAAGGATTAAAACTAACTTATAGTTCTCAAGATAGAGGATAATCTTTGATAGAAGTGGAGCAGTTAATAATTTTGAATCTCTTGAAATATTTGGAACAAAGAGAGTAGTAAATTACACTTTAAGTGATGATACAGATTTTAGAATAATCAGAGATAAAAATGTTGTAGAGATATACATCAACAACGGAGAAAAAGTTTTTACAAGCTTAGTTAATTTTACTGAGGAGCAAAACTTTCTTACAATAGTTGGAGAAGCTAATGTAGTTAAAGTTTATTCTTTAAAAAATTAAAGTTTTATTTTAAAAGAAAAAATGTTAAAATATAGGGAGCAAATCATATATATAGAAGGAAGAAAAATGAAAAGAAAAAAAATAGCTCTTTTAACATTTGAAAATTTTACCCAAGAAATACAAAATATACTTATAGATAGTGAAGTGGAGTATTTAGTTTTCCTCTATTTTACTAGTAATATGAAAAATAATATCTCTCTTTTAGATAAAGCTAAAAAATATTTTTTTAATGGTTTACAAGATGAGTATATGAAAAATGTTCTTGTAATTTCTAGTAAGGAATATATAGCTAATGATATACAAGTCAAAGGAATAATAACACCTAAAGATATAGAAAAGTTTGATTATTTTAAATTTATCACTCTCTATGAACATAGTAATATTGATAGTATAGATGAGTTTTTAAAAGAGAATACTCAAAAATTTAATTATAAATTAGATTTATATGATAAGAAAGCTTCGTGGATATATTTTCAAAATAAAACTGGTGTTTTAATTGTAAATGAAAAAACTAAAGATATCATTACAGACTGCCCAGGAATATCTCCAAACCTTTGGAAAACAGATCGTAAAAAATTAACGAACGTCAGGAAAATCAAAAACATATGAACTATCAGCAAAAAGATTTAGTGAGAATAGCAAAACGGGAAAACAATACCAAAAGAAGTTATCTGGTAGTAGATCCACTGCAGGGAAAACATGTTCCGGTAGAACCTTCGAAAGCACTGAATTTATTTAAAAGTCTTGCAGAGAAGCTTCAGGGAAAATATGAAGGCGAGAGGCTGCTTTTGATCGGTTTTGCAGAAACTGCAACAGCAATCGGTGCGCAGGCTGCGATTACTCTGGAAACAAAGTATATCCAGACAACACGGGAAGTAATACCGGATGCCAGATATTTATTTTTTTCGGAAGCGCACAGCCATGCGACTGAGCAGAAATTGGTAAAAGATGATATAGACCGTGTGATAAATGATATTGACAGGATAGTATTTATAGAGGATGAGGTGACCACCGGGAATACGATCATGAATATCATTAAGATCATAACAAAAGAGTATCAGAAAAAAACAAAATTTGCAGTTGCTTCATTGTTAAATGGAATGACAGAAGAATACTTAAAAATTTATCAGGATGAAAAAATAGAACTTCATTATCTGGTAAAAACGGATCATTCCGGATACGGTACGGTTGCGGAGCAGTATAGATGTGATGGTTTATATATTTGTGCGATACCGGAGAATCATACGCAGGAAAGCGCGGATATTGATGTGCAATCGGAGAAGAATATGCGGGAACATATCATATCGATTCCCGGATGGATGAATGCAAGACGTTTCGTTGACGCAAAACAATATGAGGCTGCATGTAAAAAACTTGCGAAAACCGTGATCACAGAGACTGTTGTGAAACAGGGTGAACGTGTACTTGTGATTGGCACGGCAGAGTTTATGTATCCGGCACTTCTGACAGGGTACGAAATCGAAAAAATGGGATGTGTTGTCCGCTGCCATTCTACGACTAGAAGTCCGATCGCGGTCAGTACCGAGGAAGAGTATCCACTGCACTGCAGGTATGAACTGCGCAGCTTATATGATCCTGACCGGAAAACTTTTATTTATGATCTGGAAAGTTATGACAGGGTTATCGTTATGACGGATTCGGCATTAGTGTCATTAAAAGGATTAGAAACGCTGACTTACGCACTTCGCATGAAAAATGAAAATATAACGGTGATACGCTGGTGTTAAAGAGGGCACAGGAATAAGGGCATAATGTGAAAATAAAATTTTTCCCATACGAAATTTGTGTCTCAGCAGCAAACATGCGATGTAATGGAAAGCAGGAAAGAATGGAGACAAGATTAAATGAGAAGTTCATACCGGGATGAGGACGTGACTCTTCTGTTAAAAGATATCACCGGCATGGTGCAGCCACAGCCGACCGAAGAGAGAGAAAAACTGATACAGGCAGGAAAACATTACAGTGAAATGCTGCCGGTCGAATATGTCCCGACAGAAAAATATATGCAGGTGTACCGGGAAGCGTTGAAAAATTATGCAAAACCGGTAGCACTTGCTGTCGGAAGACTTGCAGATAAGATCGTTGAAAAAAAGGGACAGGACATTGTGCTCGTCTCACTGGCTCGCGCCGGTATTCCAATCGGAATTTTAGTCAAAAGATATATTGCAAAAAAATATCAGGTCAATGTACCGCATTATTCCATTTCCATTATCCGCGGCAGAGGGATTGATGACAATGCGATGAAATATCTGTTAAGCCGGTATGAACCGGGACAGTTATTGTTCGTGGACGGATGGATCGGAAAGGGCGCGATTTTAAATGAATTAAAAAAGGATCTTGCGCAGTATGAAGGTGTATCATCCGATATCGCAGTCATAGCCGATCCTGCCAATGTGACAGAACTGTGCGGCACGCACGATGATATTTTAATACCGAGTTCCTGTCTTAACAGCACTGTGTCAGGACTGATCAGCAGGACATTCTTAAGGAGTGATATCATTGGAAAAGATGATTTCCATGGAGCCGTCTATTACGGAGAATTAAAAGATTCGGATCTGTCCTATGAATTTATCCATACGATCGAGAACGAGTTTGAGATGGATGTGGAAAAAGAAAATAAGTGTGTGGAAAGCTCTGGTATTGACGAGGTAAAACAGATTGCAAAGACATTTGATATTGATGATATCAATCTGATCAAACCGGGAATCGGCGAGGCAACAAGAGTATTGCTGCGAAGAGTTCCATGGAGGATATTGATTGATGAGAGGTACAAGGGCGATCCGCAGCTGGGGCATCTGGTGAGATTAGCTGAGGAAAAAAATGTGCCGATCCAGTATTATCCGATGAAACATTATAAATGCTGCGGTATCATTAAAAAAATGTCAGATATATAAAAAATACTGCCGGTTTCCAGGAAAATTTATGCATACGTCAGTTTGGTCTCGTCATGCCAAAGAAATTTATGTATACATCAGTCTGGTCTGTCATGCCAAAGAAATTCGTGCATACATAAGTTTAGTCTGTTATGCCAAAGACCTCTGCAAGAAATAAGATTTTTTCTGCCCAGTTATGGTGGGTTTTGTATTCGTTCATGCGTTCACCCGCAAGATTTCCGGAGACAAGCGAGTCTGATTTTTTATCCCAGTTTAAAATTGCTTTTGCATCGTTAAAATCTGATCTTGTAACCTGATAAACTTTGTTTACGACAGAAATCTGATTTGGATGAATGACTGTTTTTCCGGTAAAGCCGCAGAGTTTATCATCTTTTAGTTCCTGAATCAGGCCATTTTCCCAATTATACCCGGAATAATATTCCCATACCGGTCCGGAAACGACGTAGTCCATGCCGTAAACAGTTATGATATCAGAAAAAATATCAGCGACAGGTCTGATCCGGTGAATGGACTCGTCACAATGACGGCGGAATCCAAACATGTGACACAGATCATTTCCTCCGACACGAATATTTAAAACGAGATCTTCCACATGGGAAAGCCTGTCTTTCAGATCATACAGGATATCGATACGGTGCCGCAGGTCAATGATAGAAGAACTCTCATAGATCGGCATCATATATAATTTCCTGGAAGCCTGTTCGTTAGCCCGGATCATTTCTTCTATATAAGAGCTGGCGTTGTCAGCAGTAAATTTCGGTATGATATAACCGGTGATCACCTTTATGCTTTCCCCAAAAGCCTTCGTTAAACGTTCAATCTGGCCGGCATTGCGGACACGGATAAAGATTTTCGGAAGGTAAAAAGGATGATCCTGAAAACTTTCAAATATCTGATGGATGGAAGAGATAAGATCCTGCTCTGCTTCTGTCACATAGTTGTCATTGATCGTATCTTCAAGGCATAAAGCCAGAGAATATTTAGTTCCAAATTTTTCATGAATCACAGAGTCGGCAATCGTTTTTTTATTGGCGGGACAATAGAGCAGTGCACCGACACTGTAATAAATAATATCGTTTTTCAATTTGTAAAAATCCCCCTGAGTGTATAAAAACTCTTCAAAATATCACAAGTTTAACAACAGATTGCAAATTGAATTATAGCATTAATATAGGCAAAAAGATAGATAGATTCGATGCCGGACGTTTTCTTGAAAACAGGATGCCGGTATGCTATACTTTTAGATGATTTTTATAGAATATTGTGCTCTGTGAAACAGGGTTTTTGAGGAAGGAATAGTATGGGTAACGGTGGTAAAAAGATACGGCTGTCATTTAACTCTCCGGTTATTTTGGGATTTACGCTTGCCTGTTTTATCGTACTGATTTTAGATAAAGTAACAGGCAGTGCATCCACGCGTGCATTTTTCAGTGTTTACCGGTCATCGTTAGCAAGTCCGTTCACATACATCCGGTTTTTCGGACATGTGTTAGGACATGCCAGCTGGGATCATTTCTTTGGAAATATTATGATGTTACTGGTTGTAGGACCGCTTTTGGAAGAAAAATACGGTTCGGCAAATATTCTCTTTGTGATTTTAACGACAGCGCTGGTAACGGGTGTGATCAATTTCATATTTTTCCCACATGTCCAGCTCCTTGGGGCAAGCGGTGTTGTATTTGCGTTCATATTACTCGCATCTTTAACAAGTATTGAGGAGGAAAAAATCCCGCTGACCTTTATTCTGGTTGCACTGATCTATATCGGGCAGCAGGTGTATGATGGTATCTTTATCAGGGATAACGTCTCGAATCTGACGCATATTTTAGGAGGCATTGTCGGGTCAGGCCTTGGCTATGTGATGAACAAAAACAAAATGAACAGATATTGAAGGTGAGAATGCGCTATGTTAGAACACAAAAAGATTCACAGCCTTGATGATTACTTTGTCGATCTAAACGGAAGACAGAGCAGAGAGGTGTATTTTTACCGGATCAATGGATACACGGAAAAAATCGGGGACTTTATAAAAAAATATTATGATACGGCAAGAAGGGCGGGCGTGGTGATCGAGGGAAAGATCCCAAATCCCGATGAGAAGAACCTTGCGTATTATTCTGAGATCATGGGGATGGATTTTCAGATGAATCCGTCATTTATATCGAATGGTTTAAAAAAATGGCTGCCGCGCATGAACGATCTGCAAAGGCAGAATGTGGCGGATTCAATCTATGATTCGCTGGATTCCATGAGGCGGAATGGAAAAACAGAAAATATGCTGAAAAATGCATATATTAAGTTTATGTGCTGGCTGTACTACAAATTTGAACGGATTGTAAACCAGCTTGGGGCAAATGAACTGCCCAAGATCCTTTATGAGGGGGATATCAGTAATTACGAACTGATGCTGATATCGATCCTGTCCAATGCCGGGAGTGATGTGGTGCTGCTGCAGTATCATGGTGATGCCGGATATCTGAAATCAGATCCCGCTTCCGTTTTATCAGATGATCTGCAAATGGAGAGGATGACAGCTTTCCCGGAAGGATATTGCTTAAAGAAAGTCCGGGAGGCAATACAAAATGATTTTGAAAAAGAACGGCTGTATGGAAGTCTGCCTTCTGTCAATAACTGCACCAACGCATGGATCGATGGAAAAGGATTTGAGGATATCAAAAAGAGTGTGTTGACCAGAGGAACAGATCCCCGCTTCTTTTATAACTGTTTTTACCGGATCAACGGTGCAGAGGACAAGCTGACATATGCGAACGAATTGTTTCAGTTGCAGCTTGAACTGAAAAATGCCGGGCGGAAGATGGTGATCGTAAACGGGGAGATCGAAAGACCGACACCGGATGAAATCGCAGAGATCCGGCGTGGAAACTATGCGAAAACAGATCAGCTTATCATGGATCTTTCCACGAATATAAAGTATCCGGCAAATTTAGAACTGCAAAAGATCATGCACAAAACATTTGTGGATATTCTTCTTGCAGAATCAGGCAAAGAAGGCGATAATTTAAACAGGCTCACCAGCAAGGCGGTTTACCTGTTGTGCTGGCTGAAAAGGTATCTGCCGTTTTTATTTTCCAATTGGAAGATGCCGGAGATCGGATGTTTTATCCATATGGGCGGGTGCCAGAATGAAAATGAAGCGTTGTTTCTCAGGTTTTTAGCAAGGCTGCCGGTCGATGTGGTGATCCTTTGTCCGAACCGGAATGTACCATGCCAGCTTACGGATCCGCTGTTGTATGAACTGAATTATGAGGAAAGCCTTACCATGGACAGGTACCCGGAGGAGAGTTCCCAGGTCAAAATGGGAACGGTTGCCTACCATGCGGAGAGGGAACTGGATACGTTAATGTATCAGGATACCGGCATGTACCGGAACATGCAGTATGGAAAGGCGAACATTATCAGTCTGCAGACCATGTACGAGGAGATTAAGATCCTGTGGGATCAGGAATTAAAGTACCGGCCGGATTTCAGCGTGGTCGATGGTGTCGTGAACATACCGGTCATTTTTGCAAAAGTTTCCGGAGTCAAAGACGGACATACCGCCGGCTACTGGACATCCGTAAAAGAACTGGTCACGGAAGATACAGTCGTGATAAAAAGAGCGCCTTATATAGAGCCGATGGCACCGAATCCGATGAAAATGTATGCTGCTGAATTTTTCAAAAATGGAAAACTGCAGCGGAATAAGATCAAAGCACATCCGAAATATCTGTATGGTATCCTGCGGGAGGATATTCAGGA
>OGEP01003225.1_pt1 | contig 12772 bp, 10 predicted proteins | sample 1570721 | NCBI WGS metagenome assembly OGEP01 (sample SAMEA2582131, study PRJEB24529) | metagenome | biome: Human gut stool | place: China | collected 2011 | reverse complement strand
TACTAACGCGCTCATATAAAATTCGTTAGTAGGTCGTTTATCTGAATAACGCTAAAATTATAATACATTACTTAATTCTTATGAAATCTCTTCTCTTCCTCATATGCAGGCTCACATGTAAGGTTCATTCCAAGTCTCTTAAATGTATCTTTATCAACAGATGAAAGGATTACTGTTGAGTGAACATCACAGCCATAAAGCTTAGGAATCTGCTTTAAAGCCTTATCAGCTAAAGGATTGGCTACAACTGAAGATGAAAGCGCAATAAGTATCTCATCTGTATGAAGTCTTGGATTCCTGCTGCCAAGGTAATTAGTCTTTAAAGTCTGGATTGGACTGATTGACTCAGGTGATAACAGGTCAACTGAATCATCTATTCCAGCAAGCTGCTTTAATGCATTAAGCAATGCTGATGACGCAGCACCTAACAAATCACCTGTTTTTCCGGTAACAATAGTTCCATCTTCCAACTCAATTGCAACCGCCGGTTTGTCACCGCTTTTTGCTGACTTTTCAAGTGCAGCATTAACAACAGGTCTTGAAGATGGTGTGATTCCTGCCTGATTCATGAGAAGCTCAATCTTATATATTTCCTGACTGTTTACACCAGTTCTCTTCTGGTCGCATAAACATTTGTAATATCTTCTGATAATCTCCATATCAGAAGCATAACGGCATGCCTCATCATCAACAATACAGTTACCCGCCATATTAACGCCCATATCTGTTGGTGACTTATATGGACTCTCACCGGCAATAAGCTCGAACATAGCATTAAGTACAGGGAATATCTCGATATCTCTGTTATAATTAACAGTTGTTTTACCATATGCTTCCAAATGGAAAGGATCAATCATATTAACATCATTAAGGTCTGCTGTCGCTGCCTCATAAGCAAGATTAACAGGGTGCTTAAGTGGAATATTCCAGATTGGGAATGTCTCAAACTTCGCATATCCAGCCTTGACACCATGCTTATATTCATGGTAAAGCTGTGAAAGACATGTAGCCATCTTTCCGCTTCCGGGACCCGGTGCAGTAACAACTACAAGTGGTCTGCTTGTCTTAATAAATTCATTCTTTCCGTAACCTTCATCACTTACAATCTTAGCAACATCATTAGGATAGCCTGCTATCTTATAATGCTTGAAATTCTTGATTCCATGTGCATCCAGAACCTTAATAAAATTATCAACATCAGGCTGCTGGAAATACTTAGTGATGCAGACACTGCCTACAAAAAGTCCGTATTCTGTAAATGCATCTATAAGTCTTAATACTTCCTGATCATATGTAATTCCATAATCGCCACGAATCTTATTACTTGCAATATCTTCTGCACTTATTGCAATAACAACCTCTGCCTGGTCCTTTAACTGTAAAAGCATCTGAAGCTTTGAATCCGGCTTAAATCCAGGGAGAACTCTTGATGCATGATAATCATCAAACAGCTTTCCGCCAAATTCAAGATATAACTTATTGTCAAATTTGGCAATTCTCTCCTTAATATGTTCAGACTGCATTTTTAAATATTTGTCGTTATCAAATCCTATCTTCATAATCTTATTCCTTTAAGTAAAATTCTTTAATAAAATTAACATAAATCGCAAAATTTATCCAGTTCTTTAGTGACAATATTTTTCGTTTTGAACCTTGGATTATTGTACAATCTGCCACGCGCCATGACTAAATCCACATTACGAAGTGCCCTGAGATCATCAAGCGGGTTATTCTTAGTCACAATCAGGTCAGCACATTTGCCAGCTTCAACTGAACCTGTCACATCCCCAATGCCAGCCATTACAGCGCTGTTAAGAGTTGCTGTATATAATGCAAATGCATTGCTTACACCGACATATTTGTGAAAATAATATAGTTCTCTCCAGAAATCATACTGTGTAATCCATGGACATCCCACATCATTACCAAGTACAACCGGAATATCGTTGGCAATTGCAACTTTGGCACATTCCTTGATTCCCTCAAACACAATATTGCCATTGTACTGCTCGACCTCCGACGCATTAGATACGCTTCTGTCAAAAAGCGCATATGGCAGTGCCGGCGATAATGTTGTACAAAGAAACGCATTATTTTCCTTAAACAAATGTATTATCTCATCATCAGGCTTTGCTCCATGCTCAATTGAATCAACACCATTTTCAAGTGCAACCCTTACGCCCTCTGGCGATTCAACATGTGCCGCAACCTTATATCCAAGTGCATGTGCCTTATCACATACAGCCTTAACCATCTCAGGTTTCATCTTAAGCTCACCAGGAACACCCTTAGCCTTTGCGTCAAGTACGCCGCCTGTAATCATAAGCTTAATAAGGTCAACATTCTGGCTTTTTGCAATATCAACCTGAACAAGTGCTTCATCTATATTGTTAGCAGCTACCGCAACCGAACCAGCCATATGTCCACCCGGCACAGAAATTCCTTCATTAGCTGCAAGTATTCTTGGTCCGTCAGCCTTGCCATTTCTGATATCATCCCTTACTCTTGTATCAAAATCCGCCAGGCCACCGACAGTTCTTATAGTAGTAACACCACTCATAAGCTCTGTCTTTGCAAAATCCTTTACAACCTTATATGTCACAGCCCTTGAAAGTGCTGTTCCCATAAGCAGCTTAACAGTCTTTTCATTATCTCTCTGCTTTTTCTGTGGCTTTCCATTGCCTGCAAGATGAACATGCATATTAATAAGCCCCGGCATAAGATATTTACCCTCAAGATTAATCTCCTTAAAGCCGTCTGGCACAGTGTTACCCTTCACAATACCAGTAATCTTGTCATCTTCAACAAGCACAGAATGACCATCCAAAACTTTCATATCCTTAGTTCCATCAAGGATATGTCCATTAGTAAAAATGTATTTCATAACCATCCGCTCCTTGCTTTTAGCATAATCTTAGATTATTTTACCACATTTTCACCAGTAATGTCACATGAAATAAATGCTTTCTAGAATAGCATCACAACAGCATGCACAACAAATGCCATCACCCACGCAATCAGGCACTGCCATACAACCATTATAACTGCCCATTTTCCGCCAAGCTCACGCTTTACTGAAGCAATTGCTGCGATACAAGGTGTGTACAGAAGACTGAATACAAGCATTGCGGCTGCACCGGCTGTTGAAAGTGCTGCCCGTATGCCTGTCCCGAAAAGTATCTGCATTGTTGATACGACACTTTCCTTTGCCATGACACCACACAACAAAGATGTACATATTCTCCAGTCACCAAGTCCTAAAGGTGCAAATACAGGGGCTATTATTCCCGCAATAAGTGCAAGTATGCTGTCCTTTGAATCTGTAACAAGATTAAGGTGCAGATTGAAGCTTTGTAAAAACCAGACAATTACAGTTGCAACAAATATAACTGTAAATGCTCTCTGCAAGAAATCCCTGGCCTTTTCCCATAATAACTGCAAAACATTTTTCATGCCTGGAAGTCTGTAATTAGGAAGCTCCATAACGAAAGGAACAGCTTCGCCTTTAAACAATGTTCCTTTGTAAAGCAATGCCACAATAATTCCCATAATAATTCCAAAGAAATATAAGCCTCCCATTATAAGTGCACCCTTTCCCGGGAAAAATGCACTGACAAAGAATGAATATATTGGCAGCTTGGCTGAACAGCTCATAAATGGTGTAAGAAGAATTGTCATCTTCCTGTCTCTCTCACTTGGAAGCGTTCTTGTTGCCATAACCGCAGGAACAGTACATCCAAATCCAATCAACATAGGAACAATACTTCTTCCTGACAGACCAATCTTTCTTAATAGTTTATCCATAAAAAATGCTACTCTTGCAATATAACCACTGTCCTCCATAAGTGATAAGAAGAAAAACAGTGTAACAATAATCGGCAGGAATGAAAGCACTGAGCCGACACCTGCAAATATTCCATCTATTACAAGACTGTGAATAACCTTATTCACGCCTGCCGCTGCAAGTGCATTGTCAACAACGCCAGTAAGTGCATCAATACCCATCTGCAGAACATTCTGTAAAAATGCACCTATCACATTGAATGTAAGGAAGAATATTGCCAGCATAATCGCCACAAAGCAGGGAATTGCCGTATATTTACCAGTAAGAATCTTATCAATCTTCTGGCTTCGTATTCTTTCTTTACTTGCCTTAGGCTTAACAACATTAGCTTCGCATATCTTCTCTATAAATGTAAATCTCATATCTGCAATTGCTGCACTTCTGTCAAGACCTCTCTCAGTCTCCATCTGAAGTACAATATGTTCAAGCATCTCTTTTTCATTCTCATCAAGCTGCAGCAGCTTTAATATAAGAGGATCACCTTCAATAATCTTACTTGCTGCAAATCTTACCGGAATATCAGCTCTCTTTGCATGATCCTCTATAAGATGAATAACAGCATGAATACATCTGTGTACCGCTCCGCCAAAATCATTCTCATCGCAATAATCAGTTCTTTCTGGCTTCTCCTGATACTCTGCAATATGAAGTGCATGCCTTATAAGCTCGTCAACGCCTTCATTCTTGGCAGCAGATATAGGAATAACCGGAATTCCTAGCATATTTTCCATGCCATTAATATCAACAGAACCTGAATTGCCTACTACCTCATCCATCATATTAAGTGCAAGAACCATAGGCACATCCATCTCTAAAAGCTGCATTGTAAGATACATGTTTCTCTCAATATTAGTTGCATCAACTATATTAATAATAGCCTTTGGCTTCTCATTAAGTACGAAATTTCTCGAAACAATCTCCTCGCTGCTGTATGGTGACATAGAATATATTCCTGGTAAATCCCTTAATCATACCGCTCTTGCAGTCAACTGTAACACCCGGAAAGTTTCCGACATGCTGGTTAGAACCAGTAAGCTGATTAAACAGAGTTGTCTTTCCACAATTCTGATTACCTACTAATGCAAATGTAAGCTTTGTTCCTTCAGGAAGCTTTTCCCCATCTCCCTTAGCATGGTATTTACCAGTTTCACCAAGTCCCGGATGGTCAGACTTATATATGCGGTCTGGTCTTTCGTGTTTTCTTGTACGCTCATCTATAGGATCAATAGTAATCTCTCCTGCGTCAGCAACACGAAGTGTCAGTTCATAGCCATGTATCTGTAATTCCATTGGATCACCCATAGGTGCCAGTTTTACAAGCGTAACTTCCGCCCCGGGAATTACGCCCATATCAAGAAAATGCTGTCTTAATGCACCTTCACCACCAACTGAGGTAATTCTTGCACATTGTCCAATCTTAAGTTCATTTAACTTCATGTGTGTCTTCCTTTTCTAAATAATCTGCCCAAATCATTATTGATAATTCTTCTCAATAATCATTGTAGCACACATGACAAGTGCAGGACACCCCTTAATTGGCATCCTGCACATTTTTCTTAATATTCTACTTCTCTTCTGCATGGAATAAATCACTTAGTAGTCGCAATCATATCCGCAATCGCCCATCTGCCCTCATATTTCACGAAATAGAATGTCGAATCAATAACATCTTTTCTCGCGCCGCCTGAGGTAAGTGTCATATTCTTTGTAAATGCAATATGACATGAATAACAGTCATCATTATATTCAATATAATTATCAACTGTCACTCCTGTATACGGATTTCCCGACAATGTGTGGTCACTGATAAATGTAATATCTGCACTTGACGCATAATCTTTCGCAAGATTCCAGTAATAAGAATCCTCAATAAGATACTGCTGCACTGTTGCAAGTCCATGACCTGAACCGCTTAAATCATTAGTAAGGAAATTATCCCATATTTTTGCCATATTAAGAGCTTCTTCTTTTCTTTCTGATGGCATATCAGTAGAATTGCCACTTGCAGCTACAGATACATTTCCCTTAGCATCTACATTTGCAGTAACTTCACTGCCTGATGCATTATATATCTTAATCTCCGGCTTATTGACAAATCCTGTCAGCTTATATTCTACTGATTTTGGCATCGTAACATATTTAGAGACATTCACAAAATCAGGATTTTCTATAACCTTACCAGTCTTGTAATCATCTGACACAGTTATCCCATTAACTGTAAATGTATACCCTTCCGGAATTGATACAGTATAATCGTTAGTCTTTGCTGAAAATACAGGCTCAATTGTTTTAACCTTCCAGTCAAACACTGTGAGTATCCCAAGAACAACATGCTGATCTTTAGCTTCCAGAGTCATTCTGGCAACCTTCTTGTCATCAGCATATATGTCATACATAGGTTCTTCTGTATTATAGCTGCCCTCTGATTTCTTACATGTATAGTCAGTTGTACCATCTAATTCAGACATGTACATATTGACAAATGTGTCTTTTCCCTCAAACTCACTGCTAGCTGGAAGCTCAATATTATCGGCTAATGTCTTATCAGCAGCCATTTGGGTAAAGTCATTAAGGAAATCATTCATAACCTTGTCTGACTGTGAATTCTCATATTTCTTAAGGCATGAACCCGTATATACAATCATACAGATTGCAAGAATAAGAAGAATCACTGCATATACAGCAAGCCCTGTCCAATAATTCAATGGTATATTGATTCTGCCTATCTTTATAGACTTCTTAGTATTATTTTTCATATCTATACAGTTCTCCTTCCAATTACTTAGGCATTACAACAAATGCTGTTGGCAGCTTCCATGATGAATTCTGATAATAAAATGTTACGCTAGTCATCTCATATCCGCCGTTATAAACCATTGTTGAAGAACTTCCGCCATCAAGGTTGGCTGCATTAACTGCTCCATATTCCTGCATAACTGATATCAGATCTGACGCAGTTGCACCAAGATGTCCTGAAGCACCTCTTCCATCTGTAACTAAAAGAAGTATTGCACCGTCAGCTCTCTGTCCGATTGCTGTTCTTGGATTAGCCCCGCTTCCCTGACCTTTCAATACTCTTGCTTCATTGTTAATAATAAGCGGAACAAAATGATTATTAGAATCAGAGCTTTCCTCCTGAAAAGCTACAGCATCCCTGATCCCTGCTTCATTAACGTAGCTTTCAAAATCTGCTGCCGACATACCATCTATATCTTTAACAACTAAAAGGTTATCCTTATTAAGTCCAATTAAGTAAAGACCGGAAAGTGATGAAGGGCTGTTATATGTAATCTTACCGTCCTGCACTACAATTCCAAGTGGTGAGCCGCCTCTGTTTCCTGATGAAACATACAGACCTCCGTTAACTCCTGCAACAGCTCCTGCTCCACTTACAATCTCATCAAGCTCCTTACCGTAATCTCCCCATGGGTATGTAGTTCCGACCTTAACCTGTGACGGATCTTTTATAATCAGCATTTTTCCAAAGAATGACCTTCCTGAAATCTCAACCATTCTTATTCCATTCCCGTCAAACTGCTCTGCTTCTCCGTTATTGTCAACCGTCTGTGTATCTGTGTCTGTTGATATATTAATAAGAGATGTATCAATATCTGAATCCATCGACTCCATCTTATTAGCATTAATTACCTCATTAATCTGTGCATCTGTACAGAACCACGAAGCAAGAAACTTCATCTGACCTGATTCAAGAACTGTTGATATAAAAAGATTTCTGGCTGCAGGTGCTGAATCGCTGCATATTCTCTTAATCATAATGAATAAAGTTCCCACCAGCATTACTATAGTAACAAGTACCACCAGTAATACTCTGCCTATAATTCTGGCAATTTTCTTTCCCATAATTTTCTCCCTATTCTGTGTTATATATTATTCCAGTCTCATTGCCTTAGATATCACTGAACCTGAAATACTGAAAACATTAATTATTATATCACTAATATGGCGGTGTTTGCCATATATAATTTGAAATACTCATCGCTGTCCGCGCAAAAAAGAGCGACGGCAAATTAACTCTGCCATCGCTCTTTTTAAAAAAATATGAGGGAGAAAAAATGTTTTCTTTACTCCATCATAATACAACATACTTTGTGATATGTTAATATATATTGTATAAAGCATTTATAAAAAAAATATAAACTAGCATTCATCTTATTCCGGTCGTCCAAGATAAAATCCCTGCACTAAATCAATACCATTATCCCTTAAGAATTCATACTCTTCTCTTGATTCAATACCCTCAGCAAGCACTTTGATGCCTCTTTTATGGAAGCTGTCTCTATAATAATAGTAATACTCCTGCTTATCAACATCATTCTCAATATCTGTTATCAGACTTCTGTCCAGCTTTACAATATGCGGTGCAAATATATCCACTGCCATCATATTATTATTGCCTGTTCCAAAATCATCAAGTGCTATATTGAATCTGCTTCTGTTAATTGAATTCTTCTTAGACTGCCATTTGTCAATGTCCAGTGCTGTGTATTCCAGAATCTCTATTATCCCCTTATCTCCCAGAACATCGGCATAGAATTCATCAAAAACAGCCTGCTCCTCTGCAGTAAATGATTCCGCAGGAAATGAATTAATTGCTATATATGAATGGTATCCTCGCTTTGCATAACACTGTACTGCTCCAAATATAGTTGCAACCTCAAGTGTATGCAAATCATCCTTTTTCCTGAACTCTTCAATTAAATCCATGACCCCAATATTCTTAGGTCTCATTAAAGCCTCATATGCATATATATCCCTGCCATTCGGATAAAATATAGGTTGAAATGCATAACTTATTTCCAGCTTTGCAAGCTTGTCTTTAATCTCTTCATCAAGCGGAAAAATGCTGTAGTCTACCATACTTTTGTCAATATCCTCTCACATTATTTACAAATCACATAAACAGATTTTACCGCTTTATTACATTCTTTGCAACTGTTATATTCATTCACAATCAATCACAAATAATCATCATAAAGGTGTAAGTTCTGACATTTTACTGCATGCAATTCTGAAGTTTTCTATCTTCATATCAGAATAACTGATAACAAAGCTGTGGCTGTATTCATCTGTATTATTATGATAGTACTCCGATAACGCATTTATATGGATGCCTTCTGCCTCAAGTTTTCTTTTTACCTCATTATCAGAAAGTAATGTATTAAGTTCAAGAATAAAATGCAGTCCTGAATCAGCCTCTCTTACTCTTCCAACACATTTGAACGGTTCCTCTTTAAGTACTGAAAGAACAGCCTCTCTCTGTTTCGTATAATACAGTCTCATTCTGTTTAAATGTTTCTCAAAATATCCTTCTTCTATGAATGCAGCAAGTGCATACTGCTCGAAATTAGATACAGTACATGCATAAAAATCAAGTTTTTCCTGATATGTTGCGGCAAGGTGTGGTGGCAGAACCATATAACTGATTCGGATTGTCGGTGTCAGTGTTCTTGAAAATGTATTCATATATATAACCTTTTCACTTATATCTATGCTTTTCATAGTCGGAATTGTCTTTCCTGTCATACGGAATTCTGAATCATAATCATCTTCTATTATATATCTGTCCGGCTTTTCATTAGCCCATGCAAGCAATTCAAAGCGCCGGCTTACCGGCATTGTTATACCTGTCGGATAATGATGTGTAGGACTTATATGAACAATATCTGCCATACATTCTCTTACCGCTTCCGGTTTCATTCCTTCATTATCCATACCGGCATAACAGAATTTCACATTATTACTTGCATATATCCTGGCAATCTTAGAATATCCCGGATCTTCAACACAATACACTTTATCTCTTCCCAAAAGCTGTATAAGAAGACTATACATATATTCAGTTCCGGCGCCAATGATTATCTGTCCGGGTGTTACCTGCATATCACGAAATGAAGCCAGATGCATAGCAATTGCTTTTCTTAACTCCCATGTTCCTTCTCCCGGAGATATCTTCATAAGATCATCCTGCCTGTCTGTTATAACACGTCTCATAAGCTTAGCCCATGTTGCAAATGGAAAGCTTCCAGGATCTGTCCTGTTTGATGATAAATCCGATTTATATCCAGTCTTCTTTGCGGTTATTTCGGGAACTTCATATTTTACAGGCTTTATCCTTGCAACACCTGAAATATCCGATACATAATAGCCCTTTTTAGGAACAGAATATATATATCCTTCACTCATAAGCTGTCCATATGAATTCTCTACTGTTATGGTGCTTATTCCAAGATTGACAGCAAGCGTTCTCTTTGAAGGAAGATGCTCACCCTTAACAAGCCTGCCTTCTATTATATCTTTTTTGATACATTTGTATAAATATTCATATATTGATTCTTTTCCAATGTTTTCAAACGAGTATGTTAACATAATCTGACCTTGTTTCTTTTGCAGAAATCTTCCTTTATATTAATGTCAGTTATTATAACATGCCTGATGAAATGTAGCAAATATTCTACAAATATTACATATATTTCTTATCTTTTCTGTCACACCAGATATAGAATACCACATTTAACACAATTCCAAAAATAGTTGCTACAGGAGCAGCCAGACCAATCTTAGTAAGGCTCGCATCAGGCTGTATACTCATATAATACGCAAATGGCAGACGGACAAGCAGCGTCTGTACAAGCCCCTGAATCATTACCCATACCGTCTTGTCATGTCCATTAAAGTAACCAATCATGCTGAATAAAATTGCTGTAACAATTGTCTCTAACGCAAATCCCTTAAGGTAGTCATAACCATTCTGAATAACTGCCTCATCGGTTGTAAATATTGCTGTGAGAAGGTCACCCTTAAACATCACGAATAAGAATACTATGCATCCTATAACCAGTCCGACTCCAATACCGACAAACATCGTCTTCTTTGCTCTCTTTTCGTTGCCTGCGCCGACATTCTGTGAAACAAATGACGCCATTGACTGCATAAGAGAGCTTGGAATAAGCATTGCGAAATTAACTATTTTACATGCAACGCCATATCCTGACGAAGCCTGTAATCCCAGTCTGTTAACGAATGCACATAAGGCAAGGAATGAAATCTGTGTAAGAAATTCCTGTAATGCAAGAGGAAGCCCAACTTTTAACGCTCTCCTGCAATGTCTGTTAATTGAGAAATCCTTCTTAGTTATCTTAAACGGAAGTTTTCTCTTAAAAAGTAATACAAGTGCAAATACAACACTTACCGCCTGTGCTGCGACTGTCGCAATAGCAGCTCCGGCAGCATTCATGTTAAACCCTGCAACAAGAACAAGATCACCCACAATATTAATAACACATGCAACTGCAACGAATATAAGAGGTGATTTGCTGTCTCCAAGTCCCCTGAATATTGCTGAAAGAAGATTATATGCAACTATAAAGAATATTCCTGAACCACATATTTTTACATATACAGATGTAAGACCTACTGCTTCTTTCGGTGCCTGCATTATAACTGCAATCTGTCTTGAAAAAATAATCATAACAACGAAAAGCACCACTGAAATCATTGTAAACACAACAATAGCTCCGCCTATCAGAGCTCCTATCTGCTCCGGTCTTTTCTCACCAATATATCTTGCAATAAGCACTGTAACACCCATTGCAAACTGTGTTATAACAAATGTAACTAAATTAAGTACCTGGCTTCCTGTCGATACTGCTGAAAGGCCTTCAGTAGTTCCAAATCTTCCAACAACAAGCAAGTCGACTGCACCATATGCTGCCTGTAATATTAATGCCCCAAGTATTGGCATCATAAAAGGAATCAGCTTTCCTAATATACTTCCCTGTGTAAAATCTGATTTTGAATTATTCAATGTCAACTCTCCTTTCGCTCATCACCTTGTAGAATTTGTTAATAGTTTCGATCATAGAATCAGCCTCTTCATCACTAATATCCGTAAGATATTTGCTAAGCCGGCTGTAATAGTCAGCATCATATTTCTTAGACAACTCTTCACCCTTATCTGTAACCGTAATATAAGTTATCCTTGCATCTTCCTGTGAAGTAGTCTTCTTAAGATATCCCTTAGCTTCCATCTCCTTGACAGTACGGGTAACACCTGGTCTTGGCAGATTAAGCCAGTCACTGATGTCCGAAACCTTGACACAATCATTAGTCTCCAACAGATGATGAATCACATCAATATACTGGATATAAGCAGGTGCAACCCCATATGGCAGCTCTGGCAGCAGTTCTCTAATCCTCTTAGCCAGATAACAGGCATCCAGCATTCTCTTAATCTTGTCCGGTTTCATAATACATTCATCTCCTTAAGTTATATGGTCTCAGGAGGTAATCATTTCATTAATTACCTCTATTAATTATTTCTGTTAATTACCAGTGGTAATTATATATGTATATTCTTGTGATGTCAACCTGATTTCTATGTAGATTCCTGCTTATCGTTGTGAAACCGGTTTGATTTTGCTTGTAATCCTCTATTTTCCTTTCAATATAGCTCGATTTGCATTTTCATGTAACCGTCTCTGTATCTCCTGGTTACGTCTTGGTTTATGCTGCTTTTATTTTCATGTGGATTCTTTTATGTGATTTTTATTTTCGTATAGATTTATTCATGTAGAATTACCGTTCCTATAAATATCATTTTTCATATGCACATATAGGTACTTTTTCACTCATTCCAATAATTTCCAGCAAAAAACACCTATAAGACGAGTCCTATGAACTGTCTTATAGGTGTTTACAGAATAATTATCAAAATAATACATGATTTTTCCTTATTTCTACCTATAAATCCGCCGATAATACGACTACAAATAGGTATCACATCAAAAATGCGATGTTCCCAAAAGGGGAACAAGCACACACTCAGGCAGGCCTGTTTTATGGTGTGTTGCAGCTTCAGACCGTTGGAAGTGCGTCGGCACTTAGTGAACACACCTCACGAAGTGAGGC
>OGEP01003224.1_pt1 | contig 12775 bp, 9 predicted proteins | sample 1570721 | NCBI WGS metagenome assembly OGEP01 (sample SAMEA2582131, study PRJEB24529) | metagenome | biome: Human gut stool | place: China | collected 2011 | reverse complement strand
TTATCTACTTTATTAATAGCAACCAATTCATTTCCTTTAAATCTAAGTATAATATCATATGTTAATGCTTCCTGTGGTATTATACTTTTCCCTTCAAAATCTCCGTATGTATAAGAAATTCCTCTTTTTTGCTCAGCACCTGTACTTGAACTACTTATAGTCCTTGCTTCTTTATACGTCCTTTTTACTGTTCCAACTACTTTAAAACTCTTATTTTCTGAATATAACTTTTTCTCACCACTTGGTAGAGTGTATTCTTTTCTAAGCTCAAAAGATATTGTCTTTCCTATTGGGTTACCTGATACTCCCAAATTTTTAGCACTTTCTTCATCTAATACTATTTCGCCGTTATTTTTAGGCTTTCTTCCTTCCAACACCTGTGCCTTTCTATCAAAGAAATTCATAGGATTATCATTTTCTCCATTAAATGATTTTAATTCTACTCTTGTTCCATTTTCTTTATTTATTAAAAATCCTAAGTTTTGTACATTGTCCTTGTATCCTACTCTATTATCATTTTCTACCTTTTCTAACTTTTCTTTGCTAATATCTACATACTCACAATGATAATCTCCATAAGACTTTTTAAATGCTTCCATTCTATTATATGTTTGAGATACTTCAATCATATCCATAGAAATCATAAATGCAACTGTAGCTATTACCATGATAAACATCATCAAAGTCCTTGATTTATTCTTCTTCATATATAAAGAAGATAACTTTCTATATATTTTCATAACAATCACTCTCCTTTTTTATAAAATAACATTTTTAAAATTCATAAACAATAGATTTTGACGAGTGGTATTAAATATGGAGTGAATGGCAATCTTTTTATCTTTACAAGATTAAAACAAAAAAATAAGAGCATCCGTATCAATACTTTGATACAAATACTCTTTTTATTTACAGAGCTTATAAACCTAATTTTTGGGGATAACCACCTTTATTCTAAATGTATTTTCATCACAAGAGATATTCATTTTTCCATTATATTTCTTTACAGAAGCTTCAACACTTTTTATCCCTATACCATGTTTTGATTTATCATTTTTACTTGTGATATATCGTCCTTCTACTTTTTTAACATCATTTTCTTTACTATTTTCACAAATAAAAACAAACATATTTTTAGCCCACATAGATTTTAAATTTATATACTTTCTACTATTTTCAATTTTATCACAGGCTTCTATTGCATTATCCAGTATATTTCCTAAAATACTAGACATATCTATATTTTCTATAAATCCTGTATTTTTAGAATCTAGATCTAAAATAAACTCTATCCCTTTATTCTCACAAATCTTCATTTTTTCGTCTACAATTATATCAAAAATAGCATTTCCACTTGCTTTAATTTGGTTAGCTTTATTTAATTCATTTTGTATACTTTCTATATACTCTAAAGAATCCGATTTATTTTTATTCATATTTTTTATAGCATAAAGATGATTATTCATATCATGATATAAGCGTCTAATATCTTCTTGAGATTTTTCTAATTTTTCATAGTAATCATTTTTAGATTCAAGTCTAGTATACATTTCTTTTTCTTTTACTTTTTCTTCACTTTGTTTTTTTATCTCAAGAATTATATAAAGAATTATTACTGTAGATATTATAGTAAACATAGGTATTATTTCTATAATAATAATATACAATTCTGAACGATTTATTCCATATTTTTCTGTCTTTATTACATATTGCATTAATATTATGTAAACAAAATTTAGCATAATTATATTTATTGAATACCTATAAATTTTATTCTTTAAAAATCTATCTATTAATTTGTCTAATATTATTACACTTATCCAAATTGTTATTGCTATAATTATTATTTTTATATTAAATATATTCCAGTCATGCAATTCAAATTTCAAAGAAAGTGGACTCGACATACTTATTTCATTTTCAAATGTAAATAAAAATCTTGATAAAAAATAATTCTCAATCATACTTATATATTGTCCTGTTAGTATATATAAAAAAGTAAACTTTTTCCATTCTAATTTATATACTTTTGAATATATATAAATAATTCCTATCATTATAACTATATTACTTATAATCCAAATTGCTTTTTCCTTAGATATTCTCATATTCTTAATAATCTCTATTAAATTGAACGATAATGAAGAATGTTGGTTTATATTATTATCTAAAATAGCTATATTCCATAAGCTGATATATCTTGATACAATATACAATACTATTATTATTGTCGCCTGAATAACTATATTTTTTAAAAAATCTATATCGCTATATTTCCTATATCCCACTACCCAATTTAATATAGATATCGATAATATTATACAAGTCAAATCAATACACTCACCAATTAATACATCCATTATATATCCTCTCCTATTGACCAGAAGTATTTATCCACTACTTCTTTATATTTATTTCTGCTAATAGGTATTCTAGCTCCATTTTCCATAATTATATCCCTATTGTAAATCTCTTCAATATATATCATATTTACAATATAACTCCTATGACATTGTATAAATAATTGTTTTTCAAAGTTAGATACAATATCATTTAAGTTACCTCTACATTCTAAATCTCCCTCTTTTGTGCATAGTTTTATTTTTTTATTAATTGCTTCTATATATATTAGATCTCTACTATATACTTTCTTAAATCCATTATCGGTCTTTATTTTTAAAAAGCAGCCTCTTTTCTTAGCTACTTCTACCACACACTCTTTTAGATTTTTTTCTATAACTTCATGTTGTATTGGCTTTTTTATAAATCTAAATGCTCTTACCTCAAAAGCTTCACTTATTTTTTCTCCTATTGATGTTACAAATATTATCTCAGTTGTTCTATCATATTCTCTTAGTTTACGAGCAGTTTCCATACCATCCAACCCATCCATTTGTATATCTAAAAAAAGTATATCTATTTCATTATCTAATTCTATATATTTTATAACATCTTCACCATTGCTAAATTCTTTAACTTGATACTCTATGTCTTTATCTATCATTGTATTTAGTATAGCGTTTTTTATATCCATTCTAACGTCTAACTCATCATCACATATTCCTATTGTTATCATTTTTTACCTCTCTTTATATCAACTAATTAAAAAGAGAGTATCTATGCTTTATAATTTTTGACATAAATACTCTCTCCCTTCTTTACTATTATTTATCTAGTTCTTTATGAACAATATGGCTCAAAATGTACAAATTTTCTATTTCGTACAAGTACAAATTCTCATAATTTATATCTATGCCAAATTCTTTATTTAGCATACAAACAAAATCATACGCATTATCTCCATACAACCCTGTCATATTATTAATCAAACTATTTTTTTCAAGAAACTCTATATTTATTCGTCCATCTGCAAAATTTTCATTCAAAATATCAACAATCTTTCTAACAATAGTATCATACACATATTCTTTTTTATATTTGTATCTTCTTTCTTTATATGTTTCAGATATGTTTGATTTACTTTTTAAAATTTGCTCTATTTTATAAATATCTTTTGTATTCTCTTTATACATTATCTCTGCTATTATCCCCGCAGCTAATGCAGATGATCTACTATGCTTTCCAAATGCAGTTACACTATCTTTAAATTTATACAATCTATCTCTTCCATTTGCATACATTTGATTTTCTCTTTTACTATCATATGTATAATCATTATCTTTGCAAATTCTCTTATATCCTTTCACACCAATTACAGAGTCAAATGAAGCTGGATAACTTTTTATATTTTTTGCTTTTTTATGTTTAGAAGCTACTAGTATCTTTCCTTCACTTCTAAGAATATTACATACTGTTCTCAAATCTTCAAGTCTATTTTCTTTTATCATAGATGCTGATATATTTATTATATCTATATTTTTACCAATTAGATTTGCTAATGCTACTATAAGCTTTGATACTTCAGTCACTCCTTCATCATTAAATATCTTAATAGGATATATTATCGCTTCTGGGCATCTTTCTAGTATAGTCTTTGCACATAATGTTCCATGTCCTATTACATCATCTATATTATCTATACCATCAACTTGCAATTCTTTATCATATACATATCTATCTTTGATATCTTTATCTTCCGTATCTATTCCAGTATCTAACACAGCAATTTTTATATTTTTCATAGAACTACCTCTTTATTCATTTCTATACAATTTATAGTATATTCCCTTTTTAGATATAAGTTCTTCGTGATTTCCTGATTCTGCTATTTTACCATTTGACATTACAAATATTTTGTCTACATCTTTTATAGTAGATAATCTGTGTGCTATCACTATTACTATTCTATCTTCTAAGTTCTTCTTTATACTATCCATTATTATATCTTGAGATACATTATCCAATGCTGATGTAGCTTCATCAAATATAATAATTGGACTATCACATAACATAGCTCTGGCTATAGAAATTCTTTGCTTTTGTCCTCCAGATATTTTTATTCCTTTTTCCCCTATCTCTGTATCTAAACCAGCTTCAAGAGAAGAAATAAAATCATCCAAACCAGCTAAGCTACATACTCTCAATATATCATCATCTGGTATTTTTTTACCTAATGATATATTATTTCTTATTGTACTATCAAATATAACTATCTCTTGACTAACTACAGAAATACATTTTCTCAAAGACATAAGTTTTATATTTCTTATATCTCTTTCATCAATTTTAATACTTCCATCATCAACATCCCATAGTCTATACATAAGCTTTGAAAGAGTTGACTTTCCACATCCACTCTCTCCAACAATAGCTGAAATATCTCCTCTTTTAAATTTCATAGATACATTATTTAAGATATATTTCTTTTCCGATTCATCATTTTCATATCCAAACTTTACATTTTCAACAGATATTTCTTTAATATTATCTGCTCTTAGTCCTTCTAGCATATTTTGATCTTCATCTATAACAGGCTCTTCATCTAATATAGAATATACTCTTTCTATAGAAACTTTAGCTTGTTGTATTCTATTATTTGCATTTACAATACTTATACATGGACCTATTAACATTCCTGCATAGTTTTGAAATGCTATTAATGAACCTAATGTAAAATCTCCATTTATTATCATATATCCACCATATCCATATATAGCCATACTCATCATAAGATTAAATATATTTGCAACACACATATTCCCACTCATAAGAACATCTATTTTTATATCCTTATTTATAAGTCCTCTCTGACCTTTTATAAATTGCGATATAAAAAATCTCTTTGACTTAGATATTATAACATTCATTATATTATAAACATATTCTTGAACTACATTGCTTGTATCACCATATTCATCTCTAAACATACTCACATTAGAATGTATATTTTTTGTAAAGTATCTCTGCGTTGTAACAAGTAATATTTGTATAAACACAATAACTACAAAAAGAACAGACTGTAGTCTGAACATTAAGTAGAGAGAAATAATCGCTGTTATTGAATTTTTAATAATAGAAAATACAAGTTCCGCATCTATATTTTCTATTATATCTATATCAGATTGTACTATAGACATAAGATTTCCAGTTTTATTCTCTGTATAGAACTTCCCAGATAACTTCGATAAATGATCTAATACCTTCAATCTAAACTTTACAGCCACCCTATTTCTCATAGTTGCATATATATAGCCTAGTGCCAAATTTAAAACTCTAGCTAAAACTGACATTACAGAATAAGCTGCAATTATTTTTAATAGTAATTCAAGATTTTTTCCTGTTATACCTTTATCTACCATATTTTTTGTCAGCATAGGCAGAATAAGGTCTATCGATGTTATAAATATCACCATTATCATTGCAGTAAAAATACTCATCTTATTATGATTTACTACAAATTTTATAAACCTTTTTATAGGACTTTTTCTTTTGGATATATTTGACTTTTCCATTTATAAATCCCTACCTCTTTCACCAAGTTCCAAAAGTTTTTTAGTTGTTTTAAAGTTCATATGTTCATCAACACAAGCCATATATGGCACTTCTGAATAACTACCTGTACTAAGTTTGTTAACTATTCTACATCTTACAGCAGTACAGTATTCTTTTCTTGTACAACCTGAACATTCTTCAAAATCTCTAAAATTCTCATTAACAACTTCTTTTAATTTATCTTTATCTAAAGGGTTTTCATTATATATATTTCCTATTTCATAGTCTTTTTTACCTATTGCAAATGTACACGGATAAATTGTTCCATCTGTATCTATGCAAAATGTGCATATACCACCAAAACAATCCCCTCGCTTAACATTTAAAAGTCTTAAATCTGTCATACCTAAATTTACTTCTGGATTTTTTAAATGAAAGTCTATAAGTTTCATTCTCTGTTCTTTATATACTTCAACTTTTTCCTCGCTCCACTCAGACATAATATCTACAGCAGTTGCAAGATATCTAAATCCAAGTTTTGATACACTTTCAATACTTTCATACATTTTATCTACATTATATTGGTTAAATGTCATCCTACATCTAATAGGTATATTTTTATCTTGTAGTCTTTTTATATTTTTCATAACTATATCATATGATCCACTTCCGTCTGGAAATATTCTATTTGCATTATGTGATTCTTTAGTACCATCTAAACTTATAGATACCTCTGTTAAATCATTTTTTATGAACTCTAGTATTTCATCGTTCATTATTGTTCCATTTGTAGTCATATCATATATTATTTTTCTATCTACTATTTCATCATCCAATTTATTTTTAATATATTTTACTATATCAAAATTTAGAAGAGGTTCTCCACCATGAAGTGTTATCCATAGTGGTCTTTTATCATCATCTTCTTCTTTTAGTTTTTCTTTTATAAACTCTATACATTTATCTGCTGTTTCTTTGTTCATATATTTTTTAGGTTTACAACCACCTTCATAACAGTAGCTACATCTAAGGTTACAATCATCAGTCATTACTATTGTAAATTTCATATTTTTATTCCCCCCATACTATTCTATTTAATTGTGGTTTCATTATAGAACACCATTTTTCATAGTCAGGACAATCTTCATTATCTAACAACTTATCTACTAGTGCAGGACAGAAAAAGCAAAATACATTTACATCACAATCCTTACATTTTTCAAAATTATACGGCATTATATTTTGTAGTCTAGCTGCTAGTTTACTATCAGATAAATCATAATCAAAATCAAGCACACTCATTCTAGTATCTTTATCTAATGCACTTCCATAAGAATACTCTGGTTTTATCAAAGATTGACATGGATACATATTTCCATCATAATCTATAAACATTTTTGACTTATACATATCACAAGAACATGATTTTAGATTATCTTTATCTTTTTCAAAACTTAATTTATCTAATTCTGTAAGTCCAAATGGAAGTATAGTTTCCTCCGATATAAAGTATGAAGCATTTTCTACTCCCCTACCTTCTGGCTCAAAGCATCTAACCATTCCTTTTGTTCCTATTCTTTCGTTTAAAGCATAAAATTTTTCTTCAAGGTGTTTATTCTTATCTCCAACAACCATAGACGTTCTTATATTTCTAAATCCTCTAGTATGAAGTAATACTATAGATCTCATTATTTTATTGAATACTCCTCTTCCCCTAACTAATCCACAAGTTTCTTCATCTACTCCATCTATACTTATTTCTACTCTATTAAAATGATTTACTATAAAGTCTACATTAGATTCATCTATAAGAGTTGCATTTGTAGAAAGAACTAGTTCTGTTTTACAGTCTTTTTCTTTAAAGTAATGAACACACTCTTCAAAATCGCTTCTTATCATAGGCTCTCCACCTGTTATTATAAACTCATACGGTTCTAGTTCAGCTACAAAATCCATAATGGATTTTACATCTTCTGTAGTTAGTATATCTTTTTCTGTAGAGTTGCAATTTGTACAACAATGTCTACAAGCTAAATTACACTTATGAGTTGCTGCCAAATATATAGCTTTAAATCTATTATTCATATTTTTATAAAAATCTTCACTCATTGATGATTCAAGTATACCTGCTTTTCCCATGTTTATCATAAGGTCTTTTATATATTCCTTGTCTGAACCTTCAAACATATTGACAAATTCTTCTACTGTAAGTCCCATTTCTTCTGCCTTTTTTATATATGAGTATACTTCTTTACTTTGAATTATATGTCTTTTAAATCTTGTGTTGTACATAAGTACTCTGTTGTTTCTTTCTTTTATTATCAATTCTTTGTCTTTAAATTTAATTATTTCTTCTCTAAACTTCAAAGTAATCACCTTCTTTATGATTTTTATTTAATATATGGGGATAGCAAAAACTATCCCACATATTAATTATTTTTATTCTTTACTATCTAATCTATATCTCTCATACCATCTGATATTTCTCTATTCTTGAAATCTCTGTTTGCTAGTTTTACTGCTATTATACAAGTAACCAAAGTAACTATAGCAAATATCGCCACTTGTGGGTACGGGAACGTAAAGTCCATAAAATGCTCTATTCCAAAGTTTGTATATGCGTTATTATTCCACTCAACAAATTTGAAAAGTTCATATGTAGCTAATGCTATTCCAGATATTACACTTAAAACAGCATACGTCATTGATTCCCACATATTCATACTATTCATATCCTTAGCAGACATTCCCAATGCTCTCATTGTAAACATTTCTTTTCTTCTTTCCATTAAGTTAGATTTAACTGTACAGAATATACTTATCGCTGCAATCATAAGCACTAACGTTATATTTATAACACTTTCTCTGAATATATTTTTCATTTCTTGATTTTGAGTATTTACAAAACCTGTTTTTAAAGTTATGCTTCCAGGTATATTTTGTGTTACATATTCTTCTACTTTGCTATTTGCTTCTATATTCTCCATATCTTTATAGTCTACAGCAAGATTATTATATGCCTTAAATCCTAAAAGTTCTTTCATATTATCTTCAGATGTTATAACCTCAAACTTGTATGGTCTTATTATATCTCCGTAAGCTTGCCAATCTGCCTTGATAATAGCTGCCACTCTAACCTTTACACTTCTTTTTTCTATTTTATCACCATTATGATACTTTACATTTAGGTTGATTATATCCCCTTGTTTTAAATCTTTAAATATCTTTTTCTGAGTATGAGTTTTCATCATATCATAAAAACTATTGTACACAGCCACATTTATATATCCATCAGTTTTTGTTTCTAACTCTTTAGAAGTTTTTCCATCTAGCATATATGGTTCAACATATTTTTTTAAATCTTCATTATCATAAAATCTAAGATAATTTTCAGTTTCTATTTTTCCATCACCTTCTAAACCGTAATAGCCTATAAATGCTTTTTCAATATTTTTCTTATCTGTCACAAATGTTGATGTATCTTCATATGTGCTTTTAACTGATTTTACACCTTGCATATTTTTTATTTTATCTATTTTATTATCATCTATTTTAAATATTTCTTCATCGTTTGCAATTCCACCACATACTGTTATATCATTCTTATAGTATATTCTTCTTATTTTATCATTTACTTCATTTTGCATACCAGAAAAAGTATATATTATTAAATATCCACAAAGTGTTATTGTAAGTATTGATACAAAAGTTCTAGTCTTTTTAATCCAAAGATTTCTAATTCCCATATATCTAAATATTCCAAATTTATCTTGAATAAGCTTACCTATTTTAGATTGTTTTTCTCTTTTTTTGTGCTTTGTAGCATTAGATATAGCTTCCATACAACCTATTTTACCAATTTTTATAACTGGAACTATTGTAGCTAATACTATAGCTGACACCGCTACCTTTATAGTTTTCATAATTACATCTTGATCAATATGTATACTAGGACTAATTCCTACTGCATCTAATACTTCATCTTTAAACGAAACTAATCCTAATTTTGTTATACCAAGTCCCAATACAATTCCTATAATTGTTCCAAATGCAGCAAGAAGTACAGATTGATAAACAACCATAAATCTTATATCTCTCTTTCTTGCTCCAATAAGTCTTAGCATACTTATCTCTCTAAGATACTCACTCCAGATTATATTCATCATGTTAAATACTAAAAGTATAACTGTTATTATTAAAACTATATTATTTGGATTTATCTCTTTTACACTTTTTAAATCTTTTATAGAAAGTAATTCTGATAAATAATTTGAATTTGGATTTATAGTCATTCTTCCTAAGCTATAATCATTTACTAATTGCTCCATTTTATTGCTAGCAACTAGTTCATTTCCTTTAAATCTAAGTATTATATCATATGTCAATGCTTCTTTTGGTATTATGCTCTGTCCATTAAAATCTCCATATGTATAAGCTATACCTCTCTTTTGTTCAGCTCCAACATTTGTACTACTCATATTTTTTATATCTTTGTAAGTTCTTTTTACTATTCCAACTACCTTAAACTTCTTATTTTCTAAGTATAATTTTTTCTCACCACTAGGTAGAGTATATTCTTTTCTAAGCTCTAAAGATACTGTCTGCCCTATTGGACTTCCAACTATTCCAAAATTTTTTATACATTCTTCATCTAATACTATTTCATTATTATTTTTAGGTTCTTCTCCTTTGAGAACCTGTGCTTTTCTATCAAAATAATTTTTAGAATTATCATTTTCTCCATCAAATGATTTTAATTCTCCTATTGTTCCATTATCTTTATTTATTAAAAAACCTAAGTTTTGTACAGTATCCCTGTACTCCACTCTATTATCATTTGCTACTTTTTCCAATTTTTCTTTGCTAATATCTACATACTCACTATGATAATCGCCATAAGCTAGTTTAAAGGCTTCCATTCTATTATATGTTTGAGAAACTTTAATCATATCTATAGAAATCATAAATGCAACTGTAGCTATCACCATTATGAACATCATTAACGTTCTTGATTTATTCTTTTTCATATATAGAGCTGATAGTTTTCTATATATTTTCACAATATTTTCCTCCCTTCTTTTTATACAAAAGGGAGATTAAATTAAATCTCCCTTTTATATAATTTTTTTATTTAATTTTTATTTTTCAATATTCTACTATCTAATATTTTGATGATTGATATGAAGATGGTTTACCATTAGTTTTACAATCTTCACAGCAGTCATACTTACAAGATACACCAGCATTATTTTTACACTGATCTCCTTGCACTTCTATCTCTTTTAATTCTATTTTTTCCTGTATTTTTATTTTTTTAATTTCTTTTGCTTCAGACATTTTTTGTTCCTCCTAAGTTTTAATATTTATATATAAAACTAAAGTAGAGTCTCAAATAGTATCCTCTGCCAAACTCTATTATTATCTTTTTTCATTTTATTCTGTGTACAGGCTGCTATTTTCAATTTTCTTTAATTCAGCTAATATATCGAATTTAAGAAATTTTTATTTAAATTTCTTATCTCTTCTTGTCTTTAAAATAACATTTTTAATTATTAAAAACAATAGATTTGGTGTGAATGGTAGAAAAAATGACCTGAATGGTAAAATTCTACTTCCACAATATATTTTCCAAATGCTTTTTATTAAATTCACAGTATTTTTCAAATGCTTTTTCATTTTCATATAGTAACCGATTTTTCGCTGGGCAAGTATTACAAAAAGCATTTACTGAACAATCTCTGCAACGAGTCTGATTTTTTAGATCTAAGTTTTCAAAGTTTTTAAATCCTTCAAAATCCTTTTTATATAATTTTTCCTCTGTTTCTAAGTCCATATCTAATATATTAAATGTCTTAAATTTATCATCTGTTATATTTGGACAAGAGTACACATATCCATCATCTGCTATAAATATGCTATTTCTTCCAGCATTACAATGTCCTGTGTTTATATTGTCGTAGCTATTTTCATCTAAAGTATATAAATCTTGAGGAGTATAGAATACATCATCATTTTCAACATACTTTTCACATCCACTAAATCCTCTTCCAAATTTACAGAAATATCTTATTCTCGCTTTTGTACCTATTTTTTCATTTAATTCTTCAAACTTTTGTTTATATCCTTCGTTGTATTTTCCCATTACCATAGATATACTTATCTTATCGCAACCATTATCTTTAAGATATCCAATAGCCTTCATAACTTTGTTGAATACACCTTTTCCCCTTATTTCTGAACAAGTTTCTTCATCGTATCCATCAAGGCTAATCTCTACTGCGTAAAAATTATCCCTTATAAATTTAGCCATTTTTTCATCTATTAGCGTAGCATTTGTGCTTAGTATGAGCTTTTCGTCGTATTTTGATTTTATATATTCTATAAACTCAACAAAGTCTTTTCTTACAAGTGGCTCTCCTCCTGATATTGTAAGATTGATTGGGTTTAATTTTAATACATTGTCTACAACTTTTTTTAACTCGTCCAAGTTCATTCTTTCTTCCCGATTTATGTTTGATTCTTTGCAGCAATAGCAACAATTTAGGTTACATTTATTAGTTATCGCTATTGAAACTTTTGGAACCATTCCATAATATATTTCTTCATTTGGATTATCTGTTACTAGATCTAAATCTTCTAATGATTTTATTATTTTTCTAAAGTAGTCTTTGTCATCTTCACTAAATAAATCAATCATTTTTTCAAGAGCCAGTTGTTTTTCAACTGACTCTTCTATCACTTCATAACATACAAGAGGAATTTTTATCCATTTTCCACTATATTGGTTGGATATTATAACAGCGTTGTCTTTTTTCATTATATTTGCTTTTTTATTATAAAAACACAATAAAAATCTGATTATCCGCTAAAACACAGTATCTAT
>OGEP01003221.1_pt1 | contig 12792 bp, 12 predicted proteins | sample 1570721 | NCBI WGS metagenome assembly OGEP01 (sample SAMEA2582131, study PRJEB24529) | metagenome | biome: Human gut stool | place: China | collected 2011 | reverse complement strand
AAATAATATTATGTTTTAAAGGGCGTTAGCCATTTATTCATAAATTATTTTAAGTCTATTATACTACCTAACGGTAGTTTAAGCCATAGAGGGCTTATTTACAGAAAAAATTTTATATACCCGCAAAATTAATTATTTTACTTCTGAATATTTCATAACTGTATATTTTAAAAAGTCATTGAACTTATTATATTCTTCATCTAATAAATCTCTACCAAAACTCATAATTTTTAGACTATGTCCATCAAATCCTTTACGATAAGGAGGATGGATGTGATTGAATTGTTGAAGTTTAAAGCCTAAATTTGAATAGAATTTTAATCTTTTTATAGAAACCTCATCTATAGGTTTGTCTATTTCAAGGATAGTGTTTGGATTTTCTTTACAGAATTCTGTAAGTATTTTAGAACCATAATTTTTTCCTCTAAGATCTGGAGATATGGCTAAATGTTCTACATATACAAATTCTTCCCCGTTAAAATCGTATTTCCAGTAGAATAGCAATCCAACTAAAGTATCGCCCTCACAAATAATATCTGCGTGGTAGTCCTTGCGTTCAAATACCTCATCTTGATCTTTTAAAACCCTCTGCTCGAAAATAGGAAAACTACATTCATATATTTTCATAGTTTCATCAAAGTACTTATCATTTTTTGATTCTAATCTTATAAACTTCATCAAATCACCTCTCAAATTATAGTATTTAATAAATTCTATAATATTACTTGATGAATTTTTTGTAAAGAGTGATTTCAATAATATTATTTAACAACTCTTTTGTAAAGTCTTATTGCAATAATTGCTGCCACAAATTCCGCTATTGGGAATGTAATCCAAACACCTGTAAGTCCAATTGATTTAACAAGTATTAAAGAAAGTGGAACTATTATAATTAACTGTCTAAATATTGATATCAATAAAGAATAAAATCCCTTACTTAATGCTTCAAACACACCACTCATAGTTATTCCAACAAATGAGAATGCGAATCCAAGTGAAAGTATTTTAAGACCAGGTATACCAAATCCTAAAAGTTCGTCTGTTGCACTGAACATAACTAATAAATCTTTTGTAAATAGGTTAAATGCTATAGTTCCTGAAACAAGAATAACTGCTGAGAATATCATAGCGTATTTTATTGTTTTTAAAACTCTATCTTTAAGCTCTGCACCATGGTTGTAACTTACTATAGGTCTCATTCCCTGAATTATACCAGTAACAGGCATGTTTACGAATGTCTGTAATTTGTAGTATATACCGAAGAATGCTATACCTGCCTGTGATACAGATGCTAGTATTCCGTTAAGTATTGATACTAATATTGAAGGAAGAGACATCATAACACCTGAAGGAAGTGCAACTTTATATAAATCTGATATAAGTTTGAAGTTTACTTTTAGATGATGTCTTTTTATTTTTACAGGAGACTGTTTTAAGAATAGGATAACTGCAAGTGTAGCAGCACAGAACTGTCCTATTATTGTAGCTACAGCAGCTCCTAAAACACCCATCTGTGGAGCACCAAACATACCAAATATTAAAATCGGGTCTAATATTATATTAACTATTGCTCCAAATCCTTGTAAAAACATTGGAACAACCATGTTTCCGTTTGACTGGAATATTTTTTCAAATAATATATGGAATAATGATCCAAATGTAAGAGTTATAACAACTGAACCGTACTGTATTGCGTAGTTTATAACTTCTGGATCATTTGTAAACATTGAGAAGAATGGTCTAAGCCCAAATAAACCTATTAATACGAATAATAATGAATGAACTATTGTAAGAATTATTCCCTGTCCAGCATAGCAATCAGCCTTTTCCATATTTCCTGCACCCATGTTGATTGCTATATTTGCATTTACCGCAACACCAAGTCCAACTCCAAAAGATAGTGAAAGATTTTGAAGTGGGAATGCTAAACTTACTGCTGTAAGAGCATTCTGACTTATCTGTGCCACGAAAATACTATCTACTATATTGTAAAGTGACTGTATCAACATTGAAATCATAGGCGGAACTGCCATTGAAATCAATAGAGGAACAACACTTCTATCTGTCATCGGATTGTACGACGACGGTTTTGAATTACTTAATTTTTCTACGTTTTCCATTAAAAAACCTCCCCTTAAAAAAATAACTGCAATAAAAAAAGCTATAGACACACTAGTTTATTCTCAGAAACTAGGAAATCTATAGCCCAATTGGCAAAAATATATATTTTTAATTCACAACTATTAGTTATTTTATAATATAAAATCTCAATCGTCAATAAAAACTTCCACTACAAATGTTTTCCTATAAAAAATAAATTTAAACAATTATTATGCTTTAAAACTATTTACCAAAGATAAATCTCATCTAGGCAGTTTCAATATTACAAAACTGAAATGGTATATATGTGTCATAGCCAGCGACAATACAACTTGATTGCCTGGAGCGGCTATGACACATATATACCATTTTACGAGCAAACCTTACAAAAGTGTAAGATTAGATGTTGTATTTTGTAAGGTTAATCGATTTTTAGAAAATCAGAAAGAATATAAAATAAAATCATAAAGAAAAACATACGAGAGGAGGAAAATTTTATGAGGAATGTAATATTTATAATTTCAATGATACTATTATTTCTAACACTACTTGTTGGGCTAGAAAGTATATTCACAGGTGGATTTCAAGGATTATTAAGAAAATCGAAACTTTTAATTCCTCTAATGTTAGGATATGTAATTTTATATTCAGTTTATATTTTTAACGTATAGTTTGAAGTGTATTTTTAGTAAATATATTGTATTATAAATTTAAGATGGAAGGTGAAAAAATGATTAAAGCGGAAAAATTAAAAAAAGAATTTAGAGTACACGGAAACGTGTTTAAGATACTAGAAGATATAGATATTGAGATAAACGATGGAGAATTTATTGCTATAATGGGGCCATCAGGTGCTGGAAAGTCTACTCTTCTAAACATTTTATCTACTATAGAAAGACCAACTTCTGGAAGTGTGAAATACGATGGCAAGGAAGTATTTAACATGAAGAATAAGGAAATTTCAAAGTTTAGAAAGGATAATATAGGTTTTATATTCCAAGATTATAACCTTATAGACTCGATGTCTATAGAAGATAATATAGCATTGCCGATGGTTATTTCTGGGGAAAATTATAAAAAAATAGAAAAAGAAGTAGAAAGGTATGCAGGATTTTTCAATTTAAATCCTCAATTAAAAAAATATCCGATAGAGTTATCAGGAGGGCAGAAACAGAAAGTTGCAGCAGCTAGAGCATTGATAAGTGATCCAAAAGTAATATTTGCTGATGAGCCAACGGGTGCTTTAGATAGCAAATCATCTGTAGAGCTTTTAAATTGCTTTAAGAAAATGAACGATGAACTAGGAAAGACAATAGTAATGGTAACTCACGACTCATTTGCAGCGAGTTATGCAAAAAAGGTTCTATTTATAAAAGATGGAAAGATAAACATGAAGTTAAATAGTAGTGGAAATAGAAAAGAATTTTTCGATAGCATAATGACAGTACTTTCTTCAACAGGGGGTGCAGTTAATGAGATTGTTTAAAATATCTTTGAAAAACATAAAATACAACATAAAAAACTATGGGATGTATATATTTTCAATGGTTTTCTGTATAGCTATATTCTACAATTTTATGTCTATAGGTAGCAGTGAACAGCTTGAAGCAATGAGAGATTTTAAAACTTTTAATGCACTTGTTGGTGTATGTACATTTGTTTTAGTTATATTTTTCATAGCATTTATTAGATATTCGACAGGATTCTTTGTACAACAGAGGAAAAAAGAATTCGGGATATATACATTCATGGGAATTGAAAATAGAAAAATAGCTCTATTATTTGCTCAAGAAGGCTTATTGATAGGAGTATTGTCGCTTTTATTGGGAACTCTTTTGGGAATAATTACCAATAGGATGTTCATAATGGCAATAATGAAAATTTCTGAATCAAAAAATGCAATTAGCTTTGAAATTTCTAAACCTGCAATAATCTACACATTGCTGATTTTTGGTGTTATACTTCTATATTCATTCTTTAGAGAGTATAGAGCACTTGTAAAAACTGATATAGCAGAACTTGTAAAAGGTGCAAAAATTAAGCAAGATTATGTTGTAAAAAGCTCAGCTACTAGATTTTTATTAGGAGTAGTAGGAGTTGTGATTCTATTTGCAGGATATTATGTCGGCGTTTATTATGATAAGTTGAATATGATAATGATGTTTGCGGTGATAATAGCACCAATACTTGTAATAATTGGATTAAAACTAGTTTGTTCTGGGTTCTTGACTGAAATTTTTGCAAGAATAACAAAGCATAAAAAGATAAAATATAAGGGAACTAATATAGTAAGTTTGAATAGTATCGCATTTAGCATAGTTGAGAATAATAAAATAATGTCATTGACTTCTATATTAATAGTTTGTTGTATAACAGCTCTTTCAGCAGGACTCACTATGAATAATATATTTAAAAATATGAAAGAAACAGATTTTCCATACAGTATCTCTTGTATAGCTTATGATAATCAGGATGAGGAACTTTTCAAAAGAGCATTAGAAGAAGATAAATCAAATGTCAAAGAGCAGGTAAAGATTAGATATATGAGATCTTTGGCAGACGCATTTTCAACTTATCCAGGATACAACGATATAAGTGTTGTGAAATATTCTGATTATAAACGTGTGAAGGCATTGAAGGGAAAAGATATTCAGAAAAATATGGAGATAAAAGAGCCAAAATCTGGAGAAGCGGTATTTTTAAAAACACCTAGAAGTATGGGAATAGAATCAAGAGAAAAATTTAAAATTTTAGATATGGAATTTAAGAAAAAAGGTATGGTAATAAATCATATATTTGCCTCTCCTGATGAGGGATTTGGATATATAATTTCTGATGAGGACTATGAAAAACTATCTCATAAAAAATTGTCAGAAGACATGATAAAAGAAATATCTATAATAAAAGATGAAGAAAAATTCTTAAAAAGCTTAGATACAGCTAAAACACAAAAGGATTTAGAAGTAACATTTTTAGCTGCAAATACTAAGGAATTTACAGAAACTCAGAAGATAAGTAGTTATATAAGAAAGAACGGAAATTTAGAATTTGTAGCTGCAGAAGATTTTGATTACAAAAATTACACATTCTATAATTTAGTTGGATTTATTTCTCTATTTATGGCGATTGTGTTCATAATTTCAACAGGAGCGATTCTATACTTTAAGTATATGGTTGGAGCAGTTGAGGATAAGAAAAAATTCTCTATTCTTAGAAAGATTGGAGTAGGAGAAGATTTTGTTAAGAAATCTGTGATAAAGCAGACAGCTATATTCTTTATGATTCCGTATGTTTTCGGTATTGGAAGTGGAATTGTTGCAGGGCAGTCGATTCAGAAAGTTTTTGCTTTGGAAAGTAGCTTGCCGATTTCAAATCCACCTACATTGATTGCAATTGCGGTGTTTACGATCGTGTATTTTGCTTATTATGTTTGTGCAGTTAGGAAGTATCTAGTAGAGATTAAGTAATATCTTTTTGTGGGGATTTTGATCGCAGTTATTTCCCTTCCAGGCTTCGGCGACTCGATATAAATTTTTTAAAAATATAAAATAAAGTATAATAAAAGTGACATGGATGGGAAAGTATATATATGAAGATTATAATAGTTTAATTGACACACGTGTTAATACGTATTATAATCTAATTAAGGTGAAAACCTTAATAGTTAGCTATGAAGGGTAGGTAAATATTATGCCTATGACACCTAGAGAGATGATTGCTCATCTCAAAAAATCGGGTTTTGTGGTCGTCAGTCAAAATGGATCTCATGTAAAATTGAGAAATTATAAAACTGGAAAACAGACTATAGTACCCTATCACTCTAAATCTTTGAAAAAAGGTTTAGAAACACAAATTTTAAAACAGGCAGGGCTTAAATAGCCCTGTCGAGTTTAAATGGAGGATTTGTTTATGAAAAAATTATATTATCCAGCAGTGTTTCATATAGCAGAAGAAGGCGGATTTTGGATAACTTTTCCAGATATTCCAGAGTGTATGAGTGAAGGAGATAATTTAGAAGAAGCCTATAAAATGGCGAGCGATGCATTGGGATTAGCAATTACATCACGTATGGAAGATAGAGAAGAAATACCCACACCTTCACAAATAACTAGTATAGATTTATCAGAAAATAAGGATGAGTTTGTAGCGATTATAGAATTTGATTTGGAAGAATATAGAAAAAAACATAGTTCCAGATCAGTAAAGAAAACTTTAACAATACCTGAATGGCTTAATAAGGAAGCTACTGATATGGGGCTTAATTTTTCTAAGATACTTCAGGAAGCGTTAATAAAAGAAATAAATGAAAGGGCATAGTCTTTAATTATGCCCTTTTAAGTTTTAATTATAAAGTTTTTTATTTATAAGTAATATGAAATTAATGTAAATTAAATTACAAATTTGTAGTTTAGAGATTATATTTTCTAATCATATTTTCATCAATTGTTACAATTTTTTAACTTGATAAAAAATAACTAAAGTTTTATAATATAAATATGTTCTTAGAATAAATACTAAAAGTGTTTAAAATGTAAAGTTTTGGGAATATAATATAGTAACAAGAGATTTGGAAAGAGGGCGAGTAATAATGATGATATTACCAATAGCAATATTAGCAGTTGTAGCAGTTTATGGACTTTCAGTTGTATCATATATGGCAGATGAAAATAATTAATAATGAGAATATATAAAGAAACCTCCAGTAAAAAGCTGGAGGTTTTTTGCGTTAAAAAATAAAGATATATCATATAATTGATAAAATACAAATACTATAGTAGTATACATATATAGAAACTAATATATTATTAAGTGAGGAGTTTATAAAATGGATAATAAGTTTTTAGATATATTATTAGAAACAAAGGAATTAAAAAATTCTCTGTATTCTATATTAAAACATAGCTTTTTGTATCACTCTAATAAAATAGAAGGAAGTACTTTTACAACAGAAGCTTTGGCTTTATTATTAGATAAAAATGTTGTAACAGGAAAGCATACGTTAGATGATGTTCAAGAAACAGTTAATTCAAGCTATGTATTTGATACAATAGTTGAAACATTAGGAACAAAAATAAGTCATAGTTTTTTGAAAAACTTACATTCAAGCTTGATGTTTAACACAACTATTCATTCAAAAGGATATGCTGGAATATATAAAAAAATACCTAACATGATAATAGGTACAGATACAAAAGTAGCACAACCATTTGAAGTTGAGCCAAAACTAGAGGAACTATTTGAGCGGTACTATAATTTGAAAAATATTACATTAGATGATATAGCAGAGTTTCATTATAGATTTGAATTAATTCATCCTTTCCAAGATGGAAATGGCAGAATAGGTAGATTTTTAATGCTAAAACAGATGCTAGAAAACAATCTACCTATAAAAATAGTATCATGGGATACAGAAGATCTATATAGAAACTCATTGAAACTATCTTCTATTGGAAATTATAGTCCATTAAGTACATACCTAAAAACACTTCCAGATTTTAGAGAAGAATATAAAGAGTTTTGGGAGAATGTTTAGATTAAATACAAAATAAATGATAATAAATATAAAAATTAAATAGAAATATTATAAAAAGAACTGCGTAGGGATATACTCCAACGTGGTTCTTTTTTTATTACTAAGTATTATTTACCCTATATAAATTGTTGAAAATTATTATTTAATATTGATTGTAACAAAAATAATTATTGTTTATTATTATTTAATATTGTTTTTTATTGGAATTCATGACATAATAATAATTGAAAAGAGGTGTTCAATTTGCTACAACAAGAAAGACATAATCAAATAATCGCAAAATTAAACTTAGACGGAAAAGTTAGAGTAAAAGAATTGAGCCAAGATTTTGGCGTAACAGAAGATTGTATAAGAAAAGATTTAACCATATTAGAAAAAGCAGGAAAGTTGAAGAGAATACATGGTGGAGCGACAACAGTTAGGACAAACCCACATGTAATCAATGTCAGTGATCGTAAAGATGTTTATGCTGAAGAAAAAAAGGAAATAGCATTAAAAGCAGTTGAGATGATTAAACCAGGAACAACTATTTTTTTAGGTGTGTCTACAATCACTTTAGAGATTGCAAAATTAATATATCAGAAAGATTTAAACATAACAGTTGTTACAAATATGATAGATATAATGAATGTATTCACTCAGGAATGCAGCACAAAGCTGTTCTTTTTAGCTGGAGCGTTGAATGAGGCAAAGGACGGATTTATAGGAACATTTACAATAGAGCAGATTAAAAAGTTTAAATTCGATTTAGCATTTATAGGTGTTGTAGGGATTGATTTGCACGAAGAAGAGGTGACTACATATTCTGTAGACGACGGTATAACTAAAAAAGAAGTGATAAATTCTAGTAGAAGATGCTATATTTTAGCGGAAACTGCAAAACTAAACCTTGAGGGGAATTATGTATTTGCGGATTTAGAAGATTTAACAGGATATATATTTGAAAAGAAATTGGATTTAGAAGATGAGAAAAAATTAGAAGAAAAAGGACTAGAAATTATTTAAATGGTTATAAATCTAGTTTAATAATTAGAAATTAATTGTATGGAGGCGGAAGATGAGCAATTTAGTTCAAGGAAAATTTGATAATTTAATTCAGACGAAGAGAATAGATATTTTAAAAGAGAAGATGTTAGATGCACCTAGATATGCATCTATTGAACAGGCAAGAATAATTACGAGAGTTTACAAGGAAAACGAAGAACTATCTACTTCAAAGAAAAGAGCTTTATCACTTAAAGCAGCACTTGAAGAGTTAGAAATCGGTGTTGAAAAAGAGGAGCTAATCGTAGGGAATAGAACAAAGGGAGTTCGCTATGGGGTAGTATTCCCAGAAAGTGGTTGCTCTTGGGTTAATAAGGAGTTTGAAACACTTCCAACAAGACCACAGGATAAGTTTTTAGTTAATGAAGAAGACATTAAAGAGTTTAGAGAAAGCATATATCCTTATTGGAACGGAAAATCTATGGAGGATGTTATTAAACACAACTATGGTAAAGAGATAAATGCTATGGCAAAGGTTGTAAAAATAAACCAGAAAGACCACGCACAGGGACATATTTGCCCAGATTCTGAACTATGGCTAAAATTTGGACCACAGGGATTAATAGACAAAGCAAAAGAAAAAATGGCAAATTGTGAAGAAGGTCAGAAAGAGTTCTATGAATGTACAATTCTTGTATTAGAAGGTGCTAAAAACTTTATGATGAGATACCACGATTATATTTTAAATATGATAAATAATTGCGCAGATGATGAAATAGAGGATGTTTACAAAAAATCTTTAAAAAATGTTGCAGAAATATGTAAAAATCTTTCTACTAGACCTGCACAGACATTCCACGAAGCAGTGCAGTCATTATGGTTCTTATTTACGATTTTACACATGGAGTCAAATGCATCTTCATTCTCTCCAGGAAGAATGGATCAGTATTTATACCCTTACTATAAAGAAGATATTGAAAAAGAGATTATATCTGAACAAGATGCACTAGAAATAATTGAGTGCTTATGGTTAAAATTCAACCAGATTGTTTATTTAAGAAATCAGCACAGTGCAAAATATTTTGCTGGATTCCCAATAGGATTCAACATAGCAATCGGTGGAGTTGATGAAAATGGAGATGACATTTACAACAATTTATCGTTATTAATATTAAGGGCTCAGTATCATTTAGGACTTCCTCAGCCTAATTTGTCAGTTAGATTAAATAAAAACACATCGCATGAATTAATGCAGGAATCTATAAAAGTTGTCGCTAAGGGAAGTGGGATGCCGCAGTTCTTCAATGATGAGTCTATAATAAAAGCTATGATAGATCTTGGAATAGAAGAAAAGGACGCTAGAAATTATGCAATAGTAGGTTGTGTTGAGCTTACTACACATGGAAACAACTTAGGTTGGTCTGATGCAGCGATGTTCAATTTAAACAAGGCATTAGAATTAACTTTAAACGAGGGTAAATGTTTATTAACTGGTGAACAGATTGGGCTAAACTTAGGTAAGTTAGAGGATTACAAAACATTTGAAGATTTAGAGGAAGCTTTTAGAAAGCAGATAGATTATTTCATAGATGAGATGATGAAGGCAGAAGTTGTGGTAGAAAAGGCTCATCAGGATTGCCTACCTTCTGCGTTTTTATCTACAGTTATAGATGATTGCTTAGAAAAAGGGTTAGATGTTACTAGAGGTGGTGCAAAATACAACCTTTCTGGAATACAGATGATACAGGTAGCAAACCTTGCAGACTCACTAGCTGCAATTAAAGAGCTAGTTTATGATGAAGAGATGATTTCAAAAGAAGAGCTACTTCAGGCTTTAAAAGATGATTTTAAAGGACACGAAATCACTCAGACTATGTTATTAAATAAAGCTCCTAAATACGGAAATGATGTAAAATGGGTTGACGATTTAGGTACAAAATGGGCAGGATATTTTAGAGAAAGAATGAAAGATTACACAAATTATCGTGGTGGAGCATATCACACAGGAATGTACACAGTTTCTGCGCACGTTCCTATGGGAGAAAATGTTGGAGCATCTCCAGACGGAAGAAATGCACTTACTCCACTTGCAGATGGTGGTATGTCACCTGTGTATGGAAGAGATATTGCAGGGCCGACAGCAGTTTTAAAATCTGTATCGAGAATATCAAACGACTATACTACAAATGGTGGACTATTAAATATGAAATTCTTGCCAGAATTTTTCAAGACAGAAACAGGAATGTTGAAATTTGAAAGTTTCTTGAGAGCTTTTGTGGATTTAGAAGTTCCTCATATTCAGTTTAATGTTGTTAGAAGAGAGGATTTATTGGATGCGAAAGTTCACCCAGAAAAACATAAATCACTTACAATTCGAGTTGCAGGATATACAGCTTATTTTGTTGAATTAGCAGGAAAATTACAGGACGAGATAATTGAAAGGACAGCTTATGAAGATATCTAAAAAAGCATTAGTGTTTGATATTAAGAGATTTGCAGTTCATGATGGGGCAGGACTTAGAACGACTGTGTTTTTTAAAGGATGTCCATTGAGATGTAAATGGTGCCAAAACCCTGAGGGACTATCTGCAAAAAAAAGACCGATTTATTTTAAGAATAGCTGTATTCATTGTAGAATTTGCGAAAAAGTTTCTAAAGAAAATCAAATTGAATACAGAGATGATAGACCATATTTTAATTTAGATTATAAAAAAGGATTTGATAATTTAATAAAAGCGTGTCCATCTGGAGCTATTAGATATGATAGCAAAGAATACGTAGTTGAAGAATTACTAGAAAAGATAAAGGAAGATCAGGTATTCTTTAGAAATGATGGAGGGGTTACTTTTTCTGGTGGAGAGCCTTTGATGCAGGGAGAGTTTTTAGTAGAGATATTAAAACTTTGCAAGGAAGAAGGAATACATACAGCCATTGAAACTACTATGTATGCTCAATTAGAGATTATTGAAAAAGTTCTTCCATATTTGGATTTGATATATATAGATTTAAAGATATTTGATGAAAAGTTGCACGAAGAATGTACAGGTGTATCGTCAAAAGTTATAAAGGAGCATATTAAATATGTGCTTGAAAGTGATCATAGAGATAAAGTTATAATTAGAACTCCGCTAATACCAACTATGACAGCTACTGATGAAAATGTAAGAAGCATAGCAGAATTCTTGGTTGGAGTTTATCCAGAGGTTAGATATGAGCTATTAAACTACAATCCACTTGCTCCGTCAAAATATGAACTTGTCGATTTGGAGTATGGATTAGATGAAAAGCATAAAATGTTTAGCAAAGAGGAGATGCAACATTTTTATGAGATTGTTTATCAGACAGGGTTAAAAAATTTAATCATAGAATAAATTTATTTATATAAAAAGGAGATTGAAAAAAATGGAATTTATAGTAGACACAGTTAATTTAGAAGAAATTAAAGAGGCAGTTGAGTACATGCCTATAGTTGGGGTTACAAGTAATCCTTCAATAGTAAAGGCTACAAGCCCAGAGAATTTCTTTGAACACATGAGAGAGATAAGAAATATAATAGGAAAAGAAAGAAGTTTACACATACAGGTCACTGCAAAAGATTGTGACGGAATGGTTAAAGAAGCACACAGAATTTTAGAAGAAATAGATAATCAGGTTTATATAAAAATACCTGTGTCTTATGAAGGTGTTAAAGCGATAAAAGTTTTAAAATCAGAAGGTGTAAAGGTTACAGCTACTGCAGTTTACGATTTAATGCAGGCATATATGGGATTAGCTGCTGGAGCAGATTATATAGCTCCTTATGTAAATAGAATAGGAAATTTAGGTGGAAATCCATTTGATTTAATAGCAGAGTTAGCTAATAGAATAGATATGGACGGATATGATTGTAAGATTGTTGCAGCTTCATTCAAAGGTGTTCAGCAGGTTAAAGATTCTTTCAACAATGGAGCACATGCGATAACAGCACCTGTAGCTGTATTAAAACAGATATTCAAAAACCCTAACATAGAAAAAGCAGTTGATGATTTCAACGCTGATTGGTATGCAATGTATGGAGAAAATGTAGGAATCTGTGAGTTATAAAATTTAATATATTATCATTAAGGGGCTTTTGATAAGCCTCTTTTTTTATTCCTAAGGAAATTATAATAATTTAAAACTGTGGAAAACTTATG
>OGEP01003219.1_pt1 | contig 12793 bp, 9 predicted proteins | sample 1570721 | NCBI WGS metagenome assembly OGEP01 (sample SAMEA2582131, study PRJEB24529) | metagenome | biome: Human gut stool | place: China | collected 2011 | reverse complement strand
CAGTCTTTGCCGCGTCAAGCTCGTGCTTCCTGCAGCTTGTCACCGTCATTCGCGTCACCGACCCCGAACTGCGCCGCGTGATGTATGAAGCAAGCGGCAATCAGCCGCAGGTTCTTTCCGCACCGGAATTCTGGGTTTTCTGCGCCGACTACCATCGTGACGCCGGTCTTTGCCCCAACGCAGATCTCGGCTGGACCGAGCAGTTCCTCACCTCAACGCTTGACGTTGGCATCTGCGTGCAAAACGCCATGGTGGCGCTCGAATCCCTGGGATTGGGAGGATGCTTCATCGGGGGATTACGTAACGACATCTCCAAGGCTGATCAAGCTTTGGGGTTGCCTCAAAACGTCTACCCGGTGCTAGGTCTTGCCTTCGGCCACCCAGCCTTCAAAAACGAAGTCAAGCCGCGTCTGCCTCAAGCAATCACCGTGATGGAAAACCGCTACGTTGAGCCGAACGTACAAGAGCTCAAGGCATACGATGCCGTGACGGAAAACTATTTCGCCACACGAAGCCGCTCTCCGCGCAAGGATTCCTGGACCAAGGGCATCGGCGGCGTACTCGAGCGCGAACGCCGTCCGTTCATTTTGGAGTTTCTGCGCTCGAAGGGCTTCGCCGCAAAATAGGAGAAGAGGAGAGACTTCTCAAAAATTCGCGCTATACTTGATTCCGACATTTGTCGGAAACGATGTTTCAATGTTGAAGTATGCCCAGACCCAGTCGTTGTCGTCGCGTTTGCTGTGAACCGCTCGTTCGTCTCTTTGCCCCGCAGGGGACAGAGGGGACTGAACCTGTCGTTCTGCTTGTTGAAGAGTACGAAGCGATTCGAATCGTCGACCTTGAAAAGCGCACCCACGATCAGTGCGCACAGCAGATGCAAATCTCCCGCACGACGGCGACCGAAATCTACGAAAAGGCACGCTTCAAGATTGCCGACGCCATCGTCAACGGCAAGCCGCTTGTGATCGAAGGCGGCAACTATCGGATTTGTCAGGAATCAAGCTGCTGCGCGTGTCCCGGCCGTTGCCGGCGCAATACCGTCGCCCGAGCCGCCGCACAGGAAAATCAAGGAGTCTCACATATGAAAATCGCGATGCCCGTCAAAAACGACGCCATCTTCCAGCACTTCGGCATGGCGCCCAACTTCAAGATCTATGTTGTGCAAGACGGAGCCGTCATTTCGACCGAAACGATTGCCGCAGGCGGGCACGGTCATGCCGCTGTGGTGAACCTTCTCGTAAAGAACGCCGTTGACTGCGTGATCTGCGGCGGCCTCGGACCGGGCGCCGTGCAGTCTCTGGCACAGGCTAACATTCGGCTTTATGCCGGCAACGAAGGCGACTGTGATGCTGCCGTCGCCTCGCTCATCGCCGGCACGCTTGAGAACAATGTTGAAGCCGCCACAGCCGGCCGCGGCCACCATCACTGCCATGGTCATGGCCACGAAGAGGGTGGATGCGGCTGCCACGGACACCACGGCCATGCAGAAGAGGGCTGCGGCTGTCACGGTCACAAACAAGAGGGCGAATGCAGCTGCGGCGGTCACTGCGAATGCGGCAAAGAAGAATGCGACTGCCACGGAGAAGGCCGTTGCGGATGCCACGGGCATGGACATGGTCACGGTCACTGCGGCTGCGGAAAACACTGATCGCTTCCTCTGACCATTTCAGGTCTCTCGATCTTCCTTAGACCTTCTGCTCGATGCAGGCTTGAGCAGAAGGTTTTTTCTGGCTCTTCACCTTCAGCGCACCGCAACAAAATTGCGCTGGGAGAAAGTGCTTAGTTTTGTAGGCTCTCTACAACACTTGTCAAATCGGCATGAAATAGGCCTTGACAGTGCTTGCCTCGGTCAAATTTCAACCGATAAGATCAGGCGCACTGCCCTTGGCAGAAACCAATCCCCTCTTATAAAAACATATCTCCACGGGAGACTCCGACAATGAAAAAGATCGCCATCGCTGTTGCAGCCGCCATGACGGCTGCTACCGCAAGCGCTATGGATTTCACGCTCTACGGTATCGTTGACACCGGTTTGGGCTACACCCACGTCAATACGCTTAACGAACCCACCGAAAACAGATTTGAAGAAATCAACGGCTACAACTCCGGTTCCCGCTTCGGCTTTAAGGGTACCGAAGACCTGGGCAACGGCTACTCCGTGTCCTTCGTGCTGGAAAACGGCTTTTCGTCCGATAGCGGTGCGTTGGGACAGGGAGGCCGCATGTTCGGTCGTGAAGCTCAGCTCAAGTTCCATTCTCCCTATGGCACGTTGAGCTTCGGCCGTGCCGGTACGCTCATTTCCGGCGCCGGTACGCTGGATATCTGGGGCGTCAACGCCGACGTTCTGCCCGGCGGCTGGGACGGCATCTTCAATATCGGCAATTACCAGGGCAACGGCATGCGTCTGGACAACATGGTGACCTACCAGACTCCGACGGCTGCGGGCTTTACCGGCTATCTGCAGTATTCGTTTGCCAACGACACGGTTGAAGGCGATGACGATGACTCCCGCGCCAACGAACGCGGCAGCAACCGTTACTTTGCCGCAGGCTTGACCTATAACAACGGTCCCCTGGGTGTTGTAGTTGTCTACGACTCCGTGATGTTCCGCCATTACAACAAGAGTGAAGTAGGCGCCCCCGGCGACAACGAAAATACTAATCCGAACGTCGGCGATAGCCGCGTTTTGAGCATCGGCGGCCATTATGACTTCGGTGTGGCACGCGTCACGGCATTCGGTCAGTACGTTAAAGGATCCCGCACCGGTTTCGGTGACGGCCTCGGCTACAGCGCCATTTTCTGGTTCAACGATACTGACAAAACTGATACCAAGAATCAAAGTTATTACTACGATGCCGACGGCTACAACTTCCACCTCGGCGCTCAGTTCCCGTTGCCCTGCGGTCGCCTGTATGCCGGTGCTTACTACGGCTACCTCGAAGCCAACGACGATCCGGATAACACGGATGCCACCAACTGGAACGTGTTCCTGGCTCATGAGTACGATCTCTCCAAGCGTACGATCATCTATTCCGGCATCGGTTATAAGCAGCTGAAATTGGAAGACAACGACGGGAAATTTGATGAAGTCAAGGCCACCCAGGTCATCGTCGGTCTGCGTCACATCTTCTAATCGGAACGCTTACATAAGCTAGCCGATTGAAAGGCCAGTCCCGTCGGCTCACGGAGTCGGCGGGATTTTTATTAAGCTTCATTTCCGATCAGAAGAACTTACTGTTCCTCGGCAAAATTTCTCCAAAGAAAAACTCATATCACACAGGGAGGCTACAAATGAAAAAGATCGCCATCGCTGTTGCAGCCGCCATGACGACTGCCGCCGCAGGCGCCGCAGAGGTCACGCTCTACGGTATCGTTGACACAGGTTTTGGTTTCACCAACGTTGATCTGCACAATCGACCGGCTGTGACCAAGTTTGAAATGATCAACGGCTACAACTCCGGTTCCCGCTTCGGTTTTAAAGGTAAGGAAGACCTGGGCAACGGATACTCAGTGTCCTTCGTGCTCGAAAACGGATTCCAGTCCGACACCGGCAAGCTCGGGCAAAACGACCGCATGTTCGGCCGTGAAGCTCAGTTGAAGTTCCACACGCCATACGGCACGTTGAGCTTCGGCCGCGCGGGCACGCTCATTTCCGGTGCCGGCACGCTTGACATCTGGGGCGTCAATGCCGACGTTCTGCCCGGCGGCTGGGACGGCATCTTCAACATCGGCAACTACCAGGGCAACGGCATGCGCCTGGACAACATGGTGACCTACCGGACCCCGACGGCTGCAGGCTTCACGGGCTATCTGCAGTATTCGTTTGCCAATGACACCACCGACGGTGACGACGATTCTCGTCCGAACGAACGCAGCAACAATCGCTACTTTGCAGGCGGCTTGACCTACAACAACGGTCCTTTGGGCGTGGTGGTGATCTATGACACGCTGATGTTCCGTCACTACAGTGACAGTCAAGTGGGCGATGTGGGAGGCAATGATGCCAACGTCGGAGACAGCCGCGTGATCAGTGTCGGCGGCCATTACGACTTCGGTTCCTTCAAGCTGACGGCCTTCGGCCAGTACGTCAAAGGAGCTCGTTCGGGCTTCGGTGACGGCCTCGGCTACAGCGTGCCGTTCTGGAGTGATGATGACAGCCTAATTCCCACCTATTACTACGACGCCGACGGCTACAACTTCCACATCGGCGCCCAAATCCCGATGGATTCCTGGGGACGCCTCTACCTCGGCGCGTACTACGGCTATCTTGAAGCCAATGACGACTACAGAAATTCTGAAGCCAAAAACATCAACCTGCTCGTAGGCCACGAGTACGACTTCTCCAAGCGCACGACGCTTTATTCCGGTGTTGCCTACAAGCAGCTCAAGAACGAAAACGATGACGGCAAGCTTGGCGACATGAAGGCCACTCAGGTCATTGTCGGTCTGCGCCACATCTTCTAATCGGCACGCTCTCGCAAGCTAACCGTTTGGAAACACATCCCGTCGGCTCTTGCAGTCGGCGGGATTTTTCTTGCGCGCTAGAATCCGTTCACGCTTGTCTTTTCTTCATATATAGCTATGACCTACGCCAATCGCCGCGTTTTCGTTGTGGTGCCCGCCGCCGGCTGCGGCTCTCGCATGCAGTCCGACCGCCCCAAGCAATACCTGCCGCTTGGGCGAAGCGGACAGACGGTGCTGCAGACAACCGTGCTCGCTCTATTGGATGTGCCGGAAATTGACGGCATCTATGTTGCTGTCAGTCCCGAAGACGACTACGTCGAGACACTTGCGATTCCTGCGGCCGTGCTGCGCACCGGCGGCGAGACGCGAGCCGAGACGGTCTATCAAACGCTCGAGGCGCTTTCGGACACCATCGCCGACGACGACCTGGTTCTTGTGCATGATGCCGCGCGCCCCTTCGTGCAGCCGCAGGACGTCTCCAACTTGATCGTCCGCACGCAAAAGGGAATCGAAGAGGGGATGTGTGCCGGCATGGTTCTTGCCGTACCGGTCTGGGATACGGTCAAGCGCGTGGACGAGAAGGGCCTTCTCGTTGAAGACGTCGAACGCAACGGGCTGATGCGCATCGCCACGCCGCAATGTTTCCCATACAGGCAGCTGAAATCGGCGCTTGCCGGAAACCTAGAAGCCACTGACGAATCGAGCGCCATGCGCGACGCCGGCTACGCCGTGGGCGTCGTCGAATCCTCGTCACGAAACATCAAACTCACGCGTCCTCAGGACATTGAAGACGCTCGATCGCTAACGGAGACTCCCATGAAAATGCGCATCGGCATCGGCTACGACTCACATCGCCTGGTGGAAGGCCGCAAATTCATTCTCGGCGGCATCGAAATCGAACATACGTTGGGCCTTGACGGCCACAGCGACGCCGACGCGCTGCTGCACGCCATCACCGACGCAATTCTGGGGGCCGCGCGCCTGGGCAATATCGGCACGTTTTTCCCCGACACCGATCCGAAGTACAAGGGCGCCGACAGCGCCGTTCTTTTGAAGACCGCCTATGAGGCGGTTCGCGAAGCCGGATGGAGCGTGGTGAATATCGACGCCGTTGTAGTCGCGCAAAAACCCAAGCTCAATCCGCACGTGACCGCCATGCAAACGCGCATCGAAGAGATTCTGGAACTTGACGAAGGCAGCGTTTCTATCAAACCCAAGACCAATGAAAAACTCGGATTTGAAGGCAGAGAAGAGGGGGTTAGCACCCAGGCCGTGGTGCTACTCCAAAGCGATTGCTGTTAAAATCCCGCGTCTACCGCGAAACATCCATTCAAGATCTCGTACTGGAACAAAGTCATGGCCCAATCCACAAAACGCGCCATTCGCGCCGCAGCCGGCGAATTCAATCAACTGACGAACGAAGAACTGCGCAAGCGCGTTCAGGAACCTCTGACCGAAAGCCAGTTTGCCGCCATTCAGCGTGTGTATGCTCAGCGCGGCATGAAGATGCCCGAAGACCACGGTGAAGTCTCGGAAGATCCGGCACCGGGCACACGTGTGATTTCGCTCGAAGAATTCTCCAACGCCGACTTTGGTCTGGAAAAGCGCAAACCCGGCATGGGCTGGCCCGAAGTCGTCGCCGTGATCGTCGGCATGGTAACCTCGGTCATCTTCTACCAGAAGTCATTCCTAACGGCCACATTACTGGGCCTGGGTATCGCTTTGGTCGTCTACGGCATACTCATCTTTGCCCGCAAAAACTGGCGCGAACTCGCCTTTAAGTCCGGCAAGATCGAAGAAGTCAAGGTCGGCCGCAAAAAGCGCAAATAACCGGTCCGTCGGTTGCTGAGATCAAAAAAGCCTGTCACATCGCCGACAGGCTTTTTTTCTTGAAGGAAATTTCAGAGCCGCAGACAGGCGGGACCATCTATCGGTTCAAACAACTGCGCTTCGGACGCAATGAGCTCCTGCGCGTCTGCGCTTACTTCATACTGACAGATTTCAATCCGCACGGGCTCTTCGGTGACGACAGTCAGAAGCGTCTCGCCGTCGGTAAAGAAACACACCGCTGCTGCACTCAACTCGGAATGTCCGACATAGGGGCAGTCGCACGCCGAGCAAAACGGCACGTTCATTTTCACGGCCGACTCGTACATGCCGAAGAAGCAATAGAAGTCGGTAACATGGTCCTCGGCAGCATCCCAATGACGCCTGTCAAAAAGGCGGGTAAAAATCGCTTCGCTCACGCGGGAGTGCTGCATCACTTCAAGGTCAATACCGACGGGAACAGAACTTACCGCCGCACCGATCCAGGTCTTGGTGTGCGAAATGGAAGTCTGTCCGAAACTTGCTCCCTCAATGCGCGGCGAGCGGGGTGGAGTTTCGACAACAGCCGCACTGGGCTCGGTTTCCAGAAGCTTGGCCAAAAGCACGCGAGCCCAAAGAAATTCCAGACGCCGTTTGTGGCTCAGAAATGTCGTGGCGCGCAAGGCGGCCTCTGCGCTGATGTTCTTCATCAGACGATCGCCGGGCAACGATTCGGCGCGAGGGGCCATAGCCAGACGCAGCGTTGCGGGTGTATTTAGAGCATTGCGTGAGGTCATATAGAGATTGTGACATATCGGAGCCATCTGCCGCATCAGCCAATCGTCCCAACATAACAGCCCATCTATCAAAATTTAAAAATAATAGTTATTTGATTGAAAATAGCAATACACCTATAATCTCAGACGAACGAATAACGGCCGACACGATGGCAAGCGACCCGGAAAAGCAATCTTTTCTCCGAGCCCGATTTCAGTACAATTTGCCAATCTTTTCGAACCATTTCGTTGAAGGCGCGCAACTGCAGATACCAAAAAGAAGATTTCAGACAGGTTGACGCCGACGCATCCCCACCGCAAGACGAACGTTCTGCTACAGGAGAGAAACAAATGATCCGCTATGGCGTATGGAACGGGATCAAGTACGACAACACGCTGGGCGACGACAAGGCCCCGGAAGGCCTTGACCTCAAGGCCCTGAAAAACTTCAATCCCGGCAATCCGATTGACGTCGTCATCGGCAACGCCGGCTTTCTGGTGTTCGACGATTCCGTCAGTCTGGCGGGAGTCCTGCTTGGCTACTACGAAAAAGTTTCCGAGGCTTCCTGCGGCCGATGCACGCCATGCCGCACAGGCTCACGCCTCATTGAACTTGCTCTGCGCGATCTGGTCGAGGGCAGAGGAGCTGCTGTCGACTGGGATCACATCTATGAATCGGCCGAGCAAATGATGCTCACGAGCCTCTGCGGCATCGGCCGCACGGCTCCGGCCGCTTTCGTGGGCGCCATGAAGCATTTCCGCGAACGTCTCTTTGAAACGGCCGAACCCATGCGCGGCGACATGTTCGTCACGATCACCGCCAAGTGCATTGAAGCGTGCCCGGCTCACGTCAATGTTCCTCGCTATATCGACTACGTACGCGACGGCCATCCGGAACTTGCCGCGGGAGTCTTGCTCAATCACTATCCGCTGGTAGCCACATGCGGACGCGTATGTGTGCGTCCCTGCGAAGCGGCCTGCCGCCGCAACGAAGTCGACAAGCCGATCGCCATCCGCGACATCAAGCGTTGGGTAAGCGACAACACGGGCGTGCCGATTCACGAACTCTTTAACGGCATGAAACCTACTGTCGATCGCAGCAAGGCTCGCGTAGCCGTTGTGGGTGCGGGGCCGGCCGGCTTGAACTGCGCTTACCACCTGCTCTTGATGGGATATCCGGTCGACATCTATGACAAAGACACCAAGGCGGGCGGCATGGCTTTGCGCGGCATTCCGCCGTATCGTCTGCCCAAGGGCCTGCTGCAACAGGAAACGGATGCCATCACCGAACTCGGCGGCGTCTGGCATTACGGCAAGCGCTTGGGAAAGGATTTCTCCGTCTCAAGCCTCTTCGAAGAGGGTTACGCCGCCGTGTTCCTTGGCATCGGCTGCGCCGAAGGCGCCTATCTGGGGCTGCCCGGCGAAAATCGCTCTCTTTGCGGCTACCAAAACGGCATCGACTTCCTTTTGAACGTTGAAACACAACTGTCCGAAGGCAAGACTCCGACGCTCGAAGGCGACGTGGTGGTCGTCGGCTGCGGCAACGTCGCCATGGACTGCTGCCGTTCGGCCCGCCGCATTGCCACGGGCAAGGTGCATGTCGTATACCGCCGCACCCGCAACGAAGCTTCGGCCGACCAGGAAGAAATCGACGCAGCCATCGACGAAGGCGTTGAATTCCATTTCCTCACTAATCCGACGGCGATTAACGGTGAAGACGGCCGCGTAACCGGCGTGCGACTCACCCGCATGGAACTCACTGAAAAAGACGCCCGCGGCCGCCGCGGAGTGCGTGCCGTCGAAGGCAGCGAATTCGATCTCTCGTGCGCAACGATCATCGCCGCCATCGGTCAGAAAGTCGAGCGCGACGTCTTCAGCGAAGCCGACGGCGTACTTCTGAACCGCTGGGGCACCATTTCTGTGACGCCGGCTCTGGCCACGACGCGTCCCGGCGTGTTTGCGGGCGGTGACTGCGCAACCGGCCCCACCACGCTCATCGGTGGTCTTGCTCAAGGCGAAAAGGCCGCCTACTCGATCGATGAATACCTCTCGCGCGGCTCCGTGGGCTTTACCCCGCGCTCGCGCATGGGCGAAATCATCCGCGACTGCAAGCTCCTGGAAGACGTTGAACCCGTCACGCCGGTTCGCACGGCTGCCCGCCAGAAGGTGCCGCACATCTCCGTGCAGGATCGCGAAAAGAACTTCTGTGAAGTTGATCTGACGTTTACGGACGAACAGGCACGACTCGAAGCACAGCGCTGCATGCGCTGCTACCGCATCTACGCGGTCGTGACACCCCGTCCGATTCCCGGCAACTACAACAACAAGCGCACCGTGAGCTCGGTGTTCTAAAAGGCGAGGGAGACAGAAAATGAAAGCCTGGATCAACGACAAAGAATTCGAATTCCAAGAGGGCGAAACCATTTTGCATGCCGCCAAGCGCCTTGGCATTTTCATCCCGACGCTGTGCGCCTATCTGCCATTGAACCACACGCCCGGCACGTGCCGCGTATGCCTTGTGGAAGTAACCGACGACCGAGGCCGCGGTCAGATCGTGACGGCCTGCACGACGCCGCTTACCAACGGCATGCGCGTGCAGACCCGGACCAAGCGCATCCGCGAAATGCAGCGCTGGCAGGTTGCCTGGATCTTCTCCGATCACGATCAGGACTGTGCGAGCTGCTCGCGTCACGGCAACTGCGAGCTACAGGACGTGGCGCTCTACGTGGGCCTGCAGCACAACAGCTGCAACGGCCGCTTTACCGAAAAGCGCCCCCTGGACTGGTCGGCCAATGGCCTGGTGCGCGATGCCAACAAGTGCATCCGCTGCTACCGCTGTGTGGAAGTTTGCCGCCAGGTGCAGGGTGTTTCGGCTCTCACGATGGACAACATCGGCAACGAATGCGGCGTAGGCATTGCAGGTGCCAAACTCTGGGCCGACAGCGCCAAATGCGTGCAGTGCGGACAGTGTTCGCTTGTTTGCCCGACGGGCGCTCTGAGTGAAAAAGATCAGACCGAAGTCGCACTGGATTGGTTCTCCGACCCCGAAATCAAGACCGTCGTGGCATTTGCCCCGGCCGTGCGTGTGACCTTGGGCGACGCCTTCCAGGCGGCTCCGGGCACCAACCTTGAAAAGCGCATTGTGACGGCTTTAAAGCAGCTCGGCGCCGACTATGTCTGCGATATCAACTGGGCAGCCGACGTCACCATCATGGAAGAGGGCACGGAACTGCTCGAACGTCTGAACGACGGCGGAACGCTGCCGATGATGACAAGCTGTTGCCCCGGTTGGGTGAACTTTGTCGAAAAAGTGCACCCTGAAATCATTCCGAACCTCTCAACCACGCGCTCGCCGCAAGCGATCTTCGGGTCGCTCGCCAAGACCTGGTTTGCCCGCGAACACGGCATCAATCCGGACAAGTTGCGTTTTATCTCGATCATGCCCTGCACGGCCAAGAAGGACGAGGTCGCCCGCAGTCAGCTCAAGAACGATGGCATGCCTGACACCGATCTCGTGCTTACCGTCCGTGAGTTTGCTCGCGTGCTTCGCCGTCACGGGATTGACCTGCTGCAAATTGCCGAAAGCGAATTCGACAGCCCCTTCATGTCGCAGAACACGGGTGCCGGCGCCATCTTCGGCGTAACAGGCGGTGTGATGGAAGCAGCCGTTCGTACTGTTTACCACGTCGTCACCGGCAAGGAGCTCGGACATGTCGTCTATGAACCGGCCCGCGGTAAGCAGTGGGTGAAGGAAGGCACGGTTGACCTTGGCGAAAAGGGCAAGGTGAAGATTGCCGTGGTGCACGGTCTGGCCAACGTCGAAAAAATTCTTGAAGAGATTCGCGAAGGCAAGTGCGAGTACCACTTCATTGAAGTGATGGCATGCCCGGGCGGTTGTGTTGACGGTGGCGGTACCATCCGCGCCAAGAACAGCTATCTTGACAAGATGGATGCTCGCACGCAGTCAATCTACCGCATTGATGCCGATCGCCCGATCCGCCAGAGCCACCGCAATCCCGATGTGATTCGTCTCTACGATGAGTTCCTGGAAAAACCTTTGAGCCATCGAGCAGAAACGCTTTTGCACACGAACTACAAGGATCGACAGCAGAAGCGCCGCAATCCCGGTATCGCAGAGATATGGGAAAAGGTTCGCTTAGGCTAAGCGGACAAGAAGTCCGTTAATCGATAGGACGCCGAATCCGATCATCGGACGGCGTCCTTTTCCTATGAAATAAAGGAAAACTGCTCAGAGCTGCTCGACGTGAATACCGGCCGCACGCAGGAACTTCAGACCGGAATCATCACGGTAGATCTCGTGATAGTAGACCGCTTCGATGCCACACTTCTGTATGAGAAGAGAGCAGTGCATGCAGGGCGAGTGTGTGATGTAAATACTCGCCCCGTGACTGGAATATCCGTTGTAGGCCAATTTGCTGATCGCGTTCAATTCCGCGTGCTGCACTTCAGGGCGCGTCACCAATTTTCCGTCGACCTCGATCTCGCAGCAGTTGTCATATCCCGTAGGCATGCCGTTCCATCCGAAGCTGATGATGGAGTTGTTTTTGACAATGACGCAGCCGACTTTTAAACGTTGAGCATAGCTGCGGTTAGCAGCAATCTGCGCAATCTGCATATACATCGCATTGTCTTTTTTGATGTCCATAATCGTTAGCCTGAAAGAGCAAAATAGTATTTGTTGAGGTAGTAGCTTAATAAATACTATATATTTACCTAACCGAACGCTCCCTGCATCTGACGAATTTCAAGGAGATCAGCGCCTGCCTTTTCGGCGATACGCTGCCACTCGGAAAGAACCTGCATGAATTCTAGCCGCATTGCCTTGGCCTCTTTGGTGGTCACCCCGAAATACCGCGACAACAAAATGGCCGTGTCGGGATCGGCGACATTGACACCGGGTTTGAGTGGCGTCGAGAGAAACCTGGCCGACAGAATAGGCAGCTGTGCACAAGGCGCGTACATCGGAAGAAGCTTCCAGCCGAGGTCAGTCGGTGTAAACCAAAACTGATCGAGCCGATCTCGGTTGTTGCCGGTGAGCGTATTGAAAAGCAGTCGGGCGAACAGCGCTCTCAAATCGGCTGTCGGATCGGCACCGCACCGATTGAGAATGTCGGCTATGTCGAGATAGGTCTTGGGGGTCGGATGAAGGATCCTCTCGCGCGTTATCTGACGGCAGACAAGCGAGGCGGCCGACAAACAAAGCAGGGGAGATCCGTCGTCGCCACGGTCAAAGCGGCGTTCCGCATAGAGTCTCGGCGCAATCAGCTTACCCTCGACCACCTTGACGCCGCAGGCCTGAGCAAGCTCCCGAGTCACTGCCATCCACAAGGCGGAATTAACAGGCTCATGAGCAGAGGCGTGACGAACGACCCACTCGTCTTCTGACTTGCCCAGACGCACCACGCATTTCGGATTGGTGCCGCCAAGCTCCATGGCGCTCGAAAGCAGCATCTCCACGAGCTCTTTACCTCGAATCGAGGCACCGGCATGCAGTGTCTGCATGGCTAAACCCAGGTTTTTGACTGATTTAGAGATTTTGCCGCCCCCATCAAGTTCAAGAGCTGGCGGCAAAAATTTCGTGTGAAATCCGTGGGTTAGGGGAAGCGCCAAGGAGGAAAACCGCCCAAAAACGTGTCCTGAGTGCGTCCATATTTCGGTTGACGCGGATGTGCCCTCAAGAAAATCAATTTTGAGGTCATTTAAATGCGCCTGCCGAATCAGTTTCT
>OGEP01003208.1_pt1 | contig 12838 bp, 7 predicted proteins | sample 1570721 | NCBI WGS metagenome assembly OGEP01 (sample SAMEA2582131, study PRJEB24529) | metagenome | biome: Human gut stool | place: China | collected 2011 | reverse complement strand
ATGTGGTGCAGATCACCGGTGAAGTGGTGATGCCAAAAGCTGTGGCCTTTGAAGAGGGAATGTCGCTTGACGACTACCTGGCTGCAGCAGGTGGAGTTTCGTCACGTGCCGATGACAAAAACATTCTGGTGGCAAAACAAAACGGCGAAGTCGGAATGGCAGAACGTTTAGGAATAAGCCCCGGAGACCGAATCTTAGTACTGCCAAAGGTTGATACCAAGGGAATGCTATTAGCTAAAGACCTAATGCAGATTATTTATCAGATTGCAGTTGCAACTAAAGTAGCGGTGGATTTATAAGATGAGAATAGCTTTTTTTATCATCAATAATGTTATTGGTGGCGGCGGAATGGTTGCCACTCAAAGTGCTATAAGAATGCTCAATAATAGTGGGCATGAAATTTATATCTTTCTACAAGAGTTGGTCTCTGACAAGAATAAGCATTTATTAAATTTGGATAACATAAAATATGTAGAATGCGGAAATATAAATTCTTACACAGGCATAAACAATCTACTTAAGAAGCTTCAAGAAAATAAAATTGAGATTTTTATTACGCACTGCCACTATTATTTGCCAATAATAAAGTGCTTTAACTCAATTAAAAAATTCGGAATCAAAATTATTCTCAATGAGCATCATTTAAATTTTATACCAATATATGAAAAAAGGTACGAACTATTTCTTGAACGTGAAAGATATCTCAAGTCTGTAGATTTGATAACGGTTATTGAAGAGACGAGTTTTCATATTTGGAAATCTAAAGGATACCCTGTTGCCATTCTTCCAAATACTATTGACAACTTAAATTACAAGGAAGGGAATCCTCAAAAGACAATACTAATATCGGGACGTTTTACAGATTTTAAGCAGATAGAGTTAGGCATTGTCGCATTTTCTTTAATCGCAGCAAAGTATCCAGGATGGACATTAAAAATTTTGGGGCAGGGATCCCAGTTAAAGTCAATAAGGAATGTAATAAATTCATGTGGAGCAAAGAAGCAAATATCACTAGTAGGATGGACGAAGCATCCTGAAGAATATTTTGCCCAAGCGTATATACATGTATTACCCAGTTTTACAGAACCATTTGGCTTAGTTATAACGGACGCTAAACAATATCATGTACCAACTGTTATGTTTGATATTAAAAGCAATTCGTTGATACGAGATAATATTGATGGTTTGCGAGTACCAATGGGTGATGTCAAAGGAATGGCTAAGGCAATCGAAAGGCTTATTCGTGATAAAGCCCTACACGATAGACTAGCTTTAAATACATTAGAAAATGTCGAAGAAAATAAAGAAGAGAATACAAGAAAGGTTTGGCTCGAGGTTATAAATTATGTAAATGGACATTCCCCGATAGACCAAGAAATTTACCGCAAATATTTTCAGAGAGTGATTAGTTCCAAGGCTTTAAATAATTTAGTTTTTGACTACGATCAGTTGCTCTATTGGTTTGCAAAAAAACAATATAAGCCACAACAATCCACTGCACCAAAACCGATTCAAATTATAAAAAAACGGTTTATAAATTACATAGGTGAAGTAATTTTCAAGTTTGCATCAAAATACTTATCATCGGATCGCATTGTTTTATGGGATTCAAATAATGTTGCGCAGTTGGAAGAAACCTTGGGTAAGCAATCGTTAAAATTACAAACAGTGAAAATTCTACCGAGTGGACTTTTTACACCAAAAATTGCATATAATTTAGCAAGGTCCAAAATATTTATAACAAATACGAATACTGGTGCAATTAAAAGATTAAAGAACAAAGAAAATGGGGATTCAATTATTATAAATGTTTGGCATGGATCAGGCTACTTTAAGAAATTTGGGGTTCATGAGGCCAATATTGGAGAGTTAGATTTCAAAAAGAAGTACGGAACGCCGGATTATGTTCTGTGCTCTTCGGAGCAAATTCGGAATAAATATGCAGAAATATTTGGAATTCCAAATTCCCGAGTGTTGCCATTTGGCAGCACAAGAAGTGATTTATTCTTTAACAAAGAATATATTGAAGAAAAGCGCGCCAGCTTTGTAAAGAAATTTCCCAATATCAGGCAAAAGAAAATATATTTGATTGCACCTACATGGAGAGGAACACCTTTCAAGGCAGAAACAGCAAATTATTACTTACCTGTAGATATCGCAGATCTGAAAAGGAATTTATCCGAAGACGAAGTAATAATATTCAAAAACCATCAATTAGTAAATAAATCAAAAAATACCAATATCACTGATAGTGTTTTTGATGAGAGATTTTTAAATGGCCAAGACTGTTCAATGTCTGAATTACTTATAAATTCTGATGTTGTCGTAACGGATTATTCTTCTTTATTGTTTGATGCTCTAATACTAAACAAACCAATTTTGATGTGGGCAACAGATATATTGGCCTATAACCAAGAGATTGGATTTTATGACAATTATCTGGATTACGTACCCGGAGAAGTCTATACAGACGGAGATCCTGCAGAGTTATTAAATTTTATCAGACGCGCTCCTTCATTTACCCAAAGTAAAAAATATCTTGGTCTAAAGTACAAATTTGTCAGTCAATGCGATGGAAAAGCTTCGGAAAGATTAAAAGAATTTATTAATGCATTGGATGTAACAGATTACAAGAGACGCTGGAAGCATTACTTAAATAAAATTAAATCGCTGGAATTTAAGCTTGTTTTTGATGACGAAAAATATCTTGCTAAAAACTTTTTTAAGTTATATGTGCCAGGCAAATCTAAGAAAATTCATTATGAATTACAAGGACGTGACAATGGGAGGAAAACTTATATTTGCTTTCATATTGAAACAAAATACTCTATTGATAAAGCTGCAGAAGATGCTCTTCAAGATTTTAACAATACGTTCTTACAAGTCTCTCGGCGAGGCAATAATTTTTTAGAAATTTGTATTCCAACAAATTTAGAAAATTTCAGAAAAGATTTAATTAAACTTCACAAAATGGTTTCAAATTTTTCTATCATTGAAGTCGATTCAATCATAAATGTAAAATTGCAACCACAACAGTGATAGTATAAAAACATATGCAACTTCCTTCCTAAACATTTGTAAATCATTTGTTTGGGAAGGAAGGAAATAATTAGCCGAGCATCCTACTTTTGTAAAAAAAAAATAATCGAATAAATAGATAAACAAGATTGGTTTAGTAAGATTTGGATCAGATCTACGATTAATTTACTGTTCAAGTCGATTTTATTTCTTTGCACATCTCACTATGGCTAAGTAAATAAAAAGAATTCTAGATCTGGTTAAAATGGCAATTTTCATTCTATATCACTTAGCACATCTCAAAAATAAAGGTTCGAATAATCGATTTTTGTGCTCTACTTAAAGTGAATTCAATGCAGATCACATTAAGAAGAATTGTTCGTTAAACTAAAAAGCGTCATATAAAGAGGAATATAAGTGAAAAATATTAAAGATTATTTTGAAAACATACAAAATATAAACGAAAAAGATATTTTAGACTTGTGTAAGTCCAAATCGGGAATATATAAAGTCAAAAGAGAAGGAGTTAATTTTTTCTTTTATTTCAATCCTTCAAACAAAAAGCAGCTCTATTGTTTTTTTTCAGGAGGAGGAAGAAGTAATAGTGAAATTACTTTTCATCGATGGAGCTGGGCAGATATTTGTGATGGAGCATTCATATGTTTTGAAGATCCAATGTATCAGACATTCAAAATTCAAGGACATGGGTATTTTTACGGAAGTAAGACCAGATCCTTTTTAATGGATATAAAAAGCATTGTTGCTAACATTTGCTTGACCAATGGTCTTGATAACAACCAGTTGACGTTTGTTGGGTCTTCCGTGGGAGGATATGCAGCATTAACATTAACACATCATTTCCCGGGATCAAAGTGTATTGCATTTAATCCTCAATTTGATATTGTTAAATTTGGTTGCCCTTTTTTCTCTAATGAAAATATTTTTGAATTAAATGATTTATTTAAAAGAGCTAATATTTTAGAGAACACGATCGATTCAAAATCGAAAAGATTTATTTCATTTAATTTAGCGTCGCCAAAAGATAAAGAACAATTAAGTCTTCTGGAAAATTATCTTGGGAGAGTATTTAATCAGGGCGTGAACACTATCTCAAATAATATTTTATATCTATATGATATAGTTGCAAGAGATAAGCACAATGTTTTTCCTGACAAGGCTTTATTTCCATATATTGAGCGATGGCTTTCAAGTGATAATCTTGGTTTGAATGATTTTTATTCGCTATTTACCTCATATCTCAGAGAGGTTTATTCATTGTCGGATCGCATTTATTATTTAAGTTGCTTTACGCGCATTCTTCGAGGCATCGATACGGCAGGTTTAATTTTGCCTTCTGAGACATCTATGCAAAAAAATTATATTTGTCTCAAACTAGATGGAATAGATTCAAGAATTCATTATGAAATTCAAATACACCGCAACTCGTCTAATATTGTAATATGCTTTCATTGCGAAAATAAAGATCTTTTTGGCTCTACGATGGATCTGTTTTTCTCAAATTTATCGAATATTACTTCATATAGTTATAAAAAAACAGACAATGCTTATGCTTTATTTAAAAAGGCAGATGAAAAAACTTGCAAAGTTGAGTTTAATGAATTAAAGCGCAAGACTTTCAATATAATTAAGGATAGGTTTTTGTGATCTTTGTTCTGTCGTTTTTGAATTTTCGAATAACTTACTGAAGCGAGATCTCATATACTTGGTGAGAGATCCCAGACATTTGCACGGTGCTTCGTAGGCCCCCATGAGTTTTCGACAGGAGTGAAAGAACGCCAATAAATACGAGCAGCGCAATTTACTTTCCGATGCTCTCCATGGTTTTTATCGACATCCGTCTATAACGATAGATTTATTCGTCAATGCCAAGCTGGCCCAGTCTCAAGGGGGTATCTCCACAAGTGCATCTTGCCTAACATATGGCCGAGTGATAAACCTCTCCTGGCCAAATCCTCCCAGAAGGTACGGACATTTTCTTGGACTTTTTTTACGATACACGAACTCCAAAAATCGTGTGTATCAATCCCAGAAAAACTTAGTGACATTGTGAGTTCATATCAGGCTAGGACTAGCGAGTTCCCACAGGAAGAGTTTCTCAAACGAGGGGCGCTTTCCTGGTAAAGAGCAGATAAATCCACAGAAACTGGAGATCAGATAAAGCTCGTCAGGTGGCACCTGATGTGAAACCTTAGACAGGTTGTAATGGCTGTCTGCAGAGGGTTCTTGTTTGTGTAAACAAAAATCGCCTTTCTGCTAACACCTGACAACTCCTTCTTATCAGATTTGCAGAAAAATGCGGCTTACCGAACCCGAAGGAAAAAAAGAAAAACCGAACGGTGACGAACCGCTCGGTTTTATCTCTTGGCGCCTCTGCCGGGAATTTAGGGGCTTTGATAGATAAGGGAAAAAATCAAAATTTTTTAGTTATCCATCATTGTATCCATCATCAAAATGCAATATGACGTTTTATTGATTTATGTCATATCTCTATAGGATTCTGGAAGAGAGGAAAAAGTAGTTAGCAACGATAAGCTGGTCCTACTCTTTGTGTTAGGCGGGTTCAAAAAACGCTCTTTACCCATTCGAACGGCATTTACAACCGCCTTGATGTTCATTCAAACAGTCCAGGAGTGAGCTCAGGCAACATATCTCGAGTTTGTAGAAAATGCTGTTGTTGCGCTTCTCACTTGAGACAATCCCAGCATTTTTTAATATGGCCAAGTGTCTGGAAACTGTCGGCAACGACGACCCCGCGATTTTCTGAAGATCGCCCACGCACATTGCCCCTTTTTTACCAAGAGCGTACACCATTGCCATGCGGCTCTCGTGCCCAAGCGCTTTGAATATTCGGCAATCAGCTTTCAGGCTATCCCAAGGCAGATCACTCTTGTCCATTCTGATGTTTACGACAGTTGGAAGTAATTGACGATAGCAGTGCGTGCTTCATTTATGGTTGTTGCCAGAGCACAAGCATAAGGATCGGGGATGCCCCGCAGCACTATTTCCAGACATTCTATCGCAGGAAGCCTGCCGGCCACGAAACGCCTGGTTTCCTCGGCCGGATATGCGGTCTGAGCCAAAGCAGCGATGAAGAGCAGAATGAGTCCTTCATGATCCGCGACCATTGTTCCGCCAACTGTGGGCATATCCTTCACAAATTTGTGCCATCCAAAGCCACGTTTATCAAACTCTGCCTCAATTGCCTGACTGGCTTCAGCAGAAATGCGACTGTCAAATTCAAACCTGCCATTGATTTCCTTTGCTGACGTGAGAACGTGTTCGTAGCTCGGAACATACTTGGCTGAGTCTGGTAGGCAAAACAGGTTTTCAAATGAGGCAGCAAGCGAGCTTGCATCCAAGTTTTGTCCTGTTAATTTATTGATTAAGTCCGTTTGTTCAGCGTTGGGCGCAGAAAGCATCAATCCTGCTGCGGTCAAACAACATAACTGCAGATAATCCCTAGCGTTTTGCATGATTCAGTTGTTAGACGGCGAGAGAAGTGCATCTCCCGCCGTGTTTTTCTATGTTATTGGTTAGATTTTCTCAATTCCTGCCCGTGTGTCGTAGAAGGCAGCGGATCCACCAATCGGATCCATCAAAGCCATCATCGGAACATCGGGATCAAGTCGCATAACCGGATTAAGGTTGACGCCTCGAGCACGTTCCGGATCACCGGCAAGAGTCTTATTGCCAATGCGCCCCTTGGCGGCGCCGTAGCCCGTGTGACCATAACCGACAATAAAGCTGATTACGCCCGGAGCAACGCCTTCTCGCAAAAGAACTTTGCAGCGTCTTTCCCCCGTAGCCGTTTTTATAACAACTTCGTTCCCGGTTTTGATACCAAGTTTTCGACCTTCTGCTGGATTGATTTCGGCAGCATTTTCAGGTCGTATTTCACGAATGACAGTACAAGCAGGAAGCCTTGAATGCGACTGCATCGGGGATTTTTGAGTGACGATGACAAAGGGTTTGGTTTGGGCATCGTCCAGAGTAGCAACATCTTTTCCGAGAATCGTCAAAGGCTTTTGCCACAGGGCGATACCAGAAAAGCGTTTACCTGTCATGCTATTGATTCCGGAGGCTACTTTTTCGCTATAGAGGCTGATGAGTGTGGAATTAACATGCCCGAGTTTGTCGCCGTTGTAGCGATTGGCGACCGATTCAAATTTTCCACCGCGACTCATAACGTAAAGAACCTTTTTCCATTCGGATGGCTTTACGCATTCCTTGTACTTGTTGTAGTACTTGGAAAGATCGGCTACAGCGATATCTTCATCGGTTGCATCGGCACAGGGCGAACCGTTATATGCGACATTCGCCGTCGCCTTGATGTAGTAGTCTTCCATTCTGTTGAGCGGCCAGAGCTGACCCTCGTGATCCGGAATGGCTTTATTGCCAAAGCCTGCCATACCCAGTCTCTTGGCCACATCAATCAAGAAGGTTTCGTAACTGAAAGGACGTCCGTCATCGGTTACCTGAGTCAGCGGCTCAACTACCGGATAACGTACACCGATGCCTTTGCTCATCAAAGTGTCGGGAACAGCCACGTGTACATAACGTTCCAGATACGTGATGTCTGGAATGATGTAGTCAGCATAGATTGAAGAATCTCCGATCACGATATCGCTCGAGATAATCAGCGGAATGTTGCGGGGATCTTTGAGTTTTTCAGTCAGTTCTTTACTGGCTTGTCCTGGAGCTGCATATAGCGGAGTTGCCATATGCCAGATCAGGATGTCGGCTTTGTAGGGATAACCTTCAAGCGCCGACGGAAGGATTTCGCTGTAGATATCACCTGAGAACTGGAACCATGGACGGCGAGCAGGATAAGGGTTCTTGCCTTCGGACTTGATGCGCTGGAACTCAGAGGATTGTTCGTATCGCGCTTTTTCTCTGGAAATTCGCAGTCCCTTGGCTGCTGCTTTAAGTCCGGGGATGGTCTTGAGGTCATAACGGCCTTTGGCATAGTCGTAAGAGCCGCCGCCGGTGGAAGCTCCGCCTTTCCAATTCAAATTGCCGATCATGACATTAATGGCGTTGATTGCCAGCCCCGTGTAGTACCCATTGGGATGCTGGGCAATTCCGCGGTAAAACTCGGCTACGGCTTTTCGTCCGTGTGAAGTCATTTCACGAGCAAGCGAGCGAATTTCGTCGACTGCAACACCGCAAATCTCTGAGTATTCCGACAAAGTGTTTTTGTGGGCGGATTCAGATAGAAGCTTAAATACGCTTTGTACAGCGATGCCATTGATCTTGGTTGAGCAGTCAATCTGCGCTTCCTGACAACTTGCCGCAAGTGCGGGTTTCCCATCGGTAGCAATAACAACAGCTCCGGATTCTCCGATTCCGGCTTCTTTAGCGGTCAAAAAGCGTCCGAAGGACGGATGCTTTTGATCAGTAACGACGAGCCAGGAAGCGTTTGTGCAGTTCAGTTCTCCGGCCTTTTGAGCGGCGGAAGCATTGGGACGTGAGAGGAAGTTTTTATTAAAACGTTTCTCGTCAATGATGACCTGCAACATACCCATAGCCAAGGCGCCGTCGGTTCCCGGACGAATCGCAACCCATTTCATATTCGGGTTCGATGTGACGGTTACAGGCAATACCGGATCAACAACCACAATTTTGCAGCCGCGCTTGCGTGCATATGCGGAATACTTCCCAAGCGTCTGCATCGGGAAGTTTGCTTCACCCGGTGCAGTACCCCAGTACATGACGAATTCACTATTGCACAGATCTGCGTGGAAATTATGTTTGCCACCGTATGTCTCTCCGGTTGCAATGTGATGGCTTTGTTCGCAGATATTTGTATGTTCGTAGCTATTGACCGTGCCAAAGGAATTGGCAAAGCGCGTTTGAAAATCTTTTCTTGATTTGACGATGCGTCCGCCCTGGAGTACCAATCCGTTGGTTCTGTTACCGTAATCCGGATTGGCCGGGTCCATCAGAGATTCCCGACGTTCATACAGCCACCGAAAACCATGGATATCCAAGTTTTTGCTCAGAGGATCGTTGACATCGGCAAAAATCTTGCCCCCATCAACAACTTCGTCCAGAAGTTGCTTCCAGGAAATGGGCTTCCATTCGTTGGAACCGCGAGGTCCTGTACGCTTCAACGGTACGCGAATACGGTACGGATCATAAAGAACCTGCAGACCTGAGACACCACGAGCGCAGAGTGTTCCTGGATCAGCGGCAGTTTTGCTGACAGGCGTTTGCATATCGAGGTAGTTAATTTTTGTGTTCGGGTGCCATGGGTTACCAACAAGTCGCACAAGTTTTCCCGTCTTTCTTTCGACTTTGGCACGAATACCGCATTCGCCGTGACACTGCAGACAGACGGAGTGACGGACACAATAGTCTGGATTGATATGGAAATTTCCTGTTTTTTTGTCACGTATCCATTCGGGAGCTGTTTCGGGGCTCGTTTCTGTAATAGTTTTGGTTCCAGTAGCCAAAGAAGGAACCGCAAACAGAGAAGAACCGGTGGCAGCACCAACGGCTGCAAATGATTCGATGAAATTCCTGCGTTGCATTTTCATTCCTCCCAAATTCAATGAACCGGAGTGTGTTCGATAGCATGATCAAGTCCGATATAGAACACCTGGGGACGAGTGCCCGAACCGGGATTGAGGACCTTGGCATCTTTTGATGAGGCAAGTTGGGAGACCTGGCTTGCGGGGTCAGCGAGATCCCCAAAAATGCGAGCTCCTCCGACGCAGGTTTCAACACATGCCGGTTGTAGGCCTTGTTCGATTCGACGGAAGCAGAAATCACATTTGTCGGCCTTTTTCTTAACCGGATCCAGGAACCTGTCTCCATAAGGACACGCCTTAACACAAGCACCGCACCCGATGCATTTTGACTTGTCAATAACAACTACGCCGTTGTCATCTTTCCAAGTTGCTTTTACCGGGCATACCGGAACGCAAGCTGGGTTGTCACATTGATTGCAAAGCTGAGGGAGGAATTCTCTCCTTGTATTGGGATATCTTCCGATTTCATGATCAGAAACCCAGGTTCTGAAGAACCCCTTGGGCGCGTGGTTTTCAAACTTGCAACTGACGGTACAAGACTGGCAACCGACGCACCGAGTCAAATCAATGACCATGGCATATTTGTGTTTGTTCGCCATAGCGACTCTCCTGTGTGAGCACGCAAAAGCTAATTAGCTAAAAAGCTAATTAGCGATCAAATAATAAACCTCAAAATTTGTCGCAACGACCTCAGCTCTGGATCTTTCGATGAGATTGGGCTTGAGTGAATAGTTTTCGTCGTTGCAACAGAACCTGAGGCAAAGAGATTGGAACGCTGTGGATCGGAGCGGTGAGAATGTTTAGCTGATCCAGGACTCGATTTCTTCTTTGCTGGGGACACGGCCTGACGATTTGAGCACGCCGTCTATCACGACCGCAGGTGTTGAGAGGATGCCAGCTTTCATCATTTCGCGAATATCAGAAATTTTCTCCACCGAGATATCAGGTGATTTCTGAGAAACGACATCACGCACCAGTTTGTCGACCGTAACGCACTTGGCGCAACCGGGACCATAGACTTTGATTTCCATGATTTCTCCTTATTGAGTAATGAACGGTTCAAGGATATTGAAGAGCCACCCGACGCATGTAAAGATGACCCACAGATAGGCGATAAAGACCGCCTGGAGCTTTGCCGTCATGATTTGCCGCAACATGATGAATTCGGGGATGCTTGCCGCAACAGCGCTCATGCAAAACGCCATAGTGGTTCCGATGGGCATGCCCTTAACAAGCAAGCTTTCCATGACAGGAACAATGCCGGTGACGTTGGAATAAAGGGGAATAGCTACCAAAACGGCAATCGGAACAGACCACCATTGACCGGCGCCGAGATTTTCGGCAAACCAGTTGTCGGGGACAAAACCGTGCAGAAGTGCTCCGATACCGACACCGACAATAACCCAGTGCCAGACGCGGCGAAAGATTGAGGTCATTTCTGAGTACGCAAAAAGATGGCGCTCCCGTAACGACAGTTTTTCTGTTGAAGTATCTGAGCTTTCAGCAGAGTGAACCGGAAGGTTGTTCATAGACTCAATGATGAAAGGCTGCAGCCATCGCTCGGCACGAATGCTGTCCATGAAGAAGCCGCCGATGATGCCGGCAGTCAGACCTACCAGGACATAAACCACTGTGAACTTCCAACCCAACAACCCCCACAACAACACAACGGCAATTTCGTTGATGAGCGGAGACGTGATCAAGAAGGCCATGGTCACCCCAAAAGGAATCCGAGCCGTTGTGAATCCCAGAAAAAGCGGAATGCTGGAGCATGAACAAAAGGGCGTCACAGCTCCGAACATAGCGCCAAGAAAGTACCCGAGGCCACGACCTTTCCCGGTTAAGTAGTCACGAACCTTCTCCACGTTCAGAGTGGCGCGCAGCCAAGCAATAACGTAGATAAGCGCCACTAAGAGCAGGAGAATTTTGACGGTGTCATAAAGAAAGAATTCGACCGCTGAGGCAACGTGTGATTCCGGTGAAGCTCCCCATCCTTCAAAGACAACCCAGTGCGCGGCATCTTCGATGCCGCTGTAGGCAAAGAACCAGATGGCAGCAAAAATAATCACGCTCAGCAGGTATTTCGCTGCCCAATTATCAGCATTTGTCTGAGGAGCTTGAGGTTTTGCCTGACCACAGCAGCAACATGAAGATTTTTGTTGGGACATTTTATTAGATCAATAAATATTGAAGTGTTGAAATAAATAGGAAAAACTGAGCGACGACAACGATCACGACTGATTCGCAGTGCCAGAGTCAATGGTTCGGCATCCGGTACAGCATTCGGACGTGAGATACCCGACAACTTCCCGCATCAGCGCGGTATTGGCCTTGTAACGCATAAACCGACCTTCGCGCTGCACGTCCACCAGAGTACTGTGTACGAGCGCTTTGAGGTGAAAAGAGAGGTTCGTGATAGGCAGATCGAGTTTCTGGGCGATCTCGCCTTGCACCAGACCATGGGGCGAGAACCGAACCAATAACCGGAAAATCTGCAATCGCACGTCAGAGGACAGTGCTTCAAAAAAGAGGGATGCTTGCTTTTCGTTCATAGTTTGATTATACAACAACATTTGAAGAATTGTAGTGAAACGACAACCATTGAGCAACAGTAGCAGTGCATTGGCGTGAATTTGAGGGCCCGTTTGTAGCTTTTGATTTGTTCTGCAGGAGGTGATGACGCGAAAATTCTTCGGCGTAGTTGTCGAAACGTTAGAAGTACAAGACAATCAGGGCACTGAAACTTCGTCTCTTGCGAGACAGGCATCTCGGCATCTCTTCGCGTCTTCGGTAAAGAGATCTTCCGGTAGATCTTCGATGGCACGCACTTAGCCAAAAAATTCGAGTCCGACAGCCAGCGGTTGCCAGAATCTGTTATGGGGGGCAGATGCGCCTTTGATGCGGATGAACGGCCAAGAAACACGCCACCCCTAACGGAGAGATTGCGATTTGATCGACAGATGGAAACCTGCGCCTAACTTCGATAGTCAAGTCGGTGGAGGTTTAAAGGAGCCGGCCTACGGAGCCTTCGCTACTCAATGGCATGGCTGAAAACGCCTAACAGGAGCCTGTGCTGAACTCTTGAGGTCTCTAATGAACTGCTACTTAGATCCCAAAATTTACGCCCCGGGTGTAAATTTTTTTGGGGTAGCTCTTTGTTTTTAAAAGAAAAAACGAACAACTAGAGGCCGTCCGTTGAGTGATGGGTGGTGCCTCTGCCGGGACTCGAACCCAGATCTAACCCTTAGGAGGGGCTTGTTCTATCC
>OGEP01003199.1_pt1 | contig 12868 bp, 7 predicted proteins | sample 1570721 | NCBI WGS metagenome assembly OGEP01 (sample SAMEA2582131, study PRJEB24529) | metagenome | biome: Human gut stool | place: China | collected 2011 | reverse complement strand
TGGAAGGATTTCCTACGAAATCAGCCACAAACAGGTTGTTGGGTCTGCTGTACACGGTCAGCGGTGCTTCATACTGCTGCAATACCCCATTATTGATCAGACAGATCTTTGTCGCCAGTGTCATGGCTTCCATCTGGTCGTGGGTAACATATACGAAGGTGCTTCCGGTCTCCACATGCAGACGCTGCAGCTCGTATCTCATTTCCAGACGGAGTTTCGCATCCAGGTTGGACAACGGCTCATCCATGAACAGTACCTGGGGTTCCGGGGCCAAAGTTCTGGCAATGGCAACTCTCTGCTGCTGTCCACCGGACAATTCTGCAGGATAACGGTTCATGAACATTCCGATCTTAACGATACGGGATACTCTGCGTACTGCCAGGTCAATCTCTTCCTTGGAATATTTTCTGACCCTGGTTACTATCTTACCACCGGATACAACTTCAAATTTTTCGTTAAGCTCTTCCCCTTTTTCCTTATGACCTGCCAGGATGCTGTCTAATTTTGCAGTCAGTTCCTGCTTCTTTTGCTTTGCGGCACTTTCCCTATCTGCTGCCTCATGGAGCTTGTAATTATACAGCTCCTTCGCAGTATAGATCGAAATGGTGTAATTATCGATCAGCTTCAGATAGACCATATCCAGGTCTAATTTTCCTTTTTTGTCTCTGCACTCCTCGATCAGTTTTACCAGTTCTCCCGGATTCTCCAGTGCCTTGATCATGCTTTTTAAAGCTTTGGCTTCCTCATCGATCACGGGAAGCTCTTCCTTGATATTGCCCAGTCCGAAGGAGATGTTCTGATATACCGTCATGTTCGGCCACAGTGCGTAGTTTTGGAACAAGAATCCGACTTTTCTCTTATTTGCAGGAACATTGATTCCCGCTTCACTGTCGAATACCACCCGGTCTCCGATCTTGATCTGCCCGCTGGTAGGGGTCTCCAGACCGGCGATCATACGCAAGGTAGTGGTCTTACCGCAACCGGAGGGACCAAGCAGAGTGATAAAGGAATTGTCCTCCATATCCAGACTCAGATCATCTACCGCATAGAATTTTCCCCAGCGTTTTGTAACATGTGTTAATTTAATTTCCGGCATAGTTATTTACCTCCGATACCTTCATCCAGGCTGGACCCGGTCAGTTTATTTACCAAAGTGTTAAAGATCAGGATCGTTACGATCAGGATCAGATTGATGGCGCTGGAGAATGCATACAGTCCCATCTCATCGAAATAATCCAGTGTCGTGGAGAGGATAAAGCCCTGCGTACATAACAGTAAGAACAGGGACAGCTCTCGCAGACAGGTCATGAACGGAAGCATATATCCGTTGATAATGGAAGACTTCTGTATCGGAATGATGATCCGCAGCATTCTCTTGTACCATGGAATATCCTGTATGATGGCCGCTTCCTCGATCTCTCCCGACAGCTGCAGCATGGAGTTCAGTGCACTTCTGCTGGCAAAGGGAATGTACTTGATCACACCTGCGATGATCAACAGCGTGTAAGTGTTGAACAGGTTTATCTTGTCATTGGAGAACAGGATGAAGAACGCTGCGCCCACTGCCAGGGACGGCATCAGGTACGGCAGGAATGCCACACCGTTGACGTAATTCGCCCACTTGCTTCTCCGGTTCTTGGATACTGCATAACCGATCAGGGTACCGATCGTACCTGCGATCAGAGCACAGCATACGGCGACTAACATCGTTCCCTTGAATGCTCTCCAGATCAGCGGATTGTGGAGAATACCGGGCTGTCCGTACAGAGCACCGGCTCCGTTGTTATCCGTCAGCCACCACTTGGTGGTCAGAGCGCTGGAATCCATGGTGTACAGGAAACTGTAATCTCCCGGATTCGGAAGGAAAGTCTCCAGTGCGAAGGACAGGATCGGGAAAATACTGGTGAAGAAGGTGATGACGATCAGAATGACCGCGATCAGATATTTCCCGACTTTCCCTAAGTTGATCTTGGAGATCTGTCCGGATTTACCGGTAACCGTCGTATAATTCTTACGGCTCTTTAAGCTCATCTGGTTCATTAACAGGATCGCCACACCGAAGATCATCATGATGATGGCAAGAATACTGGCTTCCCCGGTATACTTGGAGTTCATGGAGATGTACTTGGTGGACAGAGTGGTCAGTCCCAGATAGTGAGGTACGGGATAACTTCCCATGGCGCTTCCGAATACCAGCAGGATCGTGGAAAGAATCGCCGGCTTTACCATGGGTAAGGTAATGCGGAACATGGTCTTCCACTTCGGTGTATCCAGAATCGTCGCTGCTTCCTCCAGATTGGCATCCATGTTGCGGAAGATGCCGCCGATCAGTATGTAGGCAAAGGGGGCGTAATGCAGTCCCAATACCACTGCACTGGGGAACAGCCCCAGGCACCACCATTTGGGCATCGTAATGTGAAAGAGCGAAGCCAGCAGTCCGTTGGCGGTTCCGGTGACTGCATTACTGTTGAACACATTCTGCCATACCACAGCCAGTGTCCACTGGGGCATGATGTAGGGGAAAATAAAAATGGAGCTTAAATATTTTTTACATTTTAAATTGGTCCTCGTAATTAAGAATGCGAACAAGCCGCCGAACAAAATGGAGATCAGGCAGGTAAAGACTGCCAGAAGCACGGTATTTAACAACGGTGTCCACAGATTTGTTCTCGCCAGTTTACTGGTGAACAGATCCACATAGTTGGCAACGGAATACCCGCTTGCCTTTCCGGTAAGATGTGCATCGATGGTGCCCGGATGGATCTTGAAGGTATCCTCGACGATTGCCACGATCGGCGCCACTGTGGTAAAAGTAAGTACGATACCAAACAGAAGCAGAATGATATTTTGTGGCTTGGAGAAATACGTCTTGATCTTGTTCAGAACAATCACCATCTTGCTTGTTTTTTTTGTGGCACTCTGATTCATGGTTAACCTCTCTTCCCAATACAAGCTTTTGGTCCTGTAAACCATCCACCCCTGCGAATAAGAAAACTGCTACTTACATGCAGGCATGATGTAGCAGATTTTCTTATTCTGACAGGACGAATAGTCACTTTTTTATATCATATATCACTCATATCACTCAGCAGTATACTTCGGTAACAGTTCGATCCAGCTTCCTACCGTGAAGGATACGGATGCGCAGTACTCAGGATCTTCCAGCACCAGTTCACCATCGGTAGACCACCAGTCGAAGCCTCTGTCATTCTTGCTCTCGTATACAACATTACCGTTCTCATCATTACCACCGGTGCTGTGCTGATAGGTAGCTTCGATTGCCTTTGCCACTTCAGGGTTAGCGGAATAACCGCCCATGTCTTTGCCCCATGCGCTGAAGCCATCTTCCGTACAGGTCATGTATGCGATGAAAGCACATGCAGTCCAGGGCAGAGGACTGTTATCGGTAACAAACAGATAATGGCAGTAACCGTATCCGCCGATTCCCTTATAACCATCCTGATAAGCGGCAACCTTGATATTGTTCACAGATACACCTGCGGATTCTTCTACGGAGCGCAGCTTACTGTATACTAACAGTCCACACTGATCGGTAGCGGAATCGGATACCAGCGTATTACAGATAGGTCCATCATCGGTCTGGGCATTGTAGCTGCCTACCCAAAGTTTGATCCATGCCAGGGCATATTTACCATCAGCGCCTAAGCCTAAATCATTGGCTTCGGATTCCATCTCATCAATCGTGGGCTGGAAGTAAGCCTGCTCATCAGCGGGTAATGCATTGAAAGCATCCTTTAACATGGCTGCGTATTTGTCTTCGGTCAGCATGTACAGGAAATTCTTACCTACAACCTCGGAATCAATATCCATGAACAATGCGTGAGTTCCTTCCGCTACGAAGTCCCAGCAGTTGTCATATACTTTGTCTCCGGTACAGTTGTATTCGAATACCTTATTCAGCGTCTGTAATGCCAGATAACCGTCCACCGCATCGGGTGTGGTTCCGTTAGCCTCTGCCCATTCCTTGGGAATGAACGTATCCAGTATTCCGGTCTGTGTCATCTTGGATTCAATCTGATTACCATCCTGGATCAGGGTCATTGCGAAGGTTCCTTCCGGCTTCAGGGAATCAGCGGTCAGCTGTTCAAAGATCTTGTTGTTCTTAGGCTGCTGCCAGTCAAATTCCATGCTGTAAGAAGGATCAATAGACTGCAGATACTCGATGAACAGAGGAAGTGCTGCTTTACCACGGCTGGAATTACCTACGCCGTAGAAGGTCTTGCCGTTGGATTCCTCGATGGCCTTCTGTGCCAGTTCCTCCATGGTCATTCCTTCTGCCTGTTTGATGATCTGCTGAGTTGCAGTAAGATTTGCGTCGTCGGCTGCCTCCGGGGTCTTAGTCTCTGCCACCGTCTCGGTTCCGGCTGTCTGGGTGTTGTCTGCGCTTCCAGTTGCCTGGTTCTGTGTCCCGTTGCTGCCGCATCCGGCTAACATACCAACACTCAGTGCACAGATCATAAGTAACGATACTACTCTTTTCTTCATATGCTGTCCTCCCTTGAAACATATAGTTTGTATAACCCTTTATGGTCCACTTACTTGGAATGGGATGTTTCCCACTTCCGTTCTGATGATTCTATTATACGTTGGGAATTCAGCAATTTGTATAAGGTAAAACTGTTATTATTTTAATATTTCTGATACTATGTATAGTTTTTCTGCTATTCTGTCGTTTCTTTTGTGCATCTTTGTGGTTTTACATGCTTCTATCCTGGTATTCGGAGGGGGTAACACCGACAATCCGCTTAAAGCTGCTGGAAAAATGAGCAACATCACGATAGCCTACCTGTTCTGCAACTTCATACACCTTATTCCGGCAGTCATTCAACAGTTTCATGGCAGTGCGCATACGCACTCTGGTAATGTATGCCGCCACCGTATAATCCGTCTCCCTTTTGAATGTATGACTCAAATGTCCTTCACTGATCCCCAGGTGCTCTGCGATCTCTGCCACACACAATTCCGGATCCCCATAATGAGCGGAGATATAGTCTACGGCTGCCATGACATATTTACTCTTGTCGCCTTTATTTAAGACCAGTTCGGGAAGCGGCTCATCCTTGCTGTTTTCCAATTTTTCCTGTGTCCTCTTACGTTTCTCCAGTGCATTGTTCACCGCCTGTTCCAGTTCTCCGTCTCCAAAAGGCTTTAACAGATAGTCACTTGCCAATAATTTCAGGGCGCTCTGCGCATAGGAGAATTCACTGTAAGCAGTTAGAAAGATCACACTGACATCATTGCCTTCTGCCCGCAGCTCCTTCAGCATTTCGATGCCGTCCATTTTGGGCATACGGATATCGCAGATCAGCAGATCCGGATGATATTTCCGCACGGCTTCCAGACCTTCGATCCCATTCCCTGCTTCTGCCACAACCACGCAGTTCAGCGCCTGCCAGTCTGTCTCCATCACGATTCCTCTGCGCACCAGCATCTCATCATCGATCACGATTACTTTGTACATCGTATTACTCCCTCCATGGTCTCTTCCCGTTTTCTGTATTTCCCCATTATCCGAAAAAAATTCCTCTCTGTCCGTTGCTCTGTATCGGTTTCTCAGGCTTCTTAATATCTTACCGGCAGTCGCAATGTCACTTTCGTACCGTGGACTTCGCCTTCCTCTTCTGTTCGCTGTCCGTCCGTAGGCTTTTCGGCGTTTGAGGTAAGACTCTCCATATGGATGCCGTATTCTTCCCCATAGGTCAGCCGGATAATGGTATCCACGTTAGAGACCCCGATATGCCCCACCAGCTGCTCCTGTCTTCTGTGGTTGATGGCATCCATCCGTTCTTCGGGAGCGCCGCAACCGTCATCAGTTACTTCAATACACAGAACATCTTCCTGTTCTGTGATCCTCACAAGAATATTTCCTTCTTCACTCTCCTTTAATCCGTGCAGTACCGAGTTCTCCACGATGGGCTGTATGATCAGCTTGGGAATCACGCATTTTTCCAGTCCCTCCTGCAGATCCACGGTGTACGAGAACTTATCATTGAAACGGATCTTCTGGATATCTACATAACAGTTCACCAGTTCCAGTTCTTCTTTCAGATAAATGAACTGTCTCTTAGAGATACTGGTCCTAAGGATCTTCGCCAGTCCCGCCGCCATGGTAGCGATCTCCGGGATATGGTTGGCCTTCGCCACCCATTTCATGGTGTCCAGTGTGTTATACAGGAAATGAGGATTCAGCTGTGCCTGCATCATGGCAATATGGGAAGCATTTAGTTCCTTCTGCTTCTCCACCTTATCCTGCACGCTTTGCTCCAGTTCGTTGGCCATGATATTAAAGTTCCGGGACATCTGTCCCAGCTCGTCCTCTCTGTCGGATACGATTCTGACAGTAAGGTCTCCTTCCTGCAGTGTACGCATGGCCGTATTCATCCGTTCGATAGGACGGGTCATATTTCTACTCAGCCGGGAAGCCACCAGAACACACAGAATGACACTGATGGTCAGCATCACGATCAACACACTGTACATGGAGTTCAATACTTCTGTTGAAAACACGCTGGGACAGGACAATACCGTATACAATCCACTGTCTCCCAGCGGCTGGATCAGCAGTTCTCCGGCACGATATACTCCCAGCAGCTTATGACCAACCATGAGTTCTTCCCGGATCTGCTCTTCCTGCAGGTTACCATTACCGTAAATGGTTCTCCAGAAGGGATCCATGATTGCTATCTCCGCTTTGGCATTTCCCTTATCATGAAGCACTTTTTCAAAATTTTCTGTGCGCATGCTGATCACAATATAACCTTCCGGTATACCGTCTTTCCCCATAAGTTTTCCCGCTGCATACAATAAAATATTGCTGTCATTCGTATCTGCACGCCGCAGCACCAGCGTCTCTTTACTATCCTCGACTGCTTTCAGGATGCCCCAGTATACCGGCAGATCCCTCTTGGCACTTCTCTGTGCCGTAGTGTAAATACATTTTCCGTTTTTATCATATAGATCAAATTGGGCATATTCTCTGTAATCAGTCACTTCCCGATAGAATTGCAGGTAAATCTTGCTCTTCGACCAGGTATCATCTTCACCTATCTGTTCCACGATCCGGGTATTAGCATTTATATTCTCCACTACCGCCTCGAACTCCTGAAACAATTCCAATATGCCGGCATCTATCTGTTCCGCCTGCTCTGTTACTTTTTTCTCATAATCGCTGTTGATCTTGGTCTCCATAGTCTGGATCAGGGATACCCCAAAAAGCAATAACGGCAATAACGCAACTACACCGAAGCAGACCAGCAACTGTCTGTGAAACGACTTTTTAATCCACTTTTTCATCTGTTCTCCCCTGTAACGTCTCCCATGTGTCCAGAATTTTTTCCTTTTCCTGAGAAGCCCAATGAATATCATAATCGATCGTTTTTAATTTTGTTTGCTCCGGTGCTGCATACTCTTCCATATCATTGCGGACAGTTCTCCGGAAAAAGACTTCCTCCACCAGTCTCTGTACATCACTACTTACGGTAAATTCCAGAAATAATTTAGCATTTTCCATATGCTTTGCGCCCTTGACGATTGCTGTGGCATCCGGTATGGCACTGGTGCCGTCCGTAGGATAGATCACCGTAATATCTGCCCCTTCCAGAATCTTCTGTCTCGCCATTCCCTCCGTGGTAATACCTACCAGTCTGGTACCTGCATTGACTTCCTCCAGTACTGCCACAGATGAGGGCGACAAGTAACCATCCAGTGCACCGGTAAAGGCCTCCAGCGTCTTCTGCTCATCCTGATCCGATACCTGAAGCATCGTACAGAGTGCTGTATAACTACTGCCGGATTTCGTGGGATCTGCGAACGCAATCTTTCCCTTCCAGCGATCGGTCTGCAATTCCTCCCAGGTTCTGGGCGCAGCTACCGGATAGACCAGTTTATTGTTATAGATAAATACCGTCGGCAGCACAGAAAAAGGCGTATAGGCATCTCCCTTCGTGCGATACTGTTCGGCAATTTGGGCGATTTCGCTGACCTTATAAGGTTCCAGATAGTCTCTGCACTCCTCAAAATTTTCAACACCTCCGCCGAACATGACGTCAAAGGTACCGGGTGCATCCTGTTGTAATTCATCAAAAAGCGCCAAAGTATCTCCTGCTTTGAGCTCTACAAAAATCCCTGTACGTTCCTCAAATTCCTTGATGATCGGTTCGTATACATCTGCTTTGTGAGCGGTATAGACGATCAGTTTTTTATCTTCCGGTATCTGATAGACCGTCTCCTCGGACTTGCTGCAAGCAGTAAGTAACAGGAGCGCCGCAGTCAGTCCGGACAAAACAGATATTCCTGCTTTATGTTTTTTACTATACGAAGTCCTCATAACTTTGCCCTTATCTTTTTCGTTTGTTTATTTTCACTGTATTGTTTCTGTTATCTCTCTGGTTTTTCGATTTTGCTCCCGGCTGCTGTCTGTTGCAGTCTCCGCATCCGGTCGTACTGCACATACATTTTCTGCACTTCGTTCTCCAGGATGTAGTAGTGGCGGATGTATGGGATCAGCAGAATCAGGATCACTATGGGGAGTAATAAGGTGAAAAGACTGTCCGAAATTACGCTTAAGACAATTGCCAACATTTCTAACAGTGCAAAGGTCACCGTAACGATCAGATGGATCAGGCGCTCATGCTGGAAAAATCCCACCTGCACCAGATGCTCCTTAAGCTTGTCCTGAACCATTTCCTGCATGGTCTGTTCCTCGGTATCCGTTTTCTTTATGTCAGTTTTCTCTGTGTCAGTTTTCTGTGTATCCGACTGTCTCTGTATAGCCTGCGTTGCGTATTCACCGTGCTGTGACAATGTCTGTACGTTCTGCTCCATTTCTGCCAGCCATTCATCTATCTGTTTTCGATATTGCAAAATGCGCTGCTCCATTATTTTCCCCACCTTCCCGGTACTTGTATTACTCCATCATAGCTATTCTTTCGTTTTTCGTCAATGTGCCATAAATACAAATAATTCCAAAACATAAAAAAACGCCTCTATGCATACGCATAAAGACGTTTTCCTTCATTTCAAACATAAAAATGGGGCCTATAGGGCTCGAACCTATGACCCTCTGCTTGTAAGGCAGATGCTCTCCCAGCTGAGCTAAGACCCCATAAAGATTAATGAAAATCTTTAGCGACCCAGATCGGACTCGAACCGACGACCTTCGCCGTGACAGGGCGACGCTCTAACCAACTGAGCCACTGGGCCATATTTATTATTTATCTTATGAAATGGAACTGCTTTCAGTGGACCTTCGGGGACTCGAACCCAGGACCGACCGGTTATGAGCCGGTTGCTCTAACCAACTGAGCTAAAGGTCCAAAGAGCCGACAGTCGGAGTCGAACCAACAACCTGCTGATTACAAATCAGCTGCTCTGCCAGTTGAGCTACACCAGCAACAGGGACTAGCTCTTACACAATCCATTTGGGTTTGGCAAGCAAAAAAACGTCCCCGCCGCAAAAATAATCGGAAAACGGGCTTTGGCCTGTCTGCCGTTATCTAGGCAACCCCACAAATCCGTCCAGCGGATTCGGGTGCGGGGCCGTTTCCGAACCCGCGACCGAATCTATAGGGTGCTTTGAGAATTAAGGCAAGACTTTTATCGTGTATGCCGAGTCGACATTCAGGTACTTTTTGACGATTTCCCTGAGTTGTTCAGGAGTTACGTTTTTACTCTTTTCTATTTGATCCTTGGTGAAGGAGAGCGGGTAGCCTTCCATCGTCAGGGCCGCGGCTTCGCCCGAACGGCTGCCGAGGCTTTGCATGTTCCGGTAGTAGTCGCCTTCGAGTTGGTTCTTGCCCCGGTTAACATCCTCTTCCGACAGGAGATTTTGATGCAGGTCATTGATGATCCGCTTGAATCCCTCTTCCGCCTGCGCCATTTTGCCGGGTTCGGTCCCGATGTAGAAGACCATATACCCGTTTTCCGAGGTCTGGCGGTTGAAGGCGGTCACGGTGTAGCCGAGGCCCTGCTTGTCGCGCAGATCACGGAAAAGGGGGCCGCCCATGCCGCCGAGCGACGTTTCGAGCAGATCCAGCGCGGGCGTATCCGGGCTGGTATCGGGCGCGGTCTTGAAGATCAGCATGAGGTGGGCCTGATTGCGCCCCGGCATGGGGATGTCGAGTTCCGGCCTCGTGCCCCACGCGGGGACGGGCACGTCCACTTTTCTCTGATCGGGAGCGGGAAGGCTCTTGGCGAACGCCAATATCTGATCGCGGTCGAAATCGCCCGACACGGCGAGCACCCACGGGCGGGCCTTCTGGCGGTTCCAGAAGCTGCGGAGCTGGGCCTCATCGTATTTCTGCACGTTTTCCGGCTCTCCGAGCTGGAGGTAGCCGTACACGCTGCCGGGGAAGAGGAAGGGCGGCAGCTTCCTGAAGGCGAGCCCGAGGGGCTGGTCTTCGCGGGACTTGATGGCCGCGAGCTGATCCTTGATGCCGCGGGCGGTTTCGTCCTTGCTGAACGCGGGGGCCGTGACCACCTCGCCGAGCAGATCGAACAGATCCCTGTTGAAACGGGCGGGCGTGGTGAGGTTTACCGAGAAGGTCTTGCGCCCGGCCGAAGCCGCAAGCCCCGCCGCGCGATCGGCAAGGAACGCCTGCATTTCGGTAGCGCTGCGCTTCGCCGTGCCCTTGGTCAGCACGTTGGAGACGAGCGCTGAGAGGCCCTGTTCGGAAGGCTTCAGCAACGCGTCGCCGCCGGAATAGGTCAGGTTCGCGGAAACGTAGGGCAGGGTCTTGTCCGGGATGAGCACCACGGTACGGCCTTTGCCGAGATCGATGACCTCGGTCTTGCCGGCTTCCGCCGTCTTCGCTGCGGAAGCCTTGGCCCCGGACTTCCATTCCTTGTCGAGGATGGCCTGCATGTCCGGCATCTTGGCGTCCTTGGGCGGCAGGACCACGGTGGTCAGGCGATCGGGCTGCACCCACGCCGCCAGCACTTGCTTGAGCATACCGTTGTCCACGTTGCGGAGCGCCTCAATGGCGTTCCGTTCGCCCTGATCGCCGCCCATGAAGAACTGGAAGTAGCCGATCTTGGAGGCAAGGCCGGACAGCGTTTCCTTGGAGCGGTACAGATCGTCTTCAAGGTTCAGCTTGGCGCGTTCCAATTGCTCCGGAGTGAACGTTGAAGCGTCCAGCGCGGCGAAATCCTTGGTGAGCGAGGTCCAGAACGGCTCCACCTTGTCCGCGTCAAGCTCCGCCGTGACCACGAACGCGCCGATGCGCTCGAAGCCCACATTGGAGACGCTGATGCTGTCCACAAGCTGGCGTTCGTATTTATAGGTTTTGTAGAACAGGCTGGTGCGGTCGCCGCCGAGCAGATAGGCCAGCACGTCCAGCGTGGCGGACTGGTAGCTCGACGAACCGGGGACGGGCAGGGCCGCGGCCAGATAGACTTTGTTCCACGGGCCGGGCTGTACTACCAGCGCGGGCTTGCTGCCCGGCAGGGGGAGGCGGTCGGCCTCGTAGGGCATGACTTCCTTGAGCGGGGCGGTATTCTTATAGGGCGCGAACATCTTTTCCGCTTCGGCGAGCACTTCGGCGGGATCGACGTTGCCCACGACCACGAGCAGCATGTTCTGCGGCTGGTAGTACTTGGCGATATAATCGCGCAGGTTTTGCGTGGTCAGGGCGCGGATGGTCTTCTCATAGCCGATGATGGGGCGATCGTACGGGGTGCCCTTCAGCGTATCCGCCAACAGGGTTTTGAACATCCGGCTGCCCGGATCGTCCTCGCCGCGCTGGAGTTCCGCGACGATGACGTTCTTTTCGGATTCCAGTTCCTGCGGATCGAGCGTGGGGTGGAAGGCCATGTCGCGGACTACGTCCATGCCGAGCTTCCAGTGGCGGTCGGGCATGTCGGTGATGTATACCGTATAGTCATAGCTCGTGGCCGCGTTCAGATAGCCGCCCGCGGATTCCACTTCCTGGCTGATGGCGCTTTTGGGGCGGCTGTCCGTGCCCTTGAACACCATATGTTCGAGCACGTGGCTGATGCCCGCCTGATCCGGCGTTTCATACGAGGAACCGGCGTGCTCGTAGAGGCGGGGGTATCCTTCAGGATGAGCACGGACAAACCGTTGGGCAATTTAGTGACCTGCTCCTCTTTCCCGGAAAGCGGATCGGGGATGACCGGGACGATATCGGAAGCCCCGGATGACGGCGAAGGGGCGGCGATCGCAGCCCCGGCCGCGACTCCCAGGAAGAGGCTCATGAGGGCTCCTGTCAGCAGTTTTGAGAATGAAGGCATGGGGAAACTCCTTTCCGGCACGCCGCGGACGGCGCTCCGCGCTTGCCCCAGAAGGGCGCAGCGCGTTCCGGATTGCTTGCATTTCTCCAAAAAGTAAGGCCGGACGCCTGAGAAGGCAAGGCCGTACACCAGCGCAGAATGATTTATCATACGCGTTGAACGCTTGCGGAGTTCGGTTTCCTGCGGCACAATGGCCGGGTAGCGGAAGCCGTACCCCTTAGCTGCCGGAGAGCTCTTCTGCCCCGGCAAATTCAATGAGGAGTCTTTAGTGTCCATCATCACTCAAAATGCGGCCCTTCAGGGCCTGCTCGCCGCGCATTTGCCCGCGCTGGCCGAGTACGAGGGATTGACGCCGGAAGCCATCACTTCGGCCATCGAAGCCGGGACCATGGTCCTGCTCGGCAACCCCAATCACGCCAACGTCAAGCCCATTCTCGTCGGGCAGCCGAGCCGGGTGAAGGTCAACGCCAACATCGGGACCTCGCCTTTCCAGAATCACCCCGGCTGCGAAATGCGCAAGCTTGAAGTCGCACAGGAGGCCGGAGCCGATACCGTCATGGATCTGTCCATTGCCGGCGATCTCGTGGCGATCCGCAAGGAT
>OGEP01003197.1_pt1 | contig 12876 bp, 13 predicted proteins | sample 1570721 | NCBI WGS metagenome assembly OGEP01 (sample SAMEA2582131, study PRJEB24529) | metagenome | biome: Human gut stool | place: China | collected 2011 | reverse complement strand
AAAACAATGTCTATTCAAGACGCTATTCGTTTTGCACAACAACACGGATTCAATGCCAATTAATGTCAACAATCAGGTTTCAAGACCTCTCTTTAGTGCGCTCAAAATTAGGGTAAACAATAAATCAATTAGTCCTTATTTTCTTCAAACTTTCTCTTTCTTAATCCTTATTTTTTAGTGATATTTTCTTCATGGAAATATGGAGACTCTTATTCTTAGTTGACCTAATTTGAACCTCGTAGCGAGAATCTATTTGACCGCCTTTCCAAGGCTGTTTATAGGTCATGTAAAAGTGGTAGGTTCCTTTTTTCAAAACTTTTCCGATTAACTGGCTATACCCACCTTGACCAACCTTCCCATCTGTCATATCCGAAGGATAATCATGATAAGTTAGTTTCTCCAATTTTAAAGTTTTAGGAACATCTTCTACGACCCATTCATAGCCGGTTGTAGCATTAGATGCCACTTGGAGATTGAAGTCCTAATTAACCGTCTTATAGGAGTAGCTCCCTACTTTATCTAAGTAAGCAAGCGGCTTATTTGTTTCAAGTTTTGGCTGGCAAGCAACTGAAGCGAGACAAGTAACTGAAACAAGCAAGCCTAAACTTAACTTCCTAAGATTCATCCTAGTTCTCCATAAAATCTTTCAAGCGTTTAACAGCTTCTTTAAGGGTATCTAGGTCTGTGGCATAGCTGAGGCGGACATTTTCAGGTGCACCAAAACCTGCTCCCGTAACTAGAGCAACCTCTGCTTCTTCTAAAATAGCATTGGTAAAGTCTGTCACGTCAGTGTAGCCTTTCATTTCCATGGCCTTTTTAACATTTGGAAAGAGGTAGAAGGCACCTTGTGGTTTAACCACTTCAAATCCTGGTACTTCACAAAGCAGTGGATAAATGGTATTGAGACGTTCTTCGAAGGCCTGACGCATGATTTCGATAGAATCTTGCGGTCCTGTTAGTGCTTCGGTAGCTGCATATTGTGACACCGCTGTGAGGTTTGAAGTGGTTTGGCTGACAACTTTTGCCATTCCTGCGATAATCTCTTCATCACCAACCGCGAAACCAACGCGCCAGCCAGTCATGGCATAGGTTTTAGAGACGCCATTGATAACAATGGTCTGCTTACGAATGTCGTCCGACAAACTTGAAATCGGTGTGAAGCTATTGCCATTGTAAACCAAGCGGCCATAGATATCGTCTGCTAAAATCAAGATATCATGCGCCACAGCCCAATCTCCAATCGCACGGAGCTCATCTGCTGAATAAATCGTCCCTGTCGGATTAGATGGACTGTTGAGTAGGAGCACCTTAGTCTTGTCAGTGCGTGCAGCCTCAAGCTGGTCCACCATCACTTTGAAGTGGTTGGCTTCTGTCGCTTGAACGAAAACTGGCTTTCCTTCAGCCATCTTGACTTGATCAGCGTAAGAAACCCAGTAAGGTGTTGGGATAATGACCTCGTCACCTGGATTGATGACCGTCATAAAGAAGGTGTAAAGAATAAACTTGGCACCAGTTCCCACAACCACTTGATTTGGAGCCACTGAATAGCCATAAAATTTTTCAAAATAACTATTCACAGCCGCCTTCATTTCTGGCAGACCACTAGCCTGTGTGTAAAAGCTAGCGCGACCATCTGAAATAGCCTTGATAGCTGCATCCTGAATATTCTTTGGTGTTACAAAGTCTGGTTCCCCCAAAGTCAAGCTAAGTATGTCTCGTCCTTGAGCTTTCAAAGCCTTAGCTTTCGCACCAGCAGCCAATGTGACACTTTCTTCCATGTTCAAAACACGTTGAGATAATTTCGTCATAAGCCCTCCCTTTTCATGAGCTCGCCTGTTTTAAAATTAATGAGATAATAGCCGTTTGTGGCTCTAACTTCCCAAATTGGATTGTCCTCACTGTAGCCGAAAAGAACTTTATCAGGATTTTTTGCACCATTTTTCTTGGCAATGGCTTGCGCTTTTGTCCGACTAATGCCCTCACTAGCATCATAAACATAGACCTTCTTATCCGCCTCACCGATGAGAACAATCTTCTCCTGACCATCTTTGGTCTTACCAAAAACGGTGTAATAAGTTGAACTGCCATGGTAAAGGTCAAATCTTGACATAGTTTGAAGGCTTGCATGTTTTTTGGCTACTGAGAATGCTGTCGCTCTTGCTTGGCTACGAGGTTTCATGGAAAGATGAAATACCACAGTTACCGATATAAGGAGTGCGATTATAACAGCTAAAAATCCCACCAGATACTGCTTCCATGGGCTTAATTTTGTCATTTTCTTCTCCTCTATACATTATCTTCTCTATTATAGCAAAAATTCTGCCATTTCAGTTAAGGAGCTTGAAAATTTTTCGTAGGAAAGTTGAAATTCTTCTTCCAGTGCTTGCGAAATCACTGGACCGTAATGTTTGGATAGGATACGGCTGTCCAAAATCAGCACTGCTGATTTCTGACCATCTCGTCTCATGGTCCGTCCAATTGCTTGTTTTAATTTCAAAATGGCAATGGGAAGCGAGTAATCATAAAAAGCATTTTTCCCTTGTAATGACAAGTATTGATTGAGTTTCTGAACGAACATGTCTTTGGGATTGTTAAAAGGAATCCTTGTCACTACAGCAATCATGCGGTCTGCATTGACAAAATCGACACCTTCCCAGAAGGCTCCAGTCCCCAACAATATGCTTGTTTCCCCACGGTCAAAGCGTTTCTTGATGTTGTAGGCTGTGCCATTTTTCTCCTGAGTCAAATGCTTAACTTCCGCACGCTCCAGCAAATCAGAAACAGCAAACATGGCTTGCTTGGCTGTAAAAAGAACCAAAATCGGCTGACCAAGCTCCCTTAAATCAGTCAAGCGCTGAGCGATTTCAAAGGCATAATCTTCAGAACTCAAAGTGCTCACATCTGGCATAGTCTTGTCCACCCAAATCTTCTGATTGAGGTTGATGTGGTGGGGAATCCGACCATAACTAATCTGGTCAAATCCCAGCAAATCAGGCAAACTCACCTGCGGACTGATATCCAAAGTTGCCGAAATCATGTAGGTCTTGCGCGTTTCAGGCAGGAAGGCTTGAAAGTCTAACAAATCCTCACGCGCCCCCTTCAACAAGGTCAAGCGCTTGTCAGCACTCTGTTCAGTCTCAAACCAAAAATCTGTGAATGGCAGAGCGAAGAACTCTTCCATTTTTTCCAGACCGGGAACTTCTAGGACTTGAACGCTGTTTCTAAGTCGGTCCATGTGGTCGCTATCAATCTGCGCCAGCCCATTTTGATAAAAATTCTCTGCTAAATGGCTGAGCTCAAAGGAGAGATTCTCCAAGAGACGGCGCTGTAAGAGAGGTAGAGGGCTAGTGAGGAGCTTGCTTATAGTCTGCAAATCTTTGGTTAGGTTGAGCTGACCGCGGGAAAAAGACTCGAGCGTCAAAACGAGCTTTTGTGCCTCATCAAAAATCAGCACCTTATCCTTAGCAAAAGCCTTGTCATCCTGAACCCGCTCCAAAAAATAAGCGTGGTTGGTCAATAAGAGCTTGCTCTGGCTAGCGAGGTCATACCGCCGTTGCCAAAAATCCAAATCTGCAAACAGAGAACTGGCTTCTAAATCGCCGTCATGCTTGATTTGGTCAAAATAAGCGGCAAAACGTTGTTTCTGCTTGATTTCGTCCAAGTCCCCTGTCTCAGTCTCGGTCAACCAAACCAAAAGTTGCATTTTATAACGGTTGACCAGACGATTGCTGTCTTCCTGCTGCAAACTAGCGTAGAAAACATCCAACTTAATGTAGTTGGATGGACCCTTGAGACTGGTTGCCGAGATATGGAAAACATCCTCAATCTTCTTCACTTCATTTGCCATGATTTGGTCCTGCAAAATTTTGGTTGGCACGGACACGATAATCTGTTCATCCTGCGACACGGCAAGTAAGGGCAAAAGATGCCTAGACCTGCTTGCGCCTGTAAGAAACTGGTTTCTGGCTGGTCATAAACTTGCTCGACAAGGTCTGCAAACTGGCTTTGCTGGCTTCTTGCATCCATGCCAAGAAGTCCCATATTAAGAGCGAAGTCGGTCGATAATTTCCGCGTCGGCAGGGGATCCCTCTGCTTTCGCAAAATCAAGCCCTGCCATTCGACGTAGTCCGCCACGTCCATCAAATCAGCCTCCGCGTAAGCCTCCTCCAGCACCAAACGGCTCTCAAAAAGCAGGTTATCCGCAAAATCCAAAAGGCGCTCCAGCAATTCCTTAGGCAGATGCTTCATCTTATCAGTCATTTTAAGAAATAGCTGAGCGGTCGCTTGGGCATCAGCGATGGCGGTGTGGGCATCCTCTAAATCAAGGTCCAAGGCGTTGGCTAGCGCACCGAGATTATACTTCTCAAGCGTTGGGTAAAAAACCTGCGCCAATTCAACTGTGTCCACGCGTGGCGTCCGCAGTTCGTAGCCTTCAAAAAAGAGTTGCTCCGCTAGCAAATTAGCATCGAACTTGACATTGTGAGCCACAAAAATACAGTCCTCAATCAGGCTATAAATCTTATAAGCAACCTGACCAAAATCTGGTGCCTGTGCCAACTGCTCATCGGTAATTCCCGTCAAATGGATAATATGGTCATCTAGTTTTTCATGGGGATTGACATCCGTTTCAAAGGTATCGGTAATCTTGCCGTTCTCAATAATGACAATGCCTACTTGAATAATGGTAGCATTGGTACCAGCACTGGTCGCCTCCAAATCTACTACCGCATATTTTCGTTTTGTCTTGGTCATAGTGATTCTATTATATCATGTTTTTAGAAATAGCATGATGCAGATTATTTTTCTGAGATAACCACCCTCATTCTCCTTAAAATTATCAGACAAATTTTTCTCTTTTATGTTATACTAATGAAAAAGCATTATTTTGGGAGCGCTTATGGTTAAAAAAACGAAACTCAATAATTATTATCTAGAAATGGAAGAACACTACTTGCATGTGCCCTATTATGATGAAGACCGTCGCATTCGTGTGCTTCTTCCTAAGGATTATGCCAAGGAAGATTGGGCGTCATACCCTGTTCTTTACATGCACGATGGGCAAAATATCTTCTACAGCAAGGAATCATTCTCTGGCTATTCTTGGAAAATCATCCCAACCATTAAATTCAACAAGGAACTTCCTAAAGTCATCGTTGTCGGGATTGATAATGCCGAGGGCAACCGTCTCAACGAATATGCACCTTGGATGACTGATGTGGGCACGACGCCTGACACCGCTAGCGTTGGTGGAGACGGCATGGCTTATGGAAAATGGGTGGTCAACACTGTCAAACCCTTTATCGACAGCCACTACCGCACCAAACCTGACCCAGAACACACCCTTCTAGCGGGTTCTTCCATGGGCGGTATCATCACTGCCTACATGGGCGCAACCTATCCTCAGGTTTTTGGTAATCTAGGCGTCTTCTCTCTTGCCTCATGGTTTAGCGAGCGCGATTTCTTGCGTTTTATGGATAGTCATCCGCTGGCGCCAAGCACTAAAGTCTTCATCCAAGTTGGCACCAAGGAAGGCGATGCAACCGATGAAGAATTTACACCAAACATGAACCAAGCCTACATCGACTGCACCCTCCACTACTACCAATCCCTCCTCAAAACAGGCACAGCTATGGAAAACATCAAACTGCTGATTAAAGCAAATGAAATCCATCACGAAAAATACTGGGCTGACCATTTTCTGGAATTTTTACACTTTACGTTGAAAGAATGAGAACAGACATACAAAATAACTTGCAGGCTGTACTTGCAGGTTATTTTCATATTCAGTTGATGGGTTAGTTCCCTTTATGAATTTTTTCTCACGCTTACTAACATCACTTTTATTCACGTGAAGTTTTAGTGATGTTGGCTAACAACAGACTGATTCTCTCGGAATTGGTTCATTGTTCATTGACAACAGCGTGATTCTCTGAGAATTGACCTATTGTTTTTGAACAACGGACTGATTTTTTTGAGAATAGAGCGATACAAAAGCCCCTCACTAGGATTCACCTAATGCAGGGCTTTGTTCTTAGTCTTTATGTAGTTGTGGTTGTAATATAGAGGTTTGTCTTAACCTCGTTTTCTATTTTTAACGCAAACGTCCTTCATCTTCCAGACAAGCTAGGAAGTATGGCATCTGCACGCGCCACCATTCCCAGTCGTGGGCAACATCGTCTCCCCAATAATCAAACCAGCCTGGAATTGATTTAGCCTCAAAGGCAGCTTCTAGGCGGTGAGTGTCTTGGATGTGGGGTTCTTCCCAGGCACCTTGACCAACAGCGACGATAAATCTGTTTTGACGGTATTGGTCTAAGAACCAAGGGTCTTCTTGATTCCACAAATTATCGATTGGTGAATTGTAATAGATGACATCATCATTGTGGAAGTCTCCTGTAAAGAAGCGGACATCGTAAACGCCTGACAAAGCGACAGCCACATTGAAGACATCGGGATGGCGAAGGGCAAAGTTGATGGTATGGAAGGCTCCCATTGAGCATCCTGTCACCATCAAAGGTCCTTGCCAGTTAGACTCGTAGCGGATGAGCGGAACCAATTCATTGATGATATAGCGGTCGTAGGCTTCGTGGGCTAGCGCCATGTCGCGTCCAGATTTCCAGAGGTTGAGCCATGATTCATTGTCATAAGAATCTGGTGTGTAAAAAGTCACCAAGCCACGGTCAATGAAGTCCTGACAGGCTTCAATCATGCCGAAATCGCCGTATTCATTTTGGCTACCACCTGATGATGGGAAAACGATGACGGGTTTGCCGGCGTGTCCATAAACATTAAAAGACATCTCACGACCGAGTTCGCCCGACCAGTGACTGCGTTGTTGAAATTTCATAACAATCTCCTATTCTTTTACTTTGGCTTGGGCAAATTGCACCAGCTCACGCATTTCTTCCATGGTTTGCGTGCGAGCTAGGATACCATTTTCACCCATGATTTTGGCAAAGACACCTGGGACAGATTGGATAGAGATAATCTTGTCGCCAAACTCTTGCCAAATACTATCTAGGCTATGAGCGTAATGTTGATTAGCCTTGCGTGAAATGTAGACTACGTTGTAAGGACGTTGAATGTCAGCTTCAAAGAGGTTATCACGGACAATATTGGCATACTCTTTGAAAACGTCAAAATCATTAGCGTAGTTCCACATGTCGATGGTCAAGCCTCCTGGTGGACGGCAGTTAACTTCCAAGGCCATGAGTTCTTTGGTCTTTTTCACACGGAAAAATTCAAAGTGGAAGAAACGTTCTTTAACATTGAAAGCTTTGACACAAATCTTGCCAAGTTTGACCAATTCTTCAGAAATTTCGCGTGGCACATAGTAGAACATGTCCCCATCTTTTTCCACCGTATCAAGCACAGCTTCTGAGTATTCCAAGCTTGAATAGAAAACGATGTTGCCCTCATGGTCTGTCAAGCCATCAAAAGTCACGATGTCACCATCAATGAATTCTTCCATGATGTACTCGACACCTTCAGTCTTGTAACCAAAGAAATCTTCCAATTCTTGTTCAGACTTGATTTTGTAAGTGTCTGAGGCACCAACACCTGAATTTGGCTTGATGATGACTGGGAAACCAAGTTTTTTAGCCAAAGCACGCGCTTCATCATCAGAATGGAAGGTATCACCAGCAGCCACTTTCAAACCATTGGCACGGAAAATTTCCTTCATCTGGCGTTTAGTCTTGATAGACAACATGTCTTCATTGTGATAACCGAAAACGTTGAAATCTGTACGCAATTTAGCGTCCAACTCCAACCAATATTCATTGTGAGATTCGATACGGTCAATGCGCCCGTATTTGTGGGCAAAGTAAGCCACCGCACGGTAGACTTGGTCGTAATCTTCCATGTTATCCACACGGTAGTACTCTGTCAAATTATCGCGCAGCCCTTGACTCAACTGGTCATAAGGCGTATCCGCAATACCAAGTGTATGAAAACCACCCTCATGCAGGCGTTGGGCAAAGGTTTCAAAATTTGTCGGAAAATGTGGTGAAATCATCACAAAATTCATAGGTCTAGTCATAACAATTCTCCTTGTTTTTCTTTAAGTTTAACATAAAAAACTAGTATTTTCTATAATTTTCTGAATATTGTGCTTATTGCGTGAAAAAAGCTGAGGTTACCCTCAGCTCAAACCAATTTTTAATGGAAAACCATACCACCATCAACAACAATCGTTTGCCCAGTGATGTAGTCTGAATCTTTTCCTGCTAAGAAACCGACAGCATTAGCCACATCTTCAGGTTCTGACAAACGTTTAAGGGTGATAGCTTTGGCAAATGTTTGCATGCCCCATTCGTCATCTTTACCAGCATTCTTACCTACTTCATGAGCAATGTCAAACATCATCGGTGTTTTAACGATACCAGGTGCATAAGCATTAACCGTAATTCCTTCTTGTGCTAAGTCTTTAGCCAATGTTTGAGTAATCCCGCGAACTACAAATTTTGTTCCACCGTAAACAGTCAAATTAGGGTTACCTTCGCAACCAGCTTGTGAGGTTGCATTGATGATTTTACCACCGTGTCCAAGCTCACGGAAATGTTTTTGCGAAACTTGTGAACCCCAAATAGTACCACCGACATTGATGGCAAAGGCACATGAAAATGTTTCTTCTGTAATCGTATCAAGTGGTGTTGTAGGTGCAACCCCAGCATTATTGACAACAACGTTCAAATCACCAAAATGCTCTACAACTTTTTGGAAAGCATCTAGAACTTGACCGCGTTTTGACACGTCAGCAACCATAGCAAAGGCATTTTCGACTGAGATTTTTTCAACCGCAGCTTGTGCCAGTTCTGCATTATAATCTAAAATTCCAACTTTAAACCCATCCTCATGAAAATGTTCACATTTTATAATATTAGGAAAACGATGTCAATCATTTTTGTGAAAAATTCAGAATCTTTCACTTTATTATTTAAAAACATCTGTATCCCCTTTCAAAAAATACAAAAATTTGTTACACTAATACTGCTATGGAAATTTATAAAACAATTAACACTGTTGCCAGTGAGAATACTTACTATTTGGTCAATCAAGAAGCGGTTATTATTGTCGATCCCGGCAGTAATGGTCAGGAGATTGTGGCAAAAATTCAATCTTTTAACAAGCCAGTTGCAGCTATTTTGCTGACCCACACCCACTACGATCACATCATGAGCCTTGATTTAGTTCGAGATAATTTTGACAATCCACCGGTCTATGTCTCTGAAAAAGAAGCCTCTTGGCTTCAATCTCCGGTGGATAACTTGTCTGGTCTTCCTCGTCATGCGGATTTGGATGATGTCATCACGCACCCAGCTGAGCATTATTTCGATGCCACAAAAAACTACAAGATTTCAGGTTTTCACTTCAGCATTCGTGAAACACCTGGACACTCTCAAGGTGGTGTCTCAATCGTCTTCCCTGATGATGAATTGGTGCTTTCAGGCGACGCCCTCTTTCGGGAAACTATCGGGCGGACAGACTTGCCGACTGGTGACTTTGACACGCTCATCGCTAGCATCCGCCAGCAACTCTTCACCCTCCCCAACCACTACAGCGTCCATCCAGGTCACGGCATGAAGACCACCATTGCCCACGAAAAAAATCTGAACCCCTTCTTTAAATCATGACAAAACTAAGAAAAATTATCCTCAGTCTTGTCCTCATTTTGCTGGTTCTTTTGGGAATTGGCTCCGCAACGCTTTATACCCAGACCTACCGTCCTGTCCTCAAAGCGCAAGCCTTTGCCCAAAAAGCCGAGCAGTTCAATGATTACTTCTATTTTAAGGCAGTGGGCAAGGAACAGGCGACACTAGTCTTCTATCAAGGTGCCTTGGTTGAGGAAACTAGCTATGCAGGCCTCGCAGCCAAACTCACCAATCATGGCATCAGCACCTACATCCTAAAAACGCCCCTAAATCTGCCAGTCCTAGCCAGTAAAAAAGCAGACCAAGTCATCAATACTAAACATTTGAAGAATGTCTATCTGGCTGGTCACTCGCTGGGAGGCGTCGTTGCAAGCATGAACGCCAAAGACAAGGCAGTCAAGGGTCTCATTTTACTAGCCAGCTATCCATCTCAAAAGACCAATTTAGCTCAGAGCAAGCTAAGAGTGCTATCCATCACCGCAAGTCAAGATAAGGTGCTCAAATGGAATAATTACAAGACTGCCAAAAAACGTTTGCCCAAATCAACCGATTACCAGACCATCAAGGGCGGTAACCACGGACAATTTGGTAATTACGGTCACCAAAAAGGCGATGGCACAGCAACCATCACTCAAGATGAACAGGAAAGACAAGTCGTACAACTTATGTCATCCTTTATAACAAATCAATAACCATAAAAACGATCCCAAAGCTGAGATCGTTTTTTCTATGATTAAATTTTAAGGTAACGGCGCATTGAGAGAATAGCCCCTAATGAACCGATGATAATACCGATAATGAACAAGCCACCAATCACAGCTGGGAAGAAGAGGTTAGTCGGATAAAGAGACATTCCTTCCAATTGTAACTGTGCATTGGCTGTGTTGTAGATATAAGTATAGCCAAAGTAAATAATCAATGATGGGATGATAGCTCCAAGCAATCCAACCCAGGCACCTTCAAAGAAGAATGGGCCACGGATATAAGAATTTTTGGCACCCACCAAACGCATGATTTCAATATCACGTTTACGAGCCATGATGGTCATACGGATAGTATTTGAAATCAAGAAGATAGCAATGACAATCAAGACAGCCGTTCCTGCCAATCCCCAAACACGAATGAGCTTAGCGATGTTAAAGAGTCGGTCAGAATCAACACCACCATAGTTGGTCGTATCGACACCTTCGATTTTCTTGATAGCTGTGTTAACAGATTTGACTTTTGCTGATGAGGTGGTTTGAACGATGTAGGCGTCTTGCAAGCTGTCCTTGTATTGGTCATCAAAGACGTCGCTTCCGTACTGTTCTTGCACCTTCTTCAACTGCTCTTCTTTGCTAGAGTAAGTAACTGATTTAACACCAGAAATTGACTTGATTTGGTCATAGATCTTGTGATAATCCCCGTTATCAACGGTAGCTCCACCAGCATCTTTTTTTGTTTTGGAATTATCTGTTGAGCCATAATCCAAGTAAACATTGATTTTGATATTATTTTCAGCAGCCGTTGTGATGCGGGTAACGTTCATCAGGACGCCTGCAAAGATGCCAAGCAAGGTCAAGGTGAAGGTCACCATTGAGACTGAGGCAAAGGTCATCCAAAAATTGCGTTTAAGGTTTTTAATTGACTCCCATAGGTGTCGGAAAAAATTACTAATCATCGTAGCCGTAGTCTCCTTCCTCTTCATCACGAACAATGCGACCATCCTCGATAGCGATAACGCGGTGGCGAAGGGCATTCACAATAGTGCTGTTGTGGGTCGCCATCAAAATAGTCGTCCCTTGAAGGTTGATACGTTCCAACAATTGCATGATTTCCCAAGAAATTTCTGGATCCAAGTTACCAGTTGGTTCATCCGCAATCAAGAGTTTTGGATTGTTGACAATAGCTCGCGCGATAGCCACACGTTGCTGCTCACCACCAGACAATTGGTCTGGGAACGACCGCATTTTTGATTTAAGACCAACGAGTTCAAGTACCTCTGGAACACGTTTTTTAATGTTACGGCGTTTTTCACCGATAACTTGCATGGCGTAAGCCACATTTTCATAAACAGTCTTAGTCGGAAGCAATTTGTAGTCCTGGAAGACAACTCCGATACTACGACGTAAAATTGGAATTTCACGTTTTTTGAGTTTATTCATGTTAAATTCACCAACATGCATGCTCCCTGAAGTCAATTTTTCTTCACGGTAGAGCAATTTGATGAAACTTGATTTACCAGCCCCTGATGGACCAACCAAGTAAACAAATTCACCTTGGTTGATGGACACGTTAATGTCGCGGAGGGCAGTTGTTGAGCGATGATACTTCTTGGTAACATCTGTCATTTCAATAAGTGCCATAATATTTCCTTTATTTAATTAGTCTGCGATGCGCCATTTGAGATAAGCATCGATAAAGCCATTGATGTCGCCATCCATGACCTTGTCCACTTGCGCAACTTCAAAGTTAGTTCTGTGGTCCTTGACCATGGTGTAAGGCGTAAAGACGTAGGAGCGAATCTGGCTTCCCCAAGTGATTTCTTTCTTATCACCTTTGAGAGCGTCCACTTCTTGCGCTTTTTTCTCTTGTTCCATTTGGTATAACTTGGCTTGAAGCATCTTCATGGCGCGGTCACGGTTTCCGTACTGAGTACGGTCGACCGTTGACGCGACAACAATACCTGTTGGAATGTGAGTCAAGCGAACACCGGTTGAAACCTTGTTGACGTTCTGACCACCTGCACCACCTGAACGGAAGGTATCCATTTTGATGTCATCATCACGAATCTCAACTTCAATGGTATCATCTAATTCTGGCATGACTTCCACAGAAGCAAAAGATGTGTGACGGCGTTTAGCTGAGTCAAAGGGTGAGATACGCACCAGACGGTGGACACCCATTTCTGATTTGAGAAGACCGTAGGCATTTGGTCCTTCAAATGAGAGGGTCACTGACTTGATACCAGCTTCATCACCTGCTTGGTAGTCCAAAACTTCAACCTTGAAGCCGTTGGCATTACCAAAACGGGTGTACATACGAAGCAACATATCACCCCAGTCTTGAGCCTCGGTACCACCTGACCCTGGGTGAATTTCCAGAATGGCATTGTTGTGGTCGTAAGGTTCTGACAAGAGGAGGGTCATCTCGTAGCTAATCATGATTTTGTCTAGCTTTTCAAGATTCTCTTCTAATTCTTCTTGAAGCGACTCGTCTTCGTCCAACATTTCAAGCAAGAGTT